>OHEU01000640.1_pt1 | contig 19596 bp, 12 predicted proteins | sample 1567341 | NCBI WGS metagenome assembly OHEU01 (sample SAMEA3879524, study PRJEB24766) | human gut metagenome | biome: human-associated habitat; feature: feces | place: USA | collected 1985/1987 | reverse complement strand
AACATCTTCTTTGGCACTTTCGCATAGCCATATCCTGGCACATCAACAAGTCTTAATTCATCATTAATATTGATTTTCTTATATTGTTATATCTTCTTAGAAAAGGCTCTTAACAGTATTAACTACATTCTCTACTGTGAATCCGAAATGCTCGAATAACTGGTTAGCCGGACCTGAAGCTCCGAATGTCTTCATGCAGATTACCTTACCGTCAAGTCCTACATATCTGTACCATCCGAAGTCTGAAAGTGCCTCAACTGCAACTCTCTTTCTTACACTCTTAGGAAGGACTGATTCCTTGTATTCCTCTGACTGCTTCTCGAATACGTCCATAGATGGCATACTTACTACTCTTACATCTATTCCTGCATTCTTAAGCTCTGCCTTTGCTGATACAGCAAGGTTTACTTCTGAACCACTTGCAATGATGATTCCATCCGGAGTCTCTTTATCTGAATCCTCAAGAATATATGCTCCCTTAAGTGCTTCCTTTGATGAACCTGCCATCTGTGGAAGGTTCTGTCTTGTAAGAACTAAAGCTGTTGGCTCGTCCTTAGATTCAATAGCATATTCCCATGCAAGTGCTGTCTCTGTTCTGTCACATGGTCTGAATACTGTGAAGTCCGGCATTGAACGAAATGCTGCAAGCTGCTCAATTGGTTCATGTGTAGGTCCATCCTCACCAACTCCGATACTGTCATGTGTAAATACATATATAAGTGGAAGCTTCATAAGTGATGTAAGTCTTGCCATTGGCTTTGTGTAATCACTGAATACGAAGAATGTTGCAACGAATGGTCTTAATCCACCGTGAAGTGCAAGTCCATTACCAATTGCTGCCATAGCCTGCTCTCTTACACCAAAATGAAGGTTAGTTCCTGCATAATTCTCTTTAGAGAAATCACCTGCATCCTTCATATTAGTCTTATTAGATGGTGCTAAATCTGCTGAACCACCGATAAGGTTAGGCATTACATTCTTAATCATATTAAGAATTGTTCCACTTGAACTTCTTGTTGCTTCTGCCTTCTCAGGCTTTGCAAGATATTCTTCTGAATTGAATAAATCGGACATATCACATCCATTGTAGTACTTATCCCAGAGTTCCTTCATCTCAGGGAACTTCTCACAATACTCTGCAAAAAGCTTATTCCATTCTTCTTCCGGCTCAGCCATTCTTGCTGCTATCTCTTTATAATGATCATATACTTCCTGTGGTACTTCGAAATCACCCTTGCATGGCCAGTTAAGGTTTTCCTTAAGTGCTGCAACATTATCAATACCAAGAGGCTCACCGTGTGCGCTTGCCTTACCCTGCTTTGCAGGACAGCCGAATCCTATCAGTGTATTAACCTTGATAAGTGAAGGTCTTTCCTTATCAGCCTTAGCCTCCTCAATAGCCTTTCCGATTGCTTCGATATCATTGCCATCAGCAACCTCGATTGTCTGGAAGCCAAATGCTTCGAATCTCTTCATTACATTTTCAGTAAATGCAATATCTGTGCTTCCCTCAATTGATATATTGTTAGAATCGTAGAATACAATAAGCTTTGAAAGACCTAATGTTCCTGCAAGTGAGAAACACTCTGATGAAATACCTTCCATCATACATCCGTCTCCACCAAGTACATATGTGTAATGGTCAACTACATTGTATCCGTCTTTATTGAATACTGATGCAAGATGTGCTTCTGCCATAGCCATACCAACTGCCATAGCCATACCCTGTCCAAGAGGTCCTGTTGTTGCTTCAACACCAACTGTATGACCATACTCTGGATGTCCAGGTGTCTTAGAACCCATCTGTCTGAAATTCTTCACATCATCTAAAGAAAGATTGCCAATTCCAAGTAAATGGAACAATGAATAAAGAAGCATTGATCCATGTCCGCCAGAAAGAACGAATCTGTCTCTGTTCTCCCATTCTGGATCAGCCGGGTTGTAATTCATATGGTTAGTCCATAATTCATAAGCTGTTGGTGCAGTTCCAAGTGGAAGTCCAGGATGTCCTGAATTAGCCTTCTGGATTGCATCTGCTGACAATACCCTGATTGCATTAATTGACATTTCATCGATGTTAATCATATTTTCCTCCCTGTGTAAGCACATCTGTGCATAATATTATAAGTTATCTGTCTTTAAAATCTGCCTCTGTCAAGAATATAACATCACCATTCTCGCTTCTCTTCTTCTTAAGTCCACCAAAGAATCTTCTTGATGCTCTTCTTTCAGAGTTGACAATTGCCTGATTGATAATTTCCTTGATATCATCAAGTTTAATATTATCATTCACATTATGAAGTTTGTCAATCTTAAGATACAGTTCTAGTAATGCATCATCATCAACCTCATACTGTCTCTTTCTTGCGAATCTCTTCGCCATCTCAACAAGCTCATTAACAGTGTACTGCTTAAGAACAATTCTGTGATTGAATGTCTTGGTAAGCTCAGGATTAAAGTTGATAAGAACGTTCATGTCTGTATCTGAATCTTCAAATATGACAATCATTCTTCCTGTATCCTGTTCAAGACAGTTAAGCAGTTCATTAATTCTCTTAGGCTGGATTGTTCCTGCGCCTTCAACGATAAGAGCTGTTCCCTTAAGTCTTCCCATTGCCTTGGCAATACCTCTCTGGTTAATACTCTCTCCTGATGTCTTAGCAATCTTCTTTGGCTGGTCTGGATATAAAGTATTAATAGCTCTTATTATAGTTCTTGCAAGGTCTGTCTTATCAGAACTTGAATTACCAGAAATAAGAATATTTCCTGATGCTGATGAATTCATCTGCATTTCATCGTCAATTGTATCGAAAAGATCAGCTAACTGTTCCTCAAGTCCTGGCATATCTCTGTACTTTCTGAATATCTTTGCCAGCTCTCCTGTAAGCTTCTTCTCTCTCTGCTCAGTTTCTTCAATCTCTTCTTCCATAGTCAATGGCTGTTCTTCTTCCTGTCTGGTGAATGGAATTACTGTTTCTTCCGGCTCAACACCTGCAGCTACCTCATCTAGTACAACAGCCTCCTCACCTTCTTCTTTATTGTCTTTATTATCAATATCTTCATTCATAATTGAATTGATATCTGAAATCATTGATTCTGACACAGTTGGTATCTGTGCTGTAACTAAAGGAATATCTTCATTCTCTATAGCAGTTGCTGCCTGCTCTAGTCTCGCTGCAGCCTTACCTGTTCTTATTGCAAGATCCATTCTCGCTGAATCAACTGCCATCTGTGCAAGAGCTGCTCTCTTTGCTCCTTCCTTATCAATCTCCTTACCATCAGCCAGTGCTTCTGCTTTCTTCTGCTCTACGAGCTTTTCATAAGCTGCACTTTTCTCGTCTTTCTCATCAAGATAACGCTCAAGCTCTGACTTGGAAAATTCCTTAGTATCCTGCTTGCCATACTTTTCTTCTCTTACAGACTGCATCCACTCTGTTATATCCATCTGGCCTTCAATCTGGTCATCATCTTCCTGAGCTTCTGCATCATCATTAACAACCTGTTCAGTTACAGGAGCCGGAGTCTTAACCTCCTTTGCAGGCTGTTCTTCCTTATTCTTAGAAGCTGGTACAAATGTCTTAACATCAGCATCTTCTTCCTCATCACCGAACAAGTCACTCATCTTGGCAGCAAGCTCTTCCTGAAGATTTCTTGTATCATATAAATTGTTATATTCAGGTACAGGAACATTAATATCTATCTTCTCTGCTTCCTTATTGATTCTTTCCTCAGCTTCTTTTCTCTGTTCAGCTTCGTCTTCTTTATTGATCTGCTCATAGTTATCAGCTAACTTCTGCTTTGCATTCTCAATAAGCTCCTTAAGTGAGACATTTGCCTTATTAATCTCGCTTGAGAAATTCTTCTCTCCATCTTTGCTAAGTGTCTCAGAAACCTCTGGCTTCTCCACCTGAGGAGTCTCTATCTTAGACATAACAACAGAGCTGTCATTAGTATTATCTGCATCTTCATCCTTATTCAGAGCTTTCATTAAAAATGCTTTGATATCATCATTCTGGTCGTTCTGTACAAGGTCTATTGAAAGAGGTCCTTCCTCCTGTTCCTTATCATATTCTGGAACATTAAGACTTACCTCTGGTGCAGGCTGTTTACCAGATGCTTTCTGTTCTTTCTCATCTTCTTCACGGAAAACATCTTCAACTTCATCTCTCTTAAGATTAGCAAGCTCCTTCTGCTTTGCAAAAAGCTCTTCCTTATTAGCTTCATCATCGCTCTTTCTCTTCATGACATCATCTAAGATGCCCTTCTGTGTCTTAGTAAGAACAACACCAAGCTTTTCCTTTAACTGTACTGCTTTCTCAACGTATATACCATCCTGAAACCACAGAACGATATTATCACATGTCTTAATACATTCTTCTTTTCTTCCAGTCTTATAATATAGTCTTGCAAGCTCATACATATACTTTTCATCAATCTCATGATCTCTGTATTCCTCTAAGATACTTACAAGTTCATTATCTGATGCCTTCTGTGCCTTTCTGAGATCATAATACAGAATGAATCTGCTTACATCATGCTGTGAAGATTTGCTGTATTCTTCATAAAGCTCGTTGGCATTATCAAAATCTCCAACTTTAATAAAGAATTCAGTAAGCTTATATACAAGCTTTCTTCCTCCGAGGTTTCTATTATAAGCAAGAATAGCCATATCTCTTGCTTCTTCATAATCCCCGACTGCTTCCTGTACATTAATGGCTGTGGCAAGTGCCTGCCAGTCTTTAATCTTAGTCCAGTTAATATCCTTAGCTATGGCTGCTGCCTCTGCATATTCTTTTTTCGCTGCCAGTTTCTTAATCTGGTCTATCTTAATTCCTAATTCGTATTTATTCATAAATATATATTCCTCATTCCAATGCTTACTCGTTGAATGTTGTGAATAATCTAATTGTCGTATTTTACAACTCATTAAAGTTTAGCACAGCCTAAGTTCATTGTAAACCAAGTTCACAGAATTGTTACAAATATGTTACAAAAAATCAAATGTAGCCTGTTCGTAATCCATTCTTGTGTATTCCAATTCTGATTCCTTCGTGCTGCTGTAATAATCAACAACCACAGTCTGCTGCCTTGAATCTACCAGCTTCTGACCTAGTATGTAATTAACATCGAATCTTCCTGTAATAGCAGGAGTTGCACCTCTTGCCGGAACAATAAGCTGGACATGATTAGTTGCAAGCAGCTTGAATATTGGCTCCCATATGTATATATCCTTTGCCGCACCAAACGGGTTATCGATAAATATTGTCTTACCCTCAACACCTTCATTGCCTGAAGAATTCATATTAGATATGTAGTTGATAATCGCAATAAGGAACTGGATATATATACCCTGTGACTGTCCTGTTGAGCCAACCGCTTCCTCATATCTTAAATAACGGCTCTGGTCCTTGATCCTCTCTCTCTTATACAGATTAATTCTGATTGAATTCATGTCTGTGACAATAACTGAGAAAAGTCTCTTCCATGACAGTCTGTTTCTTATATACTTGAGTCTTTCCGCAGGCTCTTTAAAACTTTCCGCCATAAAAACAGTTTCATCAATATATTCAGACATCTTTTCCTTATATAATTCTTCCTTTATATAAGGAATCTGCAAACTGATTATTGCAATCTGTTCTCCGTCAAGATTGATATTAGACAACTGTGGCAGACGGTCAAGCTCAGTCTTAATATTACTGCATGTCTGGATACAACGATTTTCAAAGTTATCCTTAATCATCTGCATATCCTCTATACCCTTGGCAATGCGGTCTTTTTCTAACTGTATAAATGTGTTCGTCTCATTTAACGATTCAATCATACTTCTGGTCTTAGCCACATTTTCAGGAACATTAAGTGATATCCTTACTTCATCAGCAAGCTCGACTGCATTAAATCCGTTAAGCAGGTCAATAAGCTTAGATTTATTCTTATTAAATTCATCAACCTTCTTATACTCTAATCTGGTAATTGAAGCATATTCTTTATGAACAGCCTCATATTCTGTAAGATTAGCTGTAATTCCTTGTGCATCCTCAGAACGGAATTCTTCTGGAACATGCATGCCCGCATCAGACACGATTCTTTCAAGGTCTTTTCTGCATACAAGAATGTCTTTTAATGAATCAGACATCTGTCTGCGTTTCTTTTCCTGAACCTTAGTGTTATCCTCTAACTTCTTGATAAGTACCTTGTGCTGTGTAATGAATCCATCTGGGTCATCGCATGGGAATTCATTAAAGCTTCCATAATTATTCTCAATCTGGTTAATACCATGTGCGATACTTCCCTCAAGTCTATTAAAAAGTGCTTCCTGTGACTCAAGCTCTTCCCTTACAGAATCACTGCTCTTCACAAGATTATTAAGAGCATCCTTGGCATTCCTTAACTGCTGTGAACCTGCTGCCATAATCTCACCTGCTTCATACTTTGCCTTAATATCGTCAAATATATAACCTCTGTACTCTATTGCATCACGACATTTGTTCATAGATGCAGACAGATGGTTCATCAGCGCCTGCTTATCTGCAAAGTCACTGTTCTTCTGTGAAAGTGCTGTCTTTAATCCGGTGAATCTGCTCTCTATTTCATCCTTATCAAGACGGTATGTATCGTCATCGATTTCTATTGAAACATTTTCATCATAATAAGGTGCGTACTGCTCCTCCCATGACTTAATGATTTCATCATATGCCTTTCTTGTACTGTCCTCGAAATCTCTCGCGGTATCATACTCAGAATTAGCAGAAGCTGCTGCCTCCTCGCACTCATATATGCGGTTTCTTGCACTGTCCACATCAGCCTTCAGTCCCTTTAAGCGCTCATACTTCTTATCTATAGAAGAATTCATCTCCATAATACGCGAGAGCAGGCTGCATGCTGTTTCCTTCTCTTCTATATCATCTCTTGTCTGTGCGAGGTTCCTTGAAAGCTGCTCTTTAACCTCATTTAACACACTTCTCTTTTTCTCAGCCTCAATAATTGCAGCCTCGCTGTCAGCAATCTTTAATCTGATTGCTTCTGCCTCGGACGCATCCACATTTCCAGACGCAGCATTATATACAAGTGCAAATGTATAATCATTCCACACAAGCTCCATTCTGTCGGCCAGCTTTCCTGCCTGCGCCTTATGCGACTCAAGCTCCTCCTGTGCAAGCTTAATCTGTGTCTCAAGCTTTGCCTCATCACGCAGGAACGACATATCCTTTAATGCGAATACAATCAGGTCTTTGTTAATCTCTAACTTAGTATCAATAAGCACCTGCTCGCTTATAACAGGATAAGCAACCGCACCCTTGCCAAAATCCTTAAGCATCTCATCTGCTTTGATTCTCTCGAAATCGTTCTTTATTATAAATGCGTACTCAATGAAAGGTGTTCTCTTTAATACATCTCTTTTCTGTCCTGCATTCAGGGCTGCGAACCACTCATGACCCTCAACAACATCTGAACCATACTGGCTCTCAAGGTATTCCTTAAGCCTGTCTCTTTCAGGACTCTTACAGGTATATGTTCCCTTTCTTGCATTGTCAATAAAGTTCTCAAGTTCCTGTGCTGCCTTACACTCTTCTGTATATTCACTGCGCATCTTCTGGTAAGTCTCAAGAATAACCGAAAGCATTGCCTCGTCATTATCTGCACTATATATTTCACGGATTTTGCCCATGCGCTCGGCATCTGCATTACCAGCTTCATCAGCCTTTTCAAGCTTTTCTGACTGCTCAGTAAATATATCAATAAGCGCTTTATTGGCAGATATTGTCTCATTAAGTGACATTAACTGCTGCTGCACATCATTGAATTTTTCGGACATTCTTGTCTCTTCATTCTTTAACAGTTCTTTATCCCTGAATGACTTGTCATATTCTTCAGACACATTTTCACATACAACAGTTCCTGCCTCTGATAAAGCTGCTCCAAGCTGTGTCTGTAATTCCTGTATCTCATTCTCAAGATTATCCGAAAGACTGCCAAGACCTGCCGCCTCTTTGTCAGCATTTCTAAGGTTATCCTTAGCCTCTGATAATCTGACTTCCAGAGCCTTAACACGGTTAGCTGCTATATCAAGCTTTTCCTTAAGTCTTCTGGTCTCTGTCTCATAGAATTTTCTGTAACCTGCAGCAAGTATCTTTAACTCTGCTGTTATATCCGTATCTTCTCTTAATCTGTTATCTATCGCAATCTGAAGTCCTTTATAGGACTTCTCGTATTCTGCATAATCTTTATAATCACCCGCAGACTCCATCAAAGAAAGCTTTCCTCTTGCCTCTTCAATTGCAGCGTTCTTGAGTTCAAGTGCCTTTCTTGTCTCATTAACAAGGCTCTCAACTCCTGCCATCGAATTCTTTTCAGACATAACCTCTGCAACTGCTATAGCTTCCTTCTCGTGTGCAAGCTCATCATACATCTTAGTGATAAGGTCATCCTGACTCTTAAGTTCCTTATCCTTCTTATCACTTTCCCGCATAGCAACAAGAAGCAGGTCATATAGCTGCTTCTCTATTTCTTCTTTTCTGTTGTAAAATGCTTCATATGTCGACAGATATTCTTTAAAACTGTCGATAGCTGCAATCTGGCTGTCATATGCTCCAAGCTGTGAGTGTTTCTTTGAAAGCTCCACTAACTTGTCCTTAATATCCATAAGAGTCTGCGCCATCATGCCCTCGTCATTGTCAACTGACAGCTTGTTATTGAAGGATTTCTGGATAATCTCTTCTATAAGCAGATCCTCAACAACCTTACGGCTTGTCTTATAATTTGACTCGAAATATGTTCTTACATGTCCCTCTGTCTTGTTAATTCCACGCACAATTTCCCATGCACTCTCATATATTCCGTAGTTGCTTATGAAGCTCTGGTAATCACCTTTTCTGTCAAATATCTTAACAACATATTTGTACCCGCCCTTCTCAAGGTCACGAAGATAAGCCTTAAGTCCGTTATATGTAATTCTCTCTCCATTACTTACAAGTGGAAGATTCTTAATATCGTTATCGCCAAACTCCCTGTAGAATATGCAGTAATTAAAGTATTCAACACTTGCTGTCGGTGCAGCTGTCTGTTCCTGTCCATCCTGATTCTCATCGTCTGTGCCTCTTCCCTTTCTTGCACAGAAACCAGTTGTCATGAACCTGAAACCATCCTTCTGATAACATGGATCTAACTTCCACTCAACCAAAGAATGAATACATGTATTACCGCTTCCCTGTCTGAAAAGCTTCTCTATCGGCTGCTTGTCATCAAGTGTGCAGTTAGGAAGCATATTCTGCATAAGAAGCAGCATAAGCAGACTCTTACCACCGCCATTGGCAAGGTCATATATAGTATTCTGGCAGTTGAAGCGCATCACGAAATCGTCGTACACCTGTGTACCGAAATTATATTTAACATTATTAACTCTGATTCTGTTAATCTGTGGCATCGCGTCCTCCATTCATAAGTTCGGCAAATCGTCCTCTGTAATCATCAAAATAATTCTCTATAAGACTTCTGAATCTGTCTGTCGGATAATATCTGTCCTGACTCTCAACTAAAAGTTCCTGCGCAACGCAGAAATTAAGCACAAGCTTTACCATACCCGACTTTGAATTTCTTGCTGCTCTCGCTCCTGTCTGATCCTCTACTGTTGTCACCGGAAGCTCGTCCCATGTAAGTGCTATCTGCTTAAAGCTGTTCTCCTCAACCTCATCAAGCACAAGCCCTGCGCTCTTATCGACAATACCACCTGTTGTCTTATCAACATTTTTAATGATGTCCTCAAGTCTTATGAACTCAGCATAAGTTGAACTCATTGTATCTGAATAAAACTCTGTTATTATGTTGTAAATTATGAAATACGCAAGATATAATTCTTTATTAACTCTTAATCCAAGTACATTTCTTAATTCCTCGTTGGAATATCCAAACACCCTGTTATTATCACCTGCACTCACATACAGACCATTGTTATATTCATATATGTTAAGATTAAGTTTCTTAAGTGACATATGAACGATGTCATACACTTCTGCATTATTATTGTATTCCTGATAAAGAGCTGCATTCTCGCCCCTCTCAGACACATTTTCCCCTGTGATAAGCTTGGAAACTATGTCCAGCGCCTTATCTAGATTTCTATTCTCCATGTGCTTCCTTTCGTACCAATTCAACATCTGCCATCATACAGTTATCCGACAATATAACCTGCCCGCCAAGCCCTTTTCTTATTGCAAATGTAAAGCTTTCCGTATCTTTAAAGCCTTCCCCTAAGTATGCATCAAGAAATGTATCTTCTCCCGCATTACCGCCAAGCTGGTACTCATCCTTCTGGCACAGATTAACAAAGAAAGAGAAGAAATCTGCATTTCTTAGAATCTGCTCACCATACGCCCTCTTCATTGCATCTGCGAACTGACCAAGTGTTATAATGTCCGATTTTTTCAAACACGCAATGAGATTTTTCATAAGGAATACGTAATTATCCTTAATTCTCTTTTCTTCAATCTCATCTGCGAATTCAATATCTTCCAGTCTTTCATTGCTTATAAGCTCTTTCTCCTCATATCTTGGAGGCTTCACCATAAGCGCATCATCAATGCTTATCAGGTCAAATGTCTTTCTTATGTTCGGCTTTAGAAGCGGACTTAACATTGTGACTAATATATCTGCATTATCCCTCTTAATCATATCTGAAAGTGCCGATGTGAAATCCATATGGTTTCTTAATCTGCCAAGCTTGGCGCGTCTTACTGCGTCATCGGTCATCTTCTGCATTTCTGTACAATCCTTTAACAGTTCGCTGTGCCTGTTCATCGCCTGCTTAAGCTGAGTCTCAAGACTGTATATTTCGTTCATCGTCCTGTAATAGCCTTCGCCTGTGCTGCCCGATGCATTAAGCTTCTCGATTGATTTTGCAATAAGGTCACGGTTCTTCTTAAAAAGCTTTTCTTCATCATCAAACCATTTCATTCCTGTCTTGACGAATTCCTCATAAGCCTCTATTCCTGCAAATACATCACCCGACAGAATTGTCAGCACTTCATTCTTCTTTAACTTAAGGCGGTTGACCTCTTCGTTGATTCTTTCAACCACTTCAACTCCGCCACGGAAGTTCTGTGAATTAATCATTTTTTCAAGAAGAAGCTGGGATACGCTTATCCTGCTCTCGTCCTTGATTTCCTTGGTATCAAGATAGAATTCAATAGCATCAGGGCTTATCGAATACCACACGGTATTGTCTCTTATCGAACTCTCGATTATCTTCATTCTTGATACTCTCTTTTTCCTGTCCACCGGATCAAAATACGAGAATTCAAATGGCCTGCCATCATTCTTTATCTTGTCAAATATATAATCAGCAATCTCCTTGCTGTCCTGTTCATTCAAATCAAGCCCGAAATCTCTCTTAAGTATCAGCCTTAAGAAATCGAGATATTCGGGATATGTAACATCCTTTTCCTTAAAATTATTCTCCTCTATAAAGAAACGGAGAACCGCCATAACTATATAGCCCATATCAAGTATTTCGTATTTACCATCCTTGAAATTAGAAAATGATGTGTCTATCAGTCTGAAGAAAGGATAATATTTCTTCAGATTAAGCATTCGTTCACGGTGATCCGATATGATATCACCTGTCATATTCTCTGCCATAGTATTCTTCATTTCTGCGCACGCATTTTACACATATTGTCTTAATGCCCGGTGCGCCATGGCATTAAGCTTAAAGCTTGGTTCTTCGCCAAATTTAAAGCTCGGTTCTTCCGTCCAGCGCTCTTAAAAGTGTAACCTCATCGATATATTCAAGATCGCCGCCGACAGGAACTCCGCTTGCAATTCTTGTCACCTTAATTCCTGTTGGCTTTATCATTTTGCTTATGTACATTGCTGTTGTCTCACCCTCCAGATTGGAATTAGTTGCGATAATAACCTCGTCAACATCTCCCTGAAGCCTTACCATAAGCTCCTTTAACCTGATATCAGCCGGTCCGATTCCAAGCATCGGGCTTATTGCTCCATGAAGAACATGATATACGCCCTCGTACTTTCCTGTCTTTTCATATGCCGCCATATCTCTTGTATGTTCAACTACCATAATTGTCTTATGGTCTCTTTTCTGGTCGCGGCATATCGGACACAGTTCTTCATCTGTAAGTGTAAAACACTCCTTACAGTAGTGTATATGCTGCTTTGCATCAATCATTGTGTCTGCAAGGCTCTTAACCTCAGACTCAGGCATGTTTATAATGTGAAATGCCAGGCGCTGGGCGCTCTTCGCCCCAACCCCTGGTAATCTCGACAATTCTTCAATTAATCTGTTAATATGACCACTGTAGATGTCCATTAGAATAAGCCTCCGCCTAATCCTCCAAGTCCTCCAGTAATCTTAGCCATCTGTGCCTGTGACTCTTCTTCGCATTTTCTTAAAGCTTCATTAGTAGCTGCTACGATTAAGTCCTCAAGCATCTCTACATCATCTGGATCAACTGCTTCAGGGTCAATCTTAACCTTAGATACTTCTCTCTTACCTGTAACAGTTACCTCAACTACTCCGCCGCCTGCTGTCGCACTGAATTCCTTATTCTCAAGCTCTGCCTGCTGCTCCTCCATCTGACGCTGCATTCTCTGTGCCTGCTTCATCAGATTATTCATATTACCAGGCATTCCTCCTGGAAAACCACCTCTTTTAGCCATTATATAAGTTCCTCCTTATCATCTACTTCTATATCTATGCCTACGAGTTCCTTAAGATCCACGAATCTGCTGTGGAAATCCTCATCATCGTTAAGCTTAGTCACTTTAATTGAAACCCTTACTCCTGTTCTCTCCTCAATTACATTCTCTATGCTCTCCATAACTTCCTGTCTGCTGAGTGAATTATAGGCACTAAGTGATTCTACCATAATTTCAAGACTAATTCCATCTTCTGCTAATGTAACATGTGCAGCCTGTAAAAATGTCTGATTAACCGGATCATCTATCGTTGCAATGATATCCTTCCAGCCTGCCGCAATTGCCTTAACATCTTCCGGAACAGCGTCATATACACGCTTAACTACAGGCTTCTTTGGAGTCTGCTGCTGTACTGCTGCCTGGCCTCCCGCAGCACCTGCATTTACAAGTCTGCCGCTTTTAATATCATCAAGTACTTTCTGTAACTGCCCTTCAAGCATTGTCACACGGCTTACAACATCGCCGATATCCTGACTGTTATCCATTGCCGGGCGCATCAGCTTTATAAATGTTATCTCTGTCTTAACTCTCTTCTGTGTAGAGAACTTCAGGTCATTTGATAATTCTGACAACACTCTTATATAGTACATAAGTGTATCTATATCAACATTCTGTGCATCCTTCTTCAGGTCTTCAAGATTATCTGCCGATACTTCTATTACATCTTCAATTCTTTCTGCATCTTTAGTTGTCTTAATAAGAAGCAGATTTCTAAGATACCATATAAAATCTGTAACAAACTGTGAAAGGTCTCTTCCCTGCATTATCAAATCTTCCATAAGTGACATGCACACGGCAACATCTCCTGACAGAATTGTTGAGAGCATTTTACTAAATACCGCCGTGTCAACTGCCCCAAGTACATCTAATACATTTTCATACTTAAGGTCTTTTCCCAGATAGAATGCCAGACACTGGTCTAACAGACTTAACGCATCTCGCATAGAACCATCTGCAGCTTTGGCAACATATTTTATTGCCTTGTCCTCTACATTCAGCCCCTCCGCCTTCATAAGTTCTGACAGTCTTGCGGCAATTGTCTCTATTGTTATCCTGTGGAAGTCATATCTCTGACATCTTGAAAGGATTGTAATAGGAATCTTTGCCACTTCTGTAGTAGCCAGTATAAATATTACATATGCAGGAGGTTCTTCCAATGTCTTTAACAATGCATTGAACGCTCCTATTGAAAGCATATGAACCTCATCAATTATATAGACTTTGAATCTTCCTTCTGTCGGTGAGTACTGTACTTCTTCTCTTATCTGTCTTATATTATCGACACCATTGTTAGATGCCGCATCTATCTCTATTACATTCATGCTTGTTCCAGCCGCAATCGCCTTGCATGTCGGACACTCCCCACAAGGGTTGCCGTCAACCGGATGCTCACAATTAACCGCCTTCGCAAATATCTTGGCAACTGATGTCTTACCAGTTCCTCTCGTTCCGCAGAACAGATATGCATGGCCTATTCTGTCTGCATTAATCTGATTTCGCAGAGTTGTTACTATTGTATCCTGTCCTTTGACATCATTGAAATTGTCCGGACGCCATTTTCTGTATAAAGCCTGATATGACATGGTTACCTCCCTCTGCGCTATGTCTACTTTCGCAACCCTTAACCTCATGCGTAAAACCATCCGCCTCCGGCGCCTGTCGCTGCTTCGCAGCTTATGTTTTACTTATGTCGATTAAGTTCCTGCTTCGCAGGATAATTTAGGAATGTCATACAGCTTCTTACATGCAAGCATGACGAATCTGCATGACATTCCTAAATTAGCTGCGACGAGTAACATTTTAATAACAAAAGCCGTGCGTCCGGCTTCGAACTGATATCCACAGACGTTACCGATGCAGTTAGCTCGATCCAGGCACCCTTTCAACACCCGGAAGGTCCCACTTAATGCTGCTTCATTCCTGACCTGACATGGTTCGTGGATTTCCGTCGTGAAAGACCCAAATGTCAACACCACTTACACCGGGCTGCTCCATAAATATCAACCCTCTGCCGAACATCACCCCTGCTATAGCGGATTGCAGGTTCAAGGTGCCGCTACTACCCCGGCTGCACGGTATTTCAATTATACTTGTTACATATGCCTGTTGTCAAGGTGTGAAGCGTTGACAAAATAAGACAGCCTCCGCAATCCACGCAGAAGCTGCCTTAAACCATTACCTTAAACGTATTACTCCAAACATATTATTCCTATCCCTCATCCTTAGATTCTTCATACCTAGGCAGCTCAACTATCACCGCCTCATGATGAACAGCCGGAAGGAATTTCTCCATCACTTCCTTAGTCTTTAACTTAAGGCTTGATGTATTGATGCAGGGATGACATCCGAGAGATTCTCCCTCAAGCACTTCCTTATCCATCAGTAACTGCACATGATTATCCGTATCATTCATAAGTCCCATTATGGATACCGAACCCGGTGTTATATCAAGGAATTCCTCCATATATGATTCATCTGCAAATGAAAGTCTCGCTGAATTAATCTGCTTACTCAGATCCTTTGTCTTAAATGGCTTGTCACCCGGCATCATAAGCATATAAAAATTCGTCTTCTGTCTGTTACATAAGAAAAGATTCTTACATATAAGTGTGTCCAGAATCTTATCTATGTCATTACACACTTCCATTGTTGTAGCAGGCTCATGGTCTGTTCTGTAATATTCCATTCCAAGCTTGTCCAACAAATCATATACTCTGATTTCTTTTTCTAATCTTCCTGTTTCATCGGCAGGTCTTCCTTTAATAAGTTCCATGATATTTCTCCCTGACAATCTGATATTCCGTTATTCCGACTATCTCATGATCTGATAATCTACTCAAAATAATACAGATATACATCCTCAAGGTCAATATTATCTCCAACTTTTACTGCTTCTTCTGGAAGCTCATCACCTACAACTCTTAACGCAAGACCGTTCTTTCTCTGTCTGATATTGCCAATCTTGTATTCCTTCTGCAGCTCGCCGACCTCGTCAAGCGTGCATGTTATCTCACCGACTTTTCCAGCCATTCTTTCAATAAGCTCAACCGGTGTTCCTGTTGCAATTATCTCTCCACTCTTTAAAAGCAGCACCTTATCTGCGATACATTCAATATCACTTACAACATGAGTTGCGAAAAGAATTATCTTGTCCTTAGACAGCTCTGCAATATAGTTTCTTATTGAGATTCTCTCTTTAGGGTCAAGTCCTGCTGTCGGCTCATCAAGTATAAGAATCTTAGGATTACCAAGAAGTGCCTGTGCAAGTAGCACTCTCTGCTTCATTCCTCCTGAAAATCCTCCAATTTTCTTATATGCAACCTTAGTAAGATTAACTACCTCTAGCAACTCGTCTATCTGCTGGTTGACAGTCTTAACAACCTCATTGCCATTGTCATCAGTCGTCTTAATCCTCTTAACTCCCTTAATCTCTGCCATATATTTAAGAAATGCTTTAGGCGAAAAATCTTCATAAAAACCCTGTTGCTGCGGCATGTATCCAACCAGACCCCTGAACTGTTTGCCAAGCTTTAATATATCTTCCTCTGCACTGTCCTCGCCAAAAAGAATACTTCCACCATTCATCTTATCTCTCGATACATTATCTGTGATAAGATTAATCATAGTACTCTTGCCGGCTCCATTAGCACCAAGAATACCATATACTCCTGGTGTAAATGTATAATTAATCCCCTTCAGTGCCTGAACTGTACCATAAGTTTTCTTTAAATTCCTTACCTCTAATTTCATACCCTGTACCTTCTCTTTCCTAATGATTTTCCAACCTTCATCATAACCAGCATAATTACAAACTCGCATACCAGCTCTGTCATATAGCGCACAATCATGAATTGTCCTACGGATGTATGAAGTATAAGACTTTTGATCCCCCGATACTGCCTGCTGATATAATCATTATACTACTAATCAGTTCCAGTGCAATCATAATTCTGCGCACGTCCCCTCCTTTTATTATTAATACGAAAAATGTTCCTGATAAGTTGACGCATTTTCACAAAAAAGTTAAAATTTTTATAATATTTTGTGGAGGATAATCTAGTGGAGAATACTCAGGTGGTTTTTGAAAAAGATGATTACAGATATATGAAACAGGCAATCACACAGGCTAAGAAGGCTTATAAACTCAATGAAGTGCCTATCGGCTGTGTGATTGTGTATGAAGGAAAGGTTATAGGAAGAGGCTACAACCGCCGTAACACTGATAAGACTTCTCTCGGTCATGCCGAGATTACTGCAATTAAGAAAGCCAGCCGCTACATGAACGACTGGCGGCTTGAGAACTGCACTTTATATGTTACGCTTGAACCTTGTCAGATGTGTGCAGGTGCTATTGTTCAGGCAAGAATTCCAAGAGTTGTTATCGGTTCGATGAATCCCAAAGCAGGATGTGCCGGTTCAATTCTTAATATCCTTCAGATTCCGACATTCAATCACCAGTGTGAGATTACTAAAGGTGTATGTGAAGAAGAATGTTCAGAAATGCTCACAACATTTTTCAAGGAGTTGCGCAAAAGCAAGAAGAAAGATGCCAATGCCTGATTATATTTCCTGATACCAATATCCGAAATATGGATTGGCATAGTCACTCCTGTGGCTCTTCTTAAAATTATTAAAGCCAAACATTGAAGCCATGTAGCGTTCACGGTTGCAGTACATTCCCGGAACGCCTATGAAATATTTAGTATTATCAAGGTTATCGCGCACTCTTCCAAAAAGAATGTGCCTGAAATTATAATAACCATGTAGCAGGAAGCTGTTTCCCGCGATATCAATTTCATTCTGGTTAAGACACTTTAACATCTCTGGCGACACTTCTATACAATCATAGAAGTAATCATCGTCAAATGCATCTATATAATCAGCCCGCACAAAAAGCTTTTCAAAAGGATCCGTCTGCGTTGCATTGGCTCTGTGTGCTTTTTGCTGCAAATGTTGTGTTTCCGCAGGTATTTTAGCTGCTGCTCCGGCAGCCTTTATATCTTCTGTGGCTGTGTCACTTACGCTTTCCGCAGTCACGCCTGTCTGCGGTCTGTATGCTTCGGCCTGCTTTGACTGAACTGCCTGCGGTCTGCCCGCTGACACAGCAGGTTCTGCCTGAGCCATCTGCGATTCTAATGTCTGCGATTCTGACAACTCTGGTCTGACCGGTTCTGACCTTAACGATTCTGCCAGAACAGACTCTGACATTTGCTGCCCCCGCTCTTTTTCCTCACTCTGTCTCATACGCTCTTTTATAACAATTCCAGCCTCAGCCTGCTTCTTTGCGTCCATTCCTGAGAACACAAGCATATCAGGAGTTACATCTTCATCTTTCCACATTGAAAGCATGCAGTCATATCTTGCGTCCTCCATTGCAACCGCAAGTCCGCATATATCCCTGAAGCTGTAGCCTGTGTCATTTATATTATCAGGGTTAAATACGCCACTGTATTCCATCTGTCCCATTTTTACAAGACATTCCCCAAGCTTTATAAGCCTGTAACCACCGTCAGTAACCATCATATATATTCCAAACATTTCCGGGCTGTCAGTCTTAACGCCTCTTAAGCTGATACTTAACTTGAACTGCCCCTGATGAACTAGTGCCTTTGCAAATCCTACATTTCTCCCCTTTACTCCTTCCGGATATGAATATATGTATGAGACAAGACGCTGATAATCCACAATAAACCTCCCTGATGATTAACTCTCTTATGCACCTTATGCCATGCATTAAGAAAATATTCCATCAGGGAGGTTTTATCTTAATCTACCACCATATTCTTTCCGTTATTTTTTCCGTAATAAAGCCTGTCATCTGCGCGCTTTATCCATTCTTCTATATCACCATCGGCATTTCTCTGTGCCACTCCTATTGTTAGTGATATATTTATCTTCTGCTGTTTATAAATACATTCAGAGTTTTCTATTTCTCTCCTCAATTTTTCTAATACTTCATGTGTGCTGTCGTGTGTTCCATTATGTATAAGAAATTCTTCTCCGCCCCACCTTGAAATCACACAGTTACTGCATATATTTTTCATCTTCTGTGCAATGAAATTTAACACATAATCACCACAGTTATGTCCATATGTATCATTTATTTTCTTGAAATCATCTACATCTGCCATTGCAAGCCAGCCTTCATCGTCCGCATCATATTCTTCAAGATAATTAATCATATATCTTCTGCTGTAAAGGTCTGTCAGAAGATCAATGTTGGCAATTGAATTAAGCTTCTTCTCAGACTCAATAACAAGATCGACTATCACCTTAGTATAATATATTAAAAATGCTGATACACTTATTGCATTACATGCAAGCATAACAGATATAATTGTTTTATTAATTTCATACAATGGTCCGTTAATTATAGCTATTGCTGATGATATTATACTTACAGCAACTATTGCTATCGACACAGCCAGTGGATTCGGGTCTTTTGTATCGGTCTTGGTTGATATGTATTGTGAATAAAATATTATAGGTATTAATGACATGCTATACAGATGAAATCCACATTTATACCCAAGACATATTGTTGCAATAGCCATATAAATTATAATTGTTGCATACACACACCACATATATGCACACACTTTCTGCATTTTTAACAGCATAAAATATAACACATAACCAATCAGTGCTATTACACTGTAATAAATCATTGGTGTTATATTAAAATATACAAATAATGTCAGCATAAATGCAACAAATAAAAACAACAATATGTTAACAACCACGCATAGTTTAACAACCTGTTCCAGATTAAATTCTTTTTTATTAATGCTCATGATATCTCCTGATAATATGTTCTCGATTGTAAGTAGTACTATAGTATCATACAAAAGTTACTTTTGCACTACATTTTTATTGTAGCTTGAC
>OHEU01000600.1_pt1 | contig 20388 bp, 18 predicted proteins | sample 1567341 | NCBI WGS metagenome assembly OHEU01 (sample SAMEA3879524, study PRJEB24766) | human gut metagenome | biome: human-associated habitat; feature: feces | place: USA | collected 1985/1987 | reverse complement strand
TGGGGCTTGACTTTTAATAGTTAGTCTCCAAATTTTTGCAAACAAAAAAGACCCCTTCGGGTCTTACGTTCATCGTTCTGCTTCCTGCTTGCGCTTTTTCAGCTTGGCTTGCTGCCGTTGCTGTTGCCACGCATCCAAAAGCTGAATGATTTTTTCTTCCATTTGCCGGGGCGTGTAACTGCGCGGAAAGTATTTGCGCAGGATGTCGTTTTTGATAGTTACAGTGTCCTGCTCACTCTTCTTTTCCTGCCCCAAAATGTCAAACGCCTTTTCATAGGTGAACTCACCACACTGCGCCATCTTCTTTAGTTGCTGAGCCTGCGATACAGATGGGGCATTTTGGGTACCATCCATGGCTTCTAAAAAATCCCGCTGTTGGCTTTCGTCCAGATAGGACAGTTCCACAGCGGGATTGAAGGAGATCTTCTTTTCGTCTACCATGTCCAGCAGTTCCGGGATGAGGTTGGTCAGACGGATAAAGCGCTGGACTTGTCTGCCGCTTTCTTCGTTTCCTTTTCCAACCAAATCAGCCGCCTCCAACTTCCCGACAACTTGTCGGGAAGTTAAATCTGACCTAGCACCTTGATTTTTTAGAGCTTCCAGCTTCATTTTGTAGGCGAAAGCCCTCTCGCTGGGCAGGATGTGTTCACGCTGAAGGTTGGAATCCACCATCAATATCACAGCCGCATCGTCCGACATCTGCCGCACGATAACCGGCAGGGTATCCAGCCCGGCAAGTTTAGCAGCATACTGACGGCGGTGCCCGGAGATGATCTCATAGCCGTCACCGTCCGGGCAGGGGCGGGCAATCAGCGGAGCCAGCACACCGTACTGTGCAATACTCTCCACCGTCCGGGTCATGGCTTCATCGTCCAGCACCTTAAAGGGGTGGTTAGTGAAGGGGTGCAGCGCATCAATGGGAATCTGCTGTACCTGCTCCCGCTGTTCCTCCTGTCGGTTTTCCTCGGTGGAAAACAGGTCATCTAGCCCTTTCAGAGCTAAGTTTCCGCTGTCGATCGGCATCCGCCAGCACCTCCTTTGCAAGAGATTTGTAGGCTTCTGCCACCTTGCCCTTGGGGTCATAGGCAAAGATGCTTTTGCCTGCTGCACTGGTTTCAGCCGCACGGACTGACCGGGGAATGGTCTGCTCAAACACCTTCAGGTGCTTTCCGTATGCCTGCCGAATCAGATTGCTGATCTGCTTTCCATAGTTGGTGCGGTTGTCGGTCATGGTCAGCAAGATACCCTCGATTTTCAGCTTCGGGTTGATCTGCCGCCGTACCTTTTGGACGGTCTGCAAAAGCTGTTCCAGACCCTTTGCGGACAGGTACTGCGCCTGCACAGGAATCAGGGCAGCGTCTGCCGCCGCCAGTGCGTTAATAGTCAGCATCCCCAGCGAGGGCATACAGTCCAGCAGAATAAAATCGTACTCCCGCTTGGCACTGTCCAGCACCTGTTTCAGCATCTTTTCCCGGTTCATGCTGTTCACGAGGGCAACTTCCAGCCCTGCCAGTTCGATGTTGGCAGGAATCAGGTCAACACCTTCTGCATGGTGCAGGATGCCCTCACCGGGTTGGATGGGCTGGTCGTTCATGGCTTTTGCCATCAGGGTGGAGAGGGTAGTGGGCAGTTCATCTGGCTGCTGCCAGCCCATGCTGATGGTCAAGCTGCCCTGTGGGTCGGTGTCCACCAACAGGATTTTCTTGCCCTCCATCGCCAGTCCGATGCCCAGATTCTCACAGGTGGTGGTTTTTCCAGTGCCGCCTTTCTGGTTGACGATGGCAATTGTGGTTGCTTTCTTTGAAATTCTCATCACCTCCGATTCGCTAAGTCGTAGTTGGTTTGGTTCTGGTAGGAAAGCTGCATGGTGGTGGGTGCGTTGTACAGAGAAGCGAGCAGATATTGTTTCATGTTTCGGATCGGGCTGCTGTTCTCTGCAAGGCACTTCAGCACAAAGCGGATATGGTCGGCGTTCAGCTTCATAAAGCGGCTGCGTACCACCTCGGCGGGTTTGTCGTCTCCGGCGATGTGCAGCAGCTTGCGGTTGGTAGCGCAGGTGTCCACCAGCAAATCTACGATTTGATAGATGGTATCCTCATCGTCCGGGTAAAGCCGGAGAAGAAGGTCTATCTCTAAAGAACATGAAAAATATTCTTCGAGCAGTTCACGATTCTTCATCTTCTCCGATTCGTCGGAAAGGATAGGATTCGTATTATTCATCTCTGTTTTATTCTCTTTCTTCTTAATACCTCGTGATTTTACCGGGTCTTGACAAGCGATTTTAGAGCCACAAGAATCGTCATTATCACGATTCTTGACACTCTCCTTTGAAGATTCTGCCGAAAAGTTTTTCACATACACCAAACATGGCTTTCCTTGCCCTCGACGTTTTCGTTCAATCAAACCAAATTCTTCAAGTTCCCGGAGCAGTCTGGTCGCTTTGTTGTCTGCGCAACGAAAAGTCCTCTTGACATCCTCAATCGTGAAGATAATGAACACTCGGCCTTTTTTGTCAAACCATTCATTTTTAACAGAAAGGCTCATGCGGTCAAGCAGGATTCCGTACAGGGTCTTTGCATCAGTGGACAGATTTTGAAACCGCTGCTCCTGAAAAAGAGCCTTTGGAATGCGGAAGAACGAAAATAGTTCTCCGGCCTGTCCGTAAAAGTAGTCGAGCGTCATGCGGTTCTGTCAAAGATGAAAAAATGACGATGTTTCATTGACATGGTTGACAAATCCTCCTTATGAATAATTCGTGCAAACAAAAAAGCGCAATCTCGATTTTGAAAAATCGGAATTGCGCCATGTAACTTAATAGGGGAGAAAGGTCATTTGTCGGGGTCGGTTGACCACAATTTGACCACAAAAGAAACGAAACATCTTGACATCTAACGAAACAGAATGATAAAATAAGTTTGAAATTTGATGATACTGCGTACAAGTGGTATCGGAGTGTCCATTGTGTTTTTGCGAGAAGCACAATGGGGTTCAAGAGGCCGTGAGTTCGATTCTCGCCACTCGGACCAAACAGAAATAATCCGAACTTGTTTCCGATAGGAGATGGGTTCGGATTATTTGTTTTCTTCGGAAAATTCGATGTCCGGCATTTTTAGTGTTGGCCGATTAATTTTAATGGAATCTTTATACTTCTACAATTTTCTTTACGACTCTTTTATCTATTCCATGCTAGACTTTATACACACGGACAGGTAAAGGAGCTTTTATGATTCAATATCCTCGTTACAGGCAGCACCGTTTTTCTTCTTTTCAGGTCATTATTGCAGGGTTTGCGGCAGTTGATCTGGTGGGCGCATTGCTTCTGATGCTCCCGATCGCTGCACAGCAGCGGTGCGTTACACCGTTCCATGAGGCGCTGTTTACTTCCACCTCTGCCCTTTGTGTGACCGGACTGGTGGTACAGGATACCGGCAGCTACTGGTCGGCATTCGGGCAGAGTGTGATCCTTCTTCTGATCCAGATCGGAGGATTGGGCGTCATTACAGTAGGTGCTGCCTTTGCGCTGCTTTCCGGGCGAAAGATCTCCCTCAAGCAGCGCAGCACGATGCAGGAAGCTACGGCTGCCCCGCAGATGGGCGGCATCGTGCGGCTGACAGGCTTTATTCTGCGGATCACCGCTCTGTTTGAACTGGCCGGTGCTGCACTGCTGCTGCCGACATTTTGCGCCGATTATGGTTTGCGCGGGATCTGGTATGCACTGTTTCATTCCATTTCGGCGTTCTGCAATGCCGGCTTTGACCTGCTGGGAACAGAGGGTGCAAAATTTGTTTCGCTGACACGGTATGCAGGTGACCCATTGCTTACCACAGTAATCGCGGCCCTGATCGTCTTTGGCGGCCTTGGCTTTCTGACATGGGAGGACATTTGTACATACCGCCTTGACTTTCACCGCTATCGGATGCAGAGCAAGGTGATCCTTGTCACAACGGCATTTCTTCTGGTATTGCCGACGCTGTACTTTTATTGCTTCGAGTTCACGGCAGGCTCTGCCCGGCAGCGCATTTTATTGTCGATGTTCCAATCCGTCACACCCCGTACTGCCGGTTTTAACACCGCCGATCTTGCTGCGATGGGCAGTACTTCACAGGCATTGATGGTGGTTCTGATGCTGTTGGGCGGTTCGCCCGGCTCCACGGCAGGCGGCATGAAAACCACAACATTTGCCGTTCTGCTGGCCAATATGTGGGCGACCTTCCGCCGCAGAGAAGATGCGGAATTTTTCGGGCGGCGCATAGATAGTTCTGCGGTCAAGAATGCTGCCACGATCGCAGGGATGTATTTGACGCTGTTCTTCCTCGGAGCCTTTGTCATTGCTGCGGCTGAGCAGCTGCCGATGTCGGTCTGTCTGTATGAGACTGCTTCGGCTGTGGCAACGGTAGGTCTGACATTGGGCATCACGCCGCAGTTGGGCATCCTTTCGCAGGGGGTGCTGATCGCACTGATGTTTTTGGGACGTGTTGGCGGATTGACGTTGATCTATGCGGCATTTGGCAGCAGCCCTGCCCACTCTCGTCTGCCGCAGGAGAAAATCGCAATCGGATAAAGGAGACAAGTATGAAATCGATTCTTTTGATCGGGCTTGGCCGTTTTGGCCGCCATATTGCGCAGGAACTGAATGAGCTGGGTCATCAGGTCATGGCAATCGACAGCAACGAAGACCGTGTGAACGCCGTGCTTTCCTATGTGACGAATGCACAGATCGGTGACAGCACCAGCGAATACTTTCTGCGCTCCCTTGGTGTCGGCAATTTTGATGTGTGTATCGTAACCATCGGCGGCAATTTTCAGAGTTCGTTGGAAACAACATCACTGCTCAAGGAGCTGGGCGCAAAGCTTGTGGTCTCGCGTGCAGAGCGGGATGTACAAGCCAAGTTTCTGCTGCGCAACGGTGCGGATGAAGTGGTCTACCCGGAAAAGCAGCTGGCAAAGTGGGCAGCGATCCGATACAGCTCTGAACACATTCTGGATTATATCGAGCTGCAGGACGACCACGCCATCATGGAAGTGACCATTCCGCCGGAATGGATGGATCGCACGATCGGTGAGATCAATATCCGAAAAAAGTATAACATCAACATTCTTGCGCTGAAAAAAGACGGAAAACTCGATATGAACATCACGCCGGATACGCAGCTGTGCCGGGATGAAAGTATGCTGGTTTTGGGAAAATACGCATCGATCCAGAAGTGTTTCCGGCTCTAAAAAGATAGGACGGATCATATGGATGTCGCTTTGTTATTGATGGTTCTTGGAGTCATGTTGAGTGGTTTTTGGGCAGCAGATGCGCTGGATCACATGCGACGGGAGATCCTTCGACAGGAAGGAAAAAGACGTGGCTGGTGGTCGTGACCATCAAATTGTGCTATACTGTGGGCAAGGCAGGTGATCTTTATGAATCAGAACGACCCACCCACTGAACATATTCTGGCGTGTCTGTCGTCCTCTCCCTCCAATGCAAAGATCGTGCGGACGGCAGCAACGATGGCAAAGGCTTTTGGAGGGATCTTTACAGCTCTGTATGTCCGGACGCCTGACTCGGATCAGATGGGAAAAGAAGACTGTCGGCGTTTGCAGCAGCACATTCGTATGGCAGAGCAGGCAGGTGCCGACATTTCTACGATCTACGGGGATGACATTCCGCAGCAGATCGCAGAGTTTGCCCGCATCTCCGGCATTACAAAAATCGTACTGGGGCGCTCCAGCGTACATCGCCGCCATTTCTGGAGTGGACCGTCACTGACTGAAAAATTGACGCTGACTGCGCCTAATCTGGATATTTATATCATCCCGGATGCTTCTGCAGAGAACGGCTACGGTTCAGGACGGAAGCTGTTCACCCGTCCGCTTCTGCCGTCTGTCCGTGATCTGCTGATCACCGCAGGCATCCTGAGCTGCATCACGCTCATCGGCTTCTTTTTCTTGCAACTGGACTTTGCACGCTATAATATTATTATGCTCTATATGCTGGGGGTGCTGTTCACCGCATGGTTTACTAGCGGCTACACCTGCGGTGTGTTGGGGTCCGTTGCCAGTGTAGCATTGTACAATTTCTTCATGACCGAGCCATACCTGACATTCCATGCGTATGATCCCGGTTATCAGGTTACATTTGCCCTGATGCTGACCTCTGCAATCATTACCTGCACCCTGACAACGCGGTTGAAGGATCATGCAAAAATGTCTGCGCAGGCAGCGTTCCGTACAAAAATACTGTTTGACACAAATCAGCTTTTACAGAGAGCAAAAAGCGAGGAAGAAATCCTCTCTCAGACAGCGTCCCAGTTGATGAAGCTGCTGAACCGGAGTTTGATCGTTTACCCGGAACAAAACGGAGATCTTGGGTCAGAACAGGTTTTTGAGATTGATGGGGAAGTGCCGTGTAACATCTTTTCTGCACCGGAAGAACGTGATGCAGCAAACTGGACGTTTGCCAACAAAAAGCGTTCCGGCGCAGGCACGGATAGCTACCCGGATGCAAAGGGGCTTTATCTTGCGCTTCGGACCGGAGGCGGCGTGTTTGGAGTGATCGGGATCGATCTGTCCGAAAAACCGCTGGATGCCTTTGAAAACAGTGTGCTGCTTTCCATTCTGGGCGAAGGTGCGCTGGCCATCGAAAACCGCAGAAACGCGCTGGAAAAAGAGCAAGCTGCATTGCAGGCAAGGAATGAAGAACTGCGGGCAAACCTGCTGCGCACGATCTCCCATGACCTGCGCACCCCGCTGACCTCCATTTCCGGCAATGCCAGCAATCTGCTTTCCAACGGAGAAACGCTGGATACAGAGACCCGGAACAAGATCTGCACCGATATTTTTGACGATGCGCAATGGCTGATCGGTCTGGTGGAAAATCTGCTTTCCATCACCCGCATTGAGGATGGTCGGATGAATCTGCAGATCTCACCGCAGCTGATGGACGAAATGATCGAAGAAGCACTGCATCATGTCAATCGGAAAAGCTGCGAACACACCATCACAACACAGTATGGGGACGAGATCCTCCTGGTCAATGTGGATGCACGGCTGATCATGCAGGTCGTTGTCAATCTGGTGGATAACGCCATCAAATACACCCCCGTGGGCTCGGTCATTCAGATTTCGGCTTACCGGAAAGACCATCAGGTCGTAGTGGACGTTGCAGATAACGGTCCCGGCATTCCGGATCGCGCAAAAGCACAGGTGTTCGAGATGTTTTATACCGGGCAGAGCCGCATCGCAGACAGCCACCGCAGCCTTGGACTGGGCTTGCCCCTCTGCCGTGCGATCCTGACGGCTCACGGCGGAACATTGACCCTGCGTGACAACATTCCCAATGGCAGTGTCTTTTCCTTTGCATTGCCGCAAAGCGAGGTGAACATTCATGAATAAGCCGTCCATTCTGGTCGTAGAGGATGATGTTCCTGTACGGTGTCTGATCACAACGACCCTGAAAACCCACGGCTATAAATATCTGACTGCTTCCAATGGGGAAACGGCGATCATGATGACTACCAGCCACAACCCGGACATCATGCTGCTGGATCTTGGGCTGCCCGATATAGACGGCATCGAGGTCATCCGCAGCGTCCGCACATGGTCGAACCTGCCCATCATCGTCCTGAGTGCCCGGAGCGAAGATTCTGATAAGATCGAGGCACTGGACAACGGCGCAGACGATTATCTGACAAAGCCGTTTTCCGTGGATGAGCTGCTGGCAAGACTGCGTGTAACGCAGCGCCGATTGAATCTGCTGGCTTCTGACGGCATAAACAGTCCGGTTTTTGTCAATGGTCCTTTGAAGATCGACTTCTCGGCAGGCTGCGTCTGGTTGAGCGAGAATGAATTGCATTTGACCCCCATCGAGTACAAGCTGCTGTGTGTGCTGGCGCATAATGTGGGCAAAGTGCTGACGCATACCTCCCTCACGCAGAAAGTATGGGGCAGTACGCAGGAAAATGACATTGCTTCCTTGCGAGTTTACATGGCATCCCTGCGCAAAAAATTGGAACGATGCCCGGATGCGCCGCATCTGATCCAGACCCACGTTGGTGTCGGATACCGGATGCTGCGCGCAGAAAATGATGAAGCATAGTAAAAAACAGGGTGCGTCCACCCGGACGCACCCTGCCAAAAGCCACAGACGATAGCGATAAGCTGTAAAAAGAAGCATGGACGCCCCCGAAAAGGAGAGCGTCCATGCTTCTTGCTGTATCCGAATGGAGGAGATTGCGAAATCAGTGATTGTCCGGGCAGACGATTTCCAGCATCTGATCGAAAACCTCTTCCATCTGCCGCACCAGTGTGAACTGGGTGCGGGCGCGGTCGAGGTTGTGATCCGGGCGAGCAATATGGAAATAATGGTCGCCCTCCAGATAGTCAGTCAGAAAACGGATGCCGCATTCCAGCGTCATGAGCCTTGCACCCCATGCAAGGCTCTTTTTTTCTGCCATGCTCATGGATGCCCCGGCAGTGGAGAGATACCCTTTGGCGAACACTTCGTACAGATGCAGGTCAAAATGGACTTTGCTCTGGTCAGGTTCGTCCTCAGCGCAGTCGTTGGCACCGGTGCGGATGGAATCGCCGAAGTCGTAGGCCGAAAGTCCCGGCATCACGGTGTCGAGGTCAATGACACAGATGCCTTTTCCGGTAGCGGCATCGATGAGGACATTGTTGATCTTGGTGTCATTGTGGGTGACGCGCAGAGGAATTTCGCCAGCTGCCAGCTGATCCAGCAGGACATGGCAGTCCTGCTCCCTCGCATGGATAAATTCGATTTCCGACGTGATATTTTTTGCCCGGCCCAGTGCATCGGCGGCGAGGGCTTTTTCAAAATTGGCATAGCGGTTGGGCGTGTCGTGGAAGCGGGCGATGGTTTCGTGGAGGGTGGAGGCCGGGTAATCCTCCAGCTGGTTCTGGAATTTGCCCAGTGTCTCGGCCACGGTGCGGAAGTCGGTTTCGCTGCCGACCTGCTGCAAACAGATGGTATCTTCTACAAAGTCGTAGGCACGCCATGCGCCGCCGTCTGCATCCAGATAGCAAGTCGACCCCGACAAAGTTGGGACGACATTCAGCGTTTCCCGTGCTGGGTCGCCGCCCTCGGCAAGAATTTTCGCCCGCAGATGCCGGGTCACGCCGCAGACATTCTCCATCAGGCCCACCGGGTTAGTAAAGGTATCTGTGTTGATGCGCTGCAAAATAAAGCGTTTGGAATGATCTTCCCGCCAGACCACAAAGGTGTCGTTGATATGCCCCTCACCATAGTGGTGAGCATCGCAGAGCACAGGCCCGCCAAAATCAAAGGCATTTGCAGCAGACTGGAGCAGAGAAAGGGTAACGGATTTCATCATAAATTCCTCGTTTTCGTTATACTTCATGCCGTTTTGTCGGGGCGGGGCGTTTTCCCTGCCGCGTCTGACGGCGGTATTCGTTGGGGGTCATGCCCTCCGCCTTGCGGAAGCACTGGGAGAAATAGCTGGGGGAGGAAAAGCCCATCAACTCGCTGATCTGCGCCAGACTGTAACCGGTGTTGCCCAGCATATGCTTGCTCTCCTCAATGCGGCGGCGGTTCAGGTAAGTAATGGGGGAAATGCCGTACTCCCGCTGGAAGGTGTGGGCCAGATAGTATTTGTTCAGGTGGGCAAGCTCTGCCAGCAGGTCCAGCGAGATATCCTCGCGGTAGTTGGTGTCCAGATACCGCTTGATCTCGGCGCACTCCCGGTTCTCGGTCGGGGCAGCCTCCTCCAGCTGCAGCGAAATGGTGGTGCAGCGCACCAGCCAGATCAGCAGTACCTCCAGCAGGTCCTGACAAACGGTCTCGCAGCCGTCTAAGCTGCGGTCGGCCTCGGCCAGCAGCATGTGCAGCAACGTGACCATCCGCTCCCGGTTCTCCCGGCAATTGAAGATGGCGTAGTTCGTATCCGCCTTGCTGAACAAAAACTCCATGCTGGCAACGCCCAGCACGATATACTCCAAGGGCGAGGCGTTCAGGCTAAGCTCGGTATGCTCCACCTGCGGGTTCACAATGACCATATCGTCCGGCTTTACCGGGAACAGCTGCCCGGCAAGGTAGAACTGTCCCTCGCCGCTGAGGCAGTAGAACAGCTCTGTGCAGGAGTGGGTGTGGGTGGTACTGTTCCAATCGCCGCCAAATTTGCTTTTGCTGATGTACAGCAGCCGGAAGGATTCCCGTGGAGCGGGAGCATGGCGGATATCAAATCGCTCGGTACTCATAAATGGCTCCTTTTGAGGCGAAGAACAAAAAACATAAAAATAAAAACAAGATACTAAAAATACAAGCCTAAAAACGATGCGTTGCTTCGTATGTTTTTTCTTATTATAGAGGCAATGAAGAAAAAATGCAAGCCCTGATTTTAGGCTAATTTTTATATTTTTGTTTCTCAGGTCTCTTCGGAATATGTCAAAATAGTTACAGGTTGGGGATTATGCTGAAACTTTTAAAAGATATTTAGCACTTTTGCTGAAAGAATTTTTCAGAAAGCAATATCTATAAAAAATGAAACAACAAACCTCTTGAGCAAGGAAGCGAAAGAATTTATATTGGAGGCAGAAAAACACACAGTCCTTCGGGCAAAGCCTGTTTGCCCGGCTGTGTTTGAACGGAACAAAATGATGGAGGCAACACAGTATGAATCGTATTTCTCGTCGTAATTTCCTGAAGGCGGCCGGCGTTGGCGCCGCTGCACTGGGTCTGGCTGCCTGTGGCGGCTCTTCCAGCTCCACCGCATCCAGCGTGGCATCCTCCACCGCCGCTTCTTCCGCAGCGGCGGCTGCAGACGTTACCATCAAGGTAGCCGCCATCGAGACCGGCTACGGCGCTGATATGTGGAAGAAGGTCGCCGAGGCCTTTACCGCACAGACCGGCATCAAGGTGGACCTGACCACCGACAAAAAGCTGGAGGACGTCATCGGCCCCTCCATGCAGGGCGGTGACTACCCCGACGTGGTCCATCTGGCCACCGGCCGTGAAGCTGCCCTGACCGAGCAGTTCATCAAGGGCAACCTGATCGCCGACATCACCGATGTGCTGAGCATGACCGTGCCCGGCGAGAGCAAGAAGGTGAGCGAGAAGATCGCCGGCGGCTTTACCGACACCTCCCTGACCAACCCCTACGGTGACGGCAAAACCTATCTGGCTCCCATGTTCTACAGCCCCTGCGGCCTGTTCTACAACGCCGGTTTCCTGAAGGAAAAGGGCTGGGACGTGCCCAAGACCTGGGACGAGATGTGGGAACTGGGCGACAAGGCTGCCGCTGAGGGCACCTACCTGTTCACCTACCCCACCACCGGCTACTTCGACGCCTTCTTCTATGCGCTGATGTACGCTGCCGGCGGCCCGGAGTTCTTCAACAAGGCTACCCACTACGAAGAAGGCATCTGGGACACCCCCGAGGCAAAGACCTGCTTTGATATCGTGGCAAAGCTGGCTTCCTACACCAACCCCATCACCCCCGCACAGGCCAACGATCAGGACTTTACCCAGAACCAGCAGCTGGTGCTGGACAACAAGGCCCTGTTTATGCCCAACGGCACCTGGATCGTGGGCGAGATGGCCGAAGCACCCCGTGCAGACGGCTTTGAGTGGGGCATGACCGCTCTGCCCGCTGTCAAGGCCGGCGGCGACAGCTACAGCTACACCTGGTTCGAGCAGGCATGGATCCCGGCGGGTGCTGAGCATCTGGATGCAGCCAAGCAGTTCGTGGCGTACCTGTATAGTGACGAAGCCTGCAAGCTGTTCGCCGAGAGCGGTGCGATCCAGCCTGTGCTGGGCATTGCCGATGATCTGGACGGCGACAACAAGATGTTCTACTCCATCTATGATAACGGCGCAAAGGCAGCTATGGGCAACTTTGCAGCCTTCAGCGCCATCCCCGGCGTGGAAGTCCGCACCGTGTTCTTCGATCCCGTCAACTCGCTGGTCTCCGGCAGCATGACCGAGCAGCAGTGGATCGATGGCATCAAGTCCGCCAGCGACCAGATGCGCGCTAACATCATTGAGTAATTGAGCCCTGCCCAGCGGGGGCGGTTTTGACCGCCTCCGCTTTTTGTGGTTTCGGGATCCCAATAGAAAGGAGCGGTTTGTCTATGAAATCTGACAAGAGCCGCAAACGGTTTGTGTTTCTCTGCGTGGCACCGGCCACCATCCTGTTTTTCATCTTTATGATCCTGCCCACCCTCAATGTGTTCCGCATGAGCTTGTATGAGCGGGGTGCCTATTCTCCCAACGAGACCTTTGTGGGGCTTAAAAACTTCCAGCATCTGCTGCGGGACGCCCAGTTCATCCGCTCTATGCAGAATATGATCCTGCTGGTGGTAACGGTCACCCTGATCACCTTCGCCTTTGCACTGGTATTTGCCGCCATTCTCACCCGGGAGAAGATCAAAGGGCAGAACTTTTTCCGCATCATCTTCTACATCCCCAACATTCTTTCCGTGGTCGTCATCTCCGGTATTTTCTCGGCCATCTACAAGCCGGAAAATGGTATGCTGAACAGCATCATTGGTCTGTTCCGGGATATGACCGACCCCATCCTCTGGAAAGGTGAAAAACTGGTCATCCCCTCCATCATCATTGCGATGGTGTGGCAGGCTGTGGGCTATTACATGGTCATGTATATGGCCTCCATGTCTGCCGTGCCCATCAGCCTGTACGAGAGTGCCAATCTGGACGGTGCCGGGCGGCTGACCCAGTTCTTCCAGATCACCATCCCGCTCATCTGGACGAACATCCGCACCACCCTGACCTTCTTCATTATCTCCACCATCAACATGGCGTTCCTGTTTGTCAAGGCCATGACCAGCGGCGGGCCCAACGGCGCATCGGATGTGGCGCTGAGCTATATGTACAGCCAGAAGGACGCTGGCCTGTATGGCTATAGTATGGCCATCGGCGTCGTCATTTTCCTGTTCTCGTTTGCCCTGTCCGCCTGTGTCAACAAGGTCACCAACCGCGATACGCTGGAATTTTAAGGAGGGAAGAAGATGCAGAATACCACCGAAAAATCTTCCCGCTCTGCGGAAGGTCTGTACAAGTTTTTCATCTATTTTGTGCTGGTTCTGCTGGCCGTTACCATCATCGTGCCGGTGGCATGGGTGTTCATGGCCTCCATCAAGCAGAATGCAGAGTTCTACGGCAACCCGTGGGCACTGCCTGCCGGGTTCTACTGGCAGAACTTTGTCAACGCATGGAACGGCGCGAAAATGGGCGAATATATGCTCAACTCGGTCATCGTCACCGCGCTGGCGCTGGCGCTGCTGCTGGTCGTTGCCCTTCCCGCCGCCTACTGCCTGTCCCGCTTCCACTTCAAGGGGCGCAAGGTACTGAACACCCTGTTCATGGCGGGTCTGTTCATCAATGTCAACTACATCGTGGTGCCCATCTTCCTGATGCTGCGGGACAGCGATGTGTGGCTGAAAGACCATTTCGGCAGCGGCTTTCTGCTGAACAATCTGGTGGTGCTGGCGGTGGTATACGCCGCCACCGCGCTGCCCTTTACCATCTACCTGCTGTCGGGCTATTTCGCCACTCTGCCCCACGACTTTGAGGAGGCGGCCTACATCGACGGTGCGAGCTATTTCTCCACCATGACCCGCATCATCTTCCCCATGGCAAAGCCCTCCATCATCACCATTATCCTGTTCAACTTCCTGTCCTTCTGGAACGAGTATATCATCTCCATGACCCTGATGAGTTCCACCAAGGCACCCCGTACCCTGCCGGTAGGTCTTTTGAACCTGATGCAGGCGCAGCAGAGCGCCGCCCAGTACGGTACCATGTATGCAGGTCTTGTGCTGGTAATGCTGCCCACCCTGATTTTGTACATCTGCGTGCAGCGGCAGCTGACGCAGGGCATGACCGTGGGCGGCCTGAAAGGTTAAGGTGACAAACGATGAAAGCATACTGGAAAAACCATCCCGCCCTGCGCATGGTACTGATGCTGGTGCTGTTCGTGCTGGCACTGGTGCTGGTGGTGTCCGGCTGGAAAATGACCGGGCAGCTGGCAGGGCTTGGCATCATGCTGGTGGGCGTAGCGCTGCTGCTGGCTGTGCTGGCGCTGTATAACGCCGCCTACGATTGACCCCCTACGATTCAAAGAGAGGCAAAAGGAGAGTTTCCCATGGATGAAATAAGAAAGACCGGGCGCGTGACCATTCCCACAGACCTGGACGTTGTGCCCGAAACGCTGGAGATCTTGAAAAAGTGGGGTGCTGATGCCATCCGCGACTGCGATGGCACCGACTTCCCGCAGCAGCTGAAGGATGCCGACGCCAAGATCTACTCCACCTACTATACCACCCGCAAGGATAACGCATGGGCAAAAGCAAACCCGGACGAGGTGCAGCAGTGCTACATCATGACCGGCTTCTACACCGCCCCCGGCGACACCGTGACCATCCCGCTGATGAAGGGCATCAGCCCGGAGCTGATGCAGGTGAACACCAACGACGACATCACCCGCTGGTGGGAGGTCATGGATCGAACTACCGGTCAGCCCGTGCCCCCGGAGCAGTGGAGCTACGCCGACGGCAGTGTGACCGTACAGGCCGTACCGTTCCATGAGTATACCGTCAGTTTTCTGGCTTACCTCATCTGGGACCCGGTGCATATGTACAACGCTACCACCAACGGCTGGACGAATTTTGAGCACCAGATCACCTTTGACGTGCGTCAGCCCAAGACCCACAAGTATTCCATGGAGCGCCTGCGCAAGTTCATTGCAGAGCACCCCTATGTTAACGTCATCCGCTACACCACCTTCTTCCACCAGTTCACCCTGATCTTCGACGAGCTGAAGCGGGAGAAGTTCGTGGACTGGTATGGATACTCTGCTTCGGTCAGCCCTTATATCCTCAACCAGTTTGAGCAGGAAGTGGGCTACAAGTTCCGCCCGGAGTACATCATCGATCAGGGCTACTATAACAACCAGTACCGGGTGCCCAGCAAGGAATTCCGGGATTTTCAGGCCTTCCAGCGCCGCGAGGTGGCAAAGCTTGCCAAGGAGATGGTGGACATCACCCATGCGTGCGGGTGCGAAGCCATGATGTTCCTCGGCGATCACTGGATCGGCACCGAACCTTTCATGCCGGAGTTCAAGACCATCGGACTGGATGCCGTAGTGGGCAGCGTGGGCAACGGCTCCACCCTGCGCCTGATCTCTGACATTGAGGGCGTGAAGTACACCGAGGGCCGTTTCCTGCCGTACTTCTTCCCCGACACCTTCCACGAGGGCGGCGACCCGGTGCGGGAAGCCAAGGAGAACTGGGTTACAGCCCGCCGCGCTATCCTGCGCAAGCCCATTGACCGCATCGGCTATGGCGGCTATCTGAAACTGGCCTTGCAGTTCCCGGAGTTCGTGGACTATGTGGAGAGCGTCTGCAACGAGTTCCGCGAACTGTACGAGAACATCAAGGGCACCACACCCTACTGTGTCAAGCGAGTGGCCGTGCTGAACTGTTGGGGCAAAATGCGGGCTTGGGGTTGTCACATGGTGCATCACGCCCTCTATTACAAGCAGAACTATAGCTATGCCGGCGTCATTGAGATGCTGTCCGGTGCGCCCTTTGATGTGAAGTTTATCAGCTTTGAGGATATCAAGAACGACCCGCATCTGCTGGATTCGTTGGATGTCATTATCAATGTCGGCGATGCCGACACCGCACACACCGGCGGCATCTGGTGGGAAGACCCGGAGATCTCCTCCGCTATCCGCAAGTTCGTCTGGAACGGCGGCGGCTTTATCGGCGTGGGTGAGCCTTCCGGTCACCCGTATCAGGGCCACATTCTCCAGCTTGCCAGCGTGCTGGGCGTGGAGGAAGAAAACGGCTTCACCCTGAACTACGACAAATACAACTGGGAGGAGCACCCCGACCACTTTATCTTGCAGGACGCCGACCAACCCGTGGACTTTGGCGAGGGCAAAAAGAACATCTACGCCCTCGAGGGCACCGAGGTGCTGGTGCAGCGGAACAAGGAAGTACAGATGGCCGCCCACGACTTCGGCAAGGGGCGCGCCGTGTACATCAGCGGCGTGCCGTACAGCTTTGCCAACAGCCGCACCCTTTACCGCGCTATCCTGTGGAGTGCCCACAGCGAGGAGGAACTGCATACATGGTTCAGCTCCAATTATAATGTAGAAGTTCACGCCTACGTCAAGAACGGCAAGTATTGTGTGGTGAACAACACGTACGAGCCGCAGGACACCACCGTTTACACCACAGACGGCAGCAGCTTTGCTCTGCATCTGGATGCCAACGAGATCAAGTGGTATGAGATCTAAGTTCTCCTTTTCATAAACGAACACAACGGGCAGCTCTGTTACCAGAGCCGCCCGTTGTGTTTGCTGTATCTGCCGATAACGCAACCTGTGTCAATCGAACGCTGCAATGGAGATGGCTGTAAACGCAGAAATTCAGTAATGCGAGCGTAATAGACCTGCAGAAAAAAGAAACTGCCCGTGCGAGTATGCGTAAGATGGTGAAACACTTACTGAAAAAATTTAAGTATCCACCGGTGGCATATGATACGGCAATCAGCACGGTCATTAGCCAGTGTGAGATGTGAACTGACAACATGGTAGTATGAATTGTATGAAATGTCGTTGATTTGTGCTTGACAATCGGATTCCTTTTCTGTAAAATGATTTTAGAAAATACTATTATTGAAAATACGAAATGCTGTTTTATGGGCAAGATGATCTTAGATGACCTCCGCAAGCGTCTGGAACGTCTGGACGAAGACGCAGATCTGATGATCGACAATAACGACCGCTATCAGATGGTGATTGTAGGTGGCAGTGCGTTTATTTTGTTGGGCAAGCTGACCCGCGCTACTCATGACATTGATGCCTTGAGTGTTCCGAAAGAACTGTACAGTTTGCTTGGCAAGTACGACATCAACACCGATGTGGAAGCCTACATCGACAATTTCCCGTATAACTTCCAAGACCGGCTTCAGCCGCTACCCTTTGGTGGTACAAAGGTGCAGTTCTACACACCCAGTCTGGAGGATTTGGTGATTGCAAAGCTGTGCTCTTTCCGGGACACCGACAAAGCAGACGTAGAGAGCGAGGCCGTGCGGAACTCTTTGGACTGGGATTTGCTGGAACACCTTGCAACGGATGAAGATGAACTGAAAGCCAGCATCTTGAACGACTGGCGGTATCGGGATTTTTATATCCGTTATCAGGAGTATGTGGAGAGGTGGAGACCATGCGAAAGCTGACATTTGAGGGTTTCTTGAAGCAGTATGTGGCAGAGCTTGCCGGGGTTCAAACGGCAAGTGTCCATAAGCTGGCAGATTGCATGGCAGAAAATCCCCGCCTGAAAGAACCGCTGTTCCTCTATGCACTGGCCTTTGATAAAGTGGATTTGTTGCTCCGTTATACTGCAAACAGCACAGTTGCTGCGGAATATGAGCAGCTTTCCAACCGCTATTCACTGGCGCAAATACTGCTGCTTCTGGAAAAACAGTCACCTGAACTGCCGGAAGGCTATCTGAAAGTCTGGCGCAGCTATTGCTCGGTGCGGGATGCCGTCCTTGCAGACAATGACACAAAAGAGCTGATCCATCGCCGGGTATTGGAACTTCAACAGAAAAAGAAACTGACGAATTATCGCCTTTACACAGACTTAAAGCTGAATCCGGGCAATGTGAATGCATGGCTCAAACACAACGATTCCAGCAAAATGAGCCTTGACTGTGCACGGCAGATCTACAAGTATGCAAAAAGCTACCCGTCTGTTCGATAAGAAAAAGGAAGTGAGTCTATGACCGCCGTAATCTATGCCCGCTATTCATCGGATAACCAACGCGAAGAATCCATCGAAGGCCAGATTCGCGAGTGCACGACCTATGCCGAAAAGAACGGCATCACGGTAGTCAAGCACTACATTGACCGTGCATTCTCTGCCAAAACGGACAATCGCCCGGAATTCCAGCAGATGATCAAAGACAGCGGCAAAAAGCTGTTTGATGTTGTTCTCGTCTGGAAATTTGACCGCTTTGCCCGGAATCGTTTTGATAGCGCAAACTATAAGATGATCCTGAAAAAGAACGGTGTCCATCTGATTTCCGTTATGGAACCCATTGCCGAGGGTTCACAGGGCATTCTGGTGGAAACGCTGCTGGAAGGTATGGCAGAATACTATTCGGCAGAGCTGTCCGAAAAGGTGATTCGTGGTCAGACCGAGAACGCTTTGAAAGGAAAGTGCACTGGCGGTACGGGAACCATCGGCTATAAAATCGACGAGGACAAGTTTTATCATCTTGACCCGCTGACCGCTCCGCTGGTGCTGGAAGCCTTTCAGCGGTATGACAACGGCGATAAAATGGTGGAGATCGTAAACTTCCTCAACGACAAGGGCGTCCGCAATATGCTGGGCGGCAAAATGACCCACAGCAGCGTGAATACCATGCTGAAGAACCGCCGGTACATTGGCGAACTGTCTTTCCGGGATATCGTTGTGCCGGAAGCGATTCCAGTTATTGTTCCGAAAGACCTGTTTGACCGGGTGCAGAAGCGTCTGGATAAGAACAAGCGTGCCCCTGCCTGTGGCAAGGCAGACGAGGAATATCTGCTGACCACCAAGCTGTTCTGCGGCAAGTGCGGTGCGCTGATGTTCGGCGAAAGCGGAACCAGTGCCACCGGACGCACCTACTATTATTATAAATGCGCCAACGTCAAACGGCGCAAGGGCTGCAACAAAAAGACCGTGCAGAAGGACTGGCTGGAAGATCTGGTTGTTCGGGAGACCATGAAGCTGATTCAGGACGATGCGGTGATCGACAAGATCGTTCAACTGGTCATGGATGTCCAGAATCAGGAAAACACCACGATTCCGCTGCTGGAAAAGCAACTGCGAGAGGTTAACAAAAAGCTGGACAACCTGATGAAGGCGATCGAGGACGGCTTGTACACCCGGACAACGAAAGAGCGTCTGGAAGCGCTGGAAATCCAGAAAGATGAGCTGACTGTAAAAATCGCAGATGAAAAATTGAAGAAGCCCAGCTTCAATGAGGATTTCATCCGATTCTGGCTGATGAAATTTAGAAAGTTCGATATTTCGCAGAAAAAGCAGCGGAAAGCGCTGATTGAAATTTTTATAAATGCCATTTTCCTGTACGATGACCGGATGCTAATCACGTTCAACTACAAGGATGGCACCCAAACCGTCCGATTTGAGGACGCTTTGACGGCTGATGGGGTAGAAGGAAAAAGTTCGGATTTGTCCAGCTCTGCTGGACCAAGAGCCAGCAGATTTATCTGCTGGCTTTTTTGCTGCAACAAAAGGCCGGGGCAGGGGAGAACCCTCTGTCCCAGCCTTTCTGCGCGATGCGGGGGCCGTCAGCCCTCCATCTTGTGCTCCACGAAGTCGCCCACCATCTTGTCCAGCTGGCTCACGGCGTGCTCGGCACCCTTGGCAATCTTGCGGGCGGTGCGGCGCATCTGGCGCTGGCTCGTGTTGGTGGCCATGACGCCGGCAGCACCCAGTGCGGCCCCGGCGGCCATGCCGAGCAGGAGCGGGGCGGTGGAGCTTGTGCGTTCGTTTTTCATGGGAGAAACTCCTTTCGAATCGGAAATTTTGGGCGGTGAGGCTAGTATTTCCGCCAAAGGATTCACTATACGCTTTTTTTGTGCAGGAAAATGTGGTATACTGTATCATATTCTGATAAACTGGGCTGGCTGTGGGCTGGCCCGGCTTATGGGAAAAGGCATATCCTGCGAAGGAGGTTTCTTTTTTGCTGAAGATAACGGAACCGAAAAAAGTTCTCTGTATCCACGACCTTTCCGGCGTGGGGCGCTGTAGTCTGGCGGTCATCCTGCCGGTGCTCAGCGTCATGGGCATCCAGCCGGTGGCCCTGCCCACGGTGATGCTCTCCACCCACACCGGCGGCTTTGGCGCTCCGGCTCGTCTGGACGGCTGCGCCTACGGGGAGGCCGCGCTGGAGCACTACCGGGAGCTGGGTGTGGAGTTTGACTGTATCTACACCGGCTACTTAGGCGGCGAGGAGCAGGTGGCGCTGGCCGAAAAGGCGTTCGATCTCTGGCCCGCTGCCCGCAAGGTGGTGGACCCTGTGATGGGGGACAACGGCAAGGCCTACTCCACAGTGACCCCGGCTCTCATCGACCGGATGCGCGGGCTCTGCCGCCGGGCAGACCTGATCCTGCCCAACGCCACCGAGGCCGCCCTGCTGCTGGAGCGGGAAACCCAGACCGACGCGTTCGATGACGCTTCCGCTCAGGCGCTGGCCGACGAGCTGCTGACGCTGGCCCCCAGCGCGGTGGTCACCGGCCTCGCACTGGGCAAGTACATCGGCTGCGCCGGCAGCGGCTCTGACCGCTTTGTGGTCAAGAAGCTGCACATCGACCGCAGCTT
>OHEU01000597.1_pt1 | contig 20408 bp, 20 predicted proteins | sample 1567341 | NCBI WGS metagenome assembly OHEU01 (sample SAMEA3879524, study PRJEB24766) | human gut metagenome | biome: human-associated habitat; feature: feces | place: USA | collected 1985/1987 | reverse complement strand
ACGAAAAGCCGCTGGAACTGCTGCAAAGCATCCTCAAGGCGATGGCCGACATCCTTGCTGCCCCGCCGGAAGAAAACACCGGCAAAAAATAAATTTCACTAGGAGTACACTTATGAAGAAGAAATTCATCGCGCTCGTCTGCGCTCTCGCTCTGGCCGTCGGCCTCGTGGGCTGCAGCCTCTCCACCCCGGATTCCGTAGGCACCATCGGTAACGTGGACATCTCTTCCGGCCTCTATCTGCTGGCCCAGTTCGATGCCTACCAGACCGCCGCCGACCTCGCTTCCGACGACCAGGACTCCACCAAGGTGTCCAGCTTCCTCAAGGCCACCATCACCGTCGATGACGCCACCGGCGAGACCGCCGTGGTCAGCGACTATGTGGCCCAGAAGACCCTCGAGAACCTCGAGTCCTACGCCGCTATCGAGACCCGCTTCGACGCGCTGGGCGGCGTGCTGACCCCCGACGAGGAGGCACAGGCCGACAGCTATGCCTCCCAGCTGATGGAGCAGAACGGCGACCTCTATAAGGCCAACGGCATCGGCCTCGACACCCTCAAGCGGTTCGAGCGCATCCTCATCAAGAGCAGCGACCTGCTCACCCTCTGCTATGGCACCGACGGCGAGACCCCCGTCTCCGACGCTGAGCTGACCAGCCACCTCGAGGACGATATGGTCTACATCCGCTACACCGTCATCCCGCTGTACAATACCAGCACCTTCGCCTTCGCCGACGACGACCAGAGCACCCAGATGCTGGAGCTGGCCCAGACCGCCGCCGAGAGCTACAACGCCGCCGTCCACGCTGACGCCGCATCGCAGACCTCCGCCTTCGGCGCTGCCGTCTCTGCCGCTCTGCCCGACATCTACGCCGTGCTGGACGGCACGCCGTCCTCCGACGCCGCTTCTCTCTCCACCGCCCTGCTGGGTGCTGCCGACATCGACTCCACCTTCTCTGAGGAGGGCGCTGCCGACGCCGTCCGTGCCCTGAAGCCCGGCGAGGCAGCTGCGGTACAGTACTCCGGCTATGCGCTGATGCTCCTCGTCCGCCTCGACCCGCTGGAGGCCGACACGCTGGACGCTCTCCGCGCACAGGCCCTCTCCGACATGAAGAGCAGCGAGCTGCAGGACAGCCTCCAGTCCTTCGGCGCTTCGCTGCCTCATGCGCTGGACACCGCCGCCATGAAGAAGCTTCCGGCCACCAAGATCAAGAACACCCAGAGCGACCAGTAATTTTTCCGGAACAAGATGCAAAAAACTCCGAGGGCCTTCCGGCTCTCGGAGTTTTTTTGCTGTCAGGATACGACCTTTTCAAATTCCGCTTCCAGCGCCTCATTGACGGCCCGGATGGCAGCGGCCTCGGGCTTGATGGCCCGGCGGTCGTAGGTGAACAGGCCGTTCACCTCATCCTCCACATCGGTCAGCTGCGTGTATACCAGCGCCGAGAGGCCCTTTCTCAGCTGGGGCAGAATGGTCTTGAGCTGCAAGTCACGGTAGCGCCCGGTCAGCTCAGCCCGGCTTCTGACTGTGCCGTAGCCGTAGGTCTTCCGGGGCGGCTCATGGCCGGGCATGGGCCACGCGATGCCGCCGTACTCGCTGAGGGCCACCGTCCGCACTTTCGGGCGGATGCGGAGCGGATAGAAGTAGTTGTGGATGGAGTGGACATCTCCCCCGCCCCGGTCGAACCAGCCGCTGGCCTCATCCACCAGACGGGTCGGGTCGAGGGCGCGGAGGGCCTTCGTCGCTTTCTCTGCGTCGAACTGCCCCCAGCCCTCATTGAAGGGCACCCAGCATCCGATGGAGGGGTGCTGGCCCAGCGCGGCCACCGTGTCGGTCAGCTCCCGGCTGTACTCCTCCCGGCTGCGGGCGCTGCCCCGGCCCAGCAGGCCCCAGAGCAGCTTCCCGTCCGGGGCATAGCGCAGCAGCGGCTGCAAAGCGTTCGTCAGGTAGGTGACGTACCACATGGGGTAGGCCCCGCCGCCATTCACCATGTCCTGCCAGACGATGATGCCCAGTTTATCGCAGTGGTAATACCACCGCTCCGGCTCGATCTTGGCGTGCTTGCGCAGCAGATTGAAGCCCAACTCCCGCACAGTGTGCAGCTCGTGCTCCACTGCCCCATCGGAGGGCGGGGTGTAAAGGCCCTCGGGCCAGTAGCCCTGATCCAGCAGGCCGTTGAGGAGGATAGGCTTTCCGTTCAGGAAAAAGCGCTTCACGCCCCGCCCATCCTCTCTGCACTCCCACTTGCGGAGGGCGAAGTAGCTGTGTACGGTGTCGAACCCTTCCTCTTCGCCCTGCGTCGTACCAACGGTCAGGTCGTAGAGGAAGGGGCTGTCGGGACTCCACGGGAAGAAGTGCTCCTCGGAGATATTCAGGGTCACTTCGCCGTCTTGGTCGGCCTCGTCGCTGCCCCAGTCCTCGGCGATGGTCACGCCTCCGGCCCGGACAGCCGCCCAGACATTTACCGCGCCGCCGGGCTTTGTGGTATGGACTCTGACCGTCACGGTCCGGGCGTCATAGTCCGGGGTGACGGTGAGGCTTTCGATATAGTTTTCCGGCACCCGCTCGAGCCAGACGGTCTGCCAGATGCCGCTCTGGGCCGGGTAGAACATCCCGCCGGGCTTGAGGGTCTGCTTACCTCTGGCCTGCGTGCCCGCGCCGGTGGGGTCTTGGACCGCCACCCAGAGAGTGTTGTGCCCCTGCGGGCGGAGCAGGTCGGTGATGTCCAGCGTGAAGGGCCAGTAGCCGCCCCGGTGTCCCCCGGCCAGACGGCCGTTGACCTCCACCGCACAGACATAATCCACCGCCCCGAAATGGAGCAGGACCCGCCCGCCCTCACCCGCCGGGGGCGTGAAGGCGCGGTGATAGTGGAGCCACTGGCCGGGCTGCAGCGTCCGGCTCACGCCGGAGGCTTTCGCCTCGGGCGAATAGGGTACAAGGATAGCGCCGTCCCACTTTGCTGGGAACTCCGAGCTCTGGGTGATGGCGTAGTCCCACGGGCCGTTCAGGTTGACATAGCTGTCCCGGCGCATACTCGGGCGGGGATATTCGGGGAGCGGATGCATTTTATTTCCTCACTTATAGGCCGCAGCCAGCTTTTCCAGCGCAGGCAGGCTGCGCTCCACCTTCTCGGTGTCGATGCAGTAGGCAAAGCGGACATAGCCCTTGACGCCGAAGGTGTCGCTGGGCACCAGCAGCAGGTCGAACTCCCGGGCCTTGAGGCAGAAGGCATTGGCGTCCTCTTCCAGCGCCTTCGGGAAGATGTAAAAGGTGCCGCCGGGGCGCTCCACCTCAAAGCCCAGCTCGGTGAGCTTATCGTACAGCAGGTTCATGTTCGTCTCGTAGACGGACAGATCGCTGGTGACGTCGAGGCACTCGGCAGTGGCTTTCTGGATGATGCTGGGCGGGCAGTTGTGGCCGGTGAAGCGGGAGATCTGAGCCATCATGTCCACCAGCACGTCTTCGCCCTCGCAGCCGGGCCGGACGGCCACATAGCCCAGACGTTCGCCGGGCAGGCTCAGGCTCTTGGAGAAGGAGAAGCAGGTCAGGGTGTGGGGGTAGAACGCTGCCGGGTAAGGCACCTTTTTGCCGTCGAAGGCGATGTCACGGTAGGGCTCGTCGCTGACGAGGAAGATGTTGTGGCCGAAAGCCTTGCTCTTCTCGGTCAGGATGTCGGCCAGACGGCTCAGGGTCTCGGCGGAGTAGACGACGCCGGTGGGGTTGTTCGGGGTGTTGATGAGGACGCAGGTGACGTTCTCGGTCAGCATCTCTTCAAAGGCGTCGAGATTCGGCTGGAAAGCCGGTGCCTGAGGCGGCACGACCTTGAGCACAGCGCCGGTCCCCTCCACATAAGGGCCGTACTCGGGGAAGTAGGGGGCGAAGGTCAGCACCTCGTCGCCGGGCTTGGTCACAGCGCGGATGGCGTGGGCGATAGCGCCCGCCGCACCGGTGGTGGGGAAAATATCCTTCTGCTCGTAGGGCAGGCCGAAGGTCCCGGCCAGATGGGCCGCCACAGCGGTGCGGAAGCCCGGGTCGCCCTGACTAGGGCAATAGCCGTGCAGGCTTACCGGCTCTTCCTGCGCCAGCAGGGTCTGCATGGCCTCGGTGAACTCCGGCGGGCAGGGCACGCTGGGGTTGCCCAGTGAATAATCGAACACATTCTCGCTGCCGATCTGGGCAGCGCGCTGTCTGCCATACATGAAGGTCTCGCGGATGACGCTTTTGTTGTTCAGCATGGCGCGGTAGGTCTCGTTCAACATACTACTTTCCCTCTGCTTTCCTTATATCGTAAAGCCTGTGCGGAGCGGCTCCCCCTCATTTATGAGCCGCAGCCGTATAGCTTTGTTCCAGCTTGATGATGCAGTTATAAGTGGGATCCTGCTCTTTGATGAACTGCTCCATCTGGGTCAGCAGTTCCACCTTGTCCCCGGCATAACCCGCGGGGAGCACCAGATCGAAAAGCACATTGGTGTGGGTCTTGCCCGGCACGATGCGCAGGTCGTGCAGTGAAAGCGCCGGGTCCAGCTGGCGCAGCTTTTCGGTCAGGCGGCTGCGCAGCACCCCCACGGCGGCGTCCGAGGTGACGATGGGGTCATAGTGGATGGTCACCATCAGATGGTCGTTTTTCATAAAGTCCCGCTCGATGTTGTCGATCAGGTCGTGCGCTTCCAGCGGGTCCTGCTCGGCGGGCAGCTCCACATGGATGGACGCAAACTGATGGCCGGGGCCGTAGTCGTGCACCATCAGGTCATGTACGCCCAGCACGCCGGGATAACCCATCACGGTCTGTTCGATATGCTCCACCAGATCCTCGCTGGGGCTTTCACCCAGCAGCGGGCTCAGGGTATCCATCACCAGACCCCAGCCGGAGATCAGGATGAACACCGCCACGCCCACGCCCATCAAGCCGTCCAGCACATCCCAGCCGGTCACCCGGCAGAGGATGGCAGCCACCAGCACGGCAGCGGTGCTCAGCACGTCGTTGCGGCTGTCGGCGGCGGTGGCGATGAGGGTCTCGGAGGAAATGATACGGCCAATGGCACGGTTGAAGCCGCTCATCCACAGCTTGACCAGAATGGACACCACCAGCACCGCCACGGTCAGCCAGCCGAACTGCACCGGGGTGGGGTGCAGCACCTTGGTGACCGATTCCTTCAGCAGGGAGAAGCCGATGCCCAGAATGGTCACGCTGACCACCAGCCCCGCCAGATACTCAAAGCGGGCGTGGCCGTAGGGATGCTCGGCATCCGGTGCCTTGGCAGCCAGCTTGAAGCCCACCAGACTGACGATATTGGAGGAAGCATCCGAAAGGTTGTTCAGTGCATCGGCCGTGATGGCGATCGAGCCGAACAGGGTGCCCACCACAAACTTGCCCAGACAGAGCAGGATATTGCACACCATGCCCACCACACTGGCCAGATTGCCGTAGGCGGCACGGACACGGGGGTCCTGCGGAGAATTGGGACGGCGTATAAACAGACGAATCAAAAGCTGCGTCATAAAAGCTCCTTTCAGGCTGCGCATTTTCAGCGCACCCAATGTCCTTCTAGTATAGCATTTTACTTTATGGTTTTAAAGGCGTTTCAAAAATTTCATCCCATTACGCCGGATATCAAACCGGGTTGCCGCACAAAAAGCCCCGGCGGCCATGCGGCCGCCGGGGCTTTTCGGAGATTTCGGGACTGTCTGTTCACAGTCTCTTGTAATTAAGGAGGAGTGCTCAGGTTTTTATCACAGGATCGGGCTTTCGAGGTCGCCGGTATCAGCAATGCCGTGCTTCTCGGCGTAGCCGGTCAGCATCAGGGTCAGAGCGCCGTCACCGGTCACGTTGCAGGCGGTGCCGAAGCTGTCCTGCAGGGCGAAGATGGCCAGCATCAGAGCGGTACCGGCGTTGTCGAACATCAGGACGCCGGTGATCAGACCCAGAGAAGCCATGACAGTGCCGCCGGGCACGCCGGGTGCGCCGATAGCGAAGATGCCGAGCAGCAGGCAGAACAGGATCATGGTGCCAACGCTGGGCAGCTTGCCGTACAGGATCTTGGAAACGGTCATGCAGAAGAACACCTCAGTCAGCACAGAGCCGCACAGGTGGATGTTTGCAAACAGGGGGATGCCGAAGCTGACCATGTCCTTACGCAGGACCTTGCTCTTGCGGGCGCACTCCAGCGCCACACCCAGCGTAGCAGCACTGGACATGGTACCGACAGCGGTCAGGTAAGCGGGGCCGTAGTGACGCAGCACCTCCCAGGGATTCTTGCCGGAGTAAGCACCGGCCAGCAGGTACAGCACAGCCAGCCAGATGTAGTGACCGGCCATAACGATGACGATGATCTGCAGGAAGGCGGGCAGCTGATGGGTGATGGTGCCCTCGTAGCTCAGGCCGCAGAAGGTGGCGGCAATGTAGAAGGGCAGAACGGGGATGATGACCTTGCTCACGATGTCCAGCACGATGTTCTGGAACTCGGCCAAAAAGTCGCAGGTCAGCTTGCTGTTGGTCCAAGTGGCTGCCAGACCCACCAGAACGCTCAGCACCAGAGCGCTCATAACGCTCATGATCTGGGGAATGTTCAGCTCAAAAACGACACCCGGCAGCTCGCGCAGACCGGCAACGTTGTTGTCGATGGACAGGTGAGGGATCAGGCCGTAGCCGGCGCCCATGCTCATGAAGGCTGCGCAGACAGAGGACACATAGGCGATGACGATGGCCACTGCCAGCAGGCGGGAAGCGTTTTTGCCAAGCTTTGTAATGGACGGGGCAATGAAGCCGATGATGATCAGCGGTACGCAGAAGGTGATGAGCTGACCCATGATATACTGCAAGGTCACCACAATGCCCATGGTGCTCTCGTTGAACAGCTGGCCAAGAATGATACCAACAAAAATGCCCAGCAAAAGCCGGAAGGGCAAACTATCGAATAGCTTTTTCATAACTTTAGTACCTCTTTCTTTTTGCCCCGGAAAGGGGCTAGGTGGGGAGACTTATTCCGTCTCCGGGAGGTGTTTGTTCAGCATCAGATCAAGGATCACGCTGTCGCTGGTGCCGTGGGTGCTCAGGGTGGCAAAGTTGTCCAGCGTATATTCCACATTGTGCTCCACGATTCCGTCGGTGCTCTGCACCCGCACGCCGCGCACGCCCATGGCAGCTGCCTGACAGGCAGCGTTGACGCAGGTGGAGATCTTCAGTGCGCAGTCGGCCTTTGCGCCGTCGCATACCATGCCGGTGACGTTGCCTACCATGTTCTGGATGGTGCAGCATACCTCGTGGTAGCCGCCGCCCAGCAGATAGGCAATGCCGCAGGCTGCGCCGGTGGCAGCAACCGTTGCACCACAAAGGTTGCTCAGGCGGCCAAACTTTGCCTTGATGCGGATCGCGATCAGGTTGGAAAGGGTCACGGCGCGGAGCATCTTCTCCTCGTCGATGTCCAGCCAGCGGGCAGTTGCCACCACAGGCATGGTAGCCGTGATGCCCTGATTGCCGCTGCCGGAGTTTGCCACCACCGAAACCGGCGCGCCTGCCATACGGGCGTCCGCACCGGCAGAAGCGATGACCATGGCGTTGGTGGTCAGATCGCGGGTCATCAGACCCTTGCGGCAGTTCAGTTCCAAATTGCGGCCAATGGCAAGGCCGTATTCCTTGGAAAGACCCTCGTTGCTGATGGTCGTGTTCACCTGTACGGCGCTGCGGATGATGTCGATGGGGTCGTGCAGGGGGTCCAGCTCCTCAGTGCAGTAATCCCAGATGGAGCGGACGGTCAGAAATTCTGCGATCTGCTCCGGGGTCACCACATCGCTGTCCCCTGCTGCGGCGGGGTCGGTGTGCTGCTTGTCCAGCGTAGCTACGCCGTCCTGCTCCACCAGCACCACGTTGGTGTGCAGGTCCCGCACCACCGCGCGGCCGGTGTGACCGTCAGAAGTTACAAGCACTTCAACGTAGAGCTTCTGCGGCACCTGCGCCACCTCTACCTTGACCTTGCCTGCCTTGACAAGGGCTGCGGCTTCTTCCATCTGCTCCCGGGGCACATAGTTCATGACCTCCAGCAGGTGGACGGGGTCGCCGCCTACGGCACCAATGGCGGCGGCGTAATCCATGCCCTGATACGAGGTGCCCGGAATGCCTGCCGACATGGCGTTTTTGATAATGTTGATGCTGGCGCGGACGGTCACGGCTTCTACCCGTGTGCCGCCCGCCTTGCGGAGTGCTGCGCCCGCCTCTGCGGCGGTGAGAGCGACTGCGCCGGGCTCCGTACAGCCGGTGGCCAGCTCCATCTCACTGTTCAGGATGCGAACGAACATCTGTTTATCCATTTGGTTCACCGTTTCTTTTCTTCCCGTGCGGGGGAACTTACTTTACAGCAATGCACTCGATCTCCAGCGGAGCGTCCTTGGGCAGCTTGCCCACCTGCACCGCGCTGCGCGCGGGGTAGGGCTGCGCAAAGTACTCGCCGTACACCTTGTTCATCTCTGCAAAATCGTTGATGTCCGCCAGAAACACCGTGGTCTTGACCACATTGGCCAGCGTCATCTCCTGCTGTGCCAGAATGGCCTGGATGTTCTTGAGGGACTGTGCAGTCTGGGCGGCGATGCCTTCCGGGATCAGGCCGGTGGCCGGATCAATGGGCAGCTGCCCGGATACATAGACGGTCTGCCCTGCAGCGATGCCCTGCGAATAGGGGCCGATGGCGGCGGGAGCATTGGGGGTAACGATCACCTGTTTCATCCGATTTTCTCCTTTTCCATTTGTTGGGAAGGGCTGTCCTTCCCTTGCTGACACTATCCTAACGCAGTGAGAATATTTTGTCAATAATGTTTTCTTATCATGAGAATAAATTGTCGCGCATGACAAAAACTCCAGAAAAATGTCATCACTTTGACGAAACAATGGATACAACGCACCTTCTTATTGTAAAAAACTGTCATTTCTGCTATGATAGCGATAGAACACGTGTGAGAATTTTTTCTCACGCGCTCCAGCAGTACAAAAGAGGTGAACGGGATGGATGCAAGACTTGAGCCTTATCGCGTAGTGGTATCTTTTCTGGGGGAGGCGCTGGGTCCGGACTACGAGGTAGTTCTGCACGACCTTACCAGTGAGGACGGCACCATTGTTGCCATCGTCAATAACCACATCAGCGGACGCACCGAGGGTGCGCCCCTTTCCAACATGGCGCTGCGCTTCATTCAGGAGCGGATGTATGAAAAGCAGGATTATCTGGCGGGCTATCAGGGCGCTTCGCAGGCCAAGGGGCGGCTGCGCTCCTCCACCATGTTCATCAAGGATAACGGCCAGCTCATCGGCATGCTCTGTATCAACTTTGACGCCGGCAAGTACAGCCGCATCGCGCAGGAGCTGCTTGCCCTCTGCGGGGCGCACACCGAGCCCTCCTCCACCGGCATCGGAGTGGAGAACTTTGTCAGTTCCCTGCCGGATGCCGTGCAGAATGCCATTGCCGAGGTGACTGGCAGTGCCGGGCTGCCGCCCGACCGGCTGACCATGGAGGAAAAGATCCGCATCGTGGAGTCCTTGCACCACGCGGGCATCTTTTATATGAAGGGCGCCGTCAGCGAGGTCGCCGCCCAGCTGGGCTCCTCGGAGGCTACCATCTACCGCTACCTGAGCAAGCTGAAGTGAGCTGTGAACGAACTGCTCCCTGAAAAAGAAATCGCCCACTTGAGCGAAGAGGGGCAGTATCTTTGTGCCAATTGCCACGGCTATGAACGCCTTTTGAATTGCAAAATGATTTTTCAGTTGCTATACTGGGCTTATCAAAATTTTTTCGGGAGGATGCCGCAGTGACCGCACAGACAATGCAAATTGGGAACAAACCTTGCCGTATTTACGGCGCAGACTGCGCCGAATATCTTCTGCTTCAGATGACGGATGAACACGAATTGCAGCGCATGGACAACGAAGTTGCAGCCATTGCACAGGGCGTAGCGCATCCGTTTCTGTTTGCGGCTATTCCGGTGGAAAGCTGGAACGATGCACTTTCCCCGTGGGAAGCCCCTGCTGTCTGGGGAAAACAAGGTTTCGGCGGCAAGGCTGCGGACACCCTGCGCTTTCTGACAGAGCAGGTCATCCCCACACTGAAGCAACAGTTTCCTCTCCCGGAAAACGTCAAAATCATTCTGGGTGGCTACTCACTGGCCGGACTGTTTGCTTTGTGGGCGTCCACCCAGACTGATCTGTTCTACGGTATCGCTGCCGCCTCGCCCTCTGTGTGGTTTCCGGACTGGATGGAGTTTGAACAGCAGCACCCGATACAGGCACAGCGCGTTTATCTAAGCCTTGGCGACAAGGAAGAGCGCACGAAAAACGCTGTCATGGCTGCGGTAGGTGATAACATCCGCACCCTGCACAGCCGGCTTACAGCGCGTGGAGTAGACTGCACCCTTGAATGGAACAGCGGCGGGCATTTCAAAGACGCTGACCTGCGCACGGCGAAAGCCTTTCGGTGGGTGATGGAGGAACACACATGACCATTTTGATTGATGCCGACGGCTGCCCTGTGGTGGACCTGACGTTGCAAATCGCAAAGCAATTCAGTGTTCCAGTCATCATCCTGTGCGACACCGCTCACCAAATCGAGCGGGAAGGTGCGCAGACGCTGGTGTTCGATAAAGGGGCTGACAGCGTAGACTTTGCGCTCGTCAACCGGGTAAAACCGGGGGATGTGGTCATAACACAGGACTACGGGCTGGCGAGTATGTGCCTTGCCAAGTGCGCCCGGGTTCTGAATCAGAACGGTTTGGAATACACCGCCGACAATATGGATGCCCTCATGCTGCGGCAGTACGAAAACAAAAAACTCCTCCGCGCCGGAAAGCACCCCAAGGGGAGCCCAAAGCGGACGAAGGAGCAGGATGTCAGGTTTGCGGATACGCTTGAGAAGATCTTGAACTGCAACCATTGATACATACTATTGGAAGTCTGGAGAAATTCAGTCTTCTTTTTTCATGAGAAAATTGTAACATTTTTTGCAATTTGGTTGCGTTTTGAGGGGGAGTGAATCGGCCCCGTCGTTCTTTCGGCTCGTTCTCTTGCATCTGCTTTCCCGAATCTGCTATACTGAAGTCACTTTTTTAATCGGAGGCTTTCATGACAACCCTTCTTCTCCTGCGCCATTCCATCCCGGAGCGCGGCGGTTCCAGCCCCGACCCTGGCCTTTCTGCCGAAGGTCTTCAGCGGGCCGCCGCAGTCTTTCAAAATGACGCTTTCCGCACGGTCTCGCTCGTCTGGTCGTCCCCTTCGCTGCGTGCGCTCCAGACCGCACAGCTGCTGGGGCTTCCCGTCCGGCAGGACACCCGCCTTGCCGAGCGCCGCACCGGCGACACGACCGGGCAGGACGCTTCGTTCTGGAAACGCCAATACGAAGACCCAGACTTTAAAAATCCGGACGGCGAGTCCTTCCGTGAGGTCAGCGCCCGGATGGCAGACTGCATCCACGAACTGCTGGATTCGCTCCCGGAGGGGCAGAATGCCCTTGTCGTCTCCCACGCCGCCGCTATTTGCAGCTACTTGCAGCGCTTTTGCACCGTTGAGGTGACCGACGCCGCACAGAAGCTCCGCCGGATTACATTTCAGGGCGAAGTTCTGTTGGATGGGCACTTTTGGGAGGCTGATGGATTTGTGCTGCACATCGAAAATCGCCACCCTGTTCTCATCCGCACCATCTAGCCGCAAAAAAGGCACCAGCCTGAGCTGATGCCTTTTGTTGGCGGAGATGGTGGGATTCGAACCCACGTGCCCGATTAAGGACAAAACGATTTCGAGTTTTTCCTGCTTCACGGTACTTGGTGGAAGATAGAGGTAATTAGCCCACTTTGCCAGAAGATACGAACCATCGAATTTACGCTCAAAATTTCATCAAAATCCAAAATCACTAGGCTCCATGCGGATTTGAACCCACTTTCCAAAACGCAGAAAAATCCGCCTTTTGGAGAGAATTGGAAGAGATTTTACGCCCTTTGGAGAGAACGGGCGAGAGAGATTCCAGAAGCCTATCATCCATCCATGAAATATGTTGCTTCTGCCGCTGACGAAAAACAAAGCAGCAAAGGATGGATAAAAATGACGACCCTGTTGGAGCGCTATAAAATTCTTGAACAGTACCCGGACAGCATGACAAAAGACCAGTTCTACCGCATTGCTCACATCAGCAAGCGTCACGCAAAATACCTTCTGGATTCGGGACTTGTGCCTTGCCACGATTCCGGCAAAAAGACCCGCCGCTATACGATTCAGACCCGCGATGTCGTTACCTTCCTGTGCGACCGTGAGGACAATCCCGACAAGTACAAAGCTCCCAAGGGACTGTACATCGGGAACAGCGGCAAGGCAAAACGCCGCAGGTCAACCACCGAAATCATCCGGTTTCATTTTACAGAGCCGGAAAAAACCGGGCTGTACAAAGAGTGGGAACGGCTTGCCGCCGACTATAACGATCTTCTGACTACCTCTGATGTAACCGAACTGACCGGCTACTCCGCACAGAGCATCCAGAGATGGTGCAACCAGAAAATCCTCGTCGGATTCCAGATTCGCGGAAAGCTCCTTGTCCCAAGATTGTCTATCATCGAGTTTATGGCAGGCAACCGCGCAACGGCTATCGCCAAAAAATCTCCCAAGCATCTTGAACTTCTCCGCACCTATGCGCAGGAATGCCACGAGGGTGCAATGACCATTACATACTAAACAGACAGGACTGCTCCACAATATTTTGTGAGGCAGTCCTGTTTGCTTAGTAAACAATTTTCTGATCCAAGAAAAGAGTTGTCGAGGTGACTAAGAGCCGAAAGGACAAAGCAAATTCGAAATTTGAAATTTTTTATGCCGATTTTCATGTTCTCGTTCATTTTCTTGTGAATCTGTGTTATACTAGCAGTACCGCATCGTGTACACTTTGCCAACATGGGAAGGAGGTTTCTTTATGAATGACACAATTGTCAGAATAGAAAGCATTGAAATTAAAAATTTCAAGAACGTCGGCTATGGCCATCTCGATTTTGGAAATTCCAAAAAAGGCTACAAAGCAAGTATCCTTGGGTTGTATGGACAGAATGGTTCCGGCAAAACGGCGTTGATTGATGCTCTGGAATTGCTTCAATTCGCTTTTTCAGGCAGATCAGCTCCCAATCACTTCGCCGATTATATCAATGTTGATAGCGAATATGCGACCCTCAAGTATGGACTCAAGGTAAGCAGCCAAGAAAAAGGGTGTGTTTATTCCGTACTCTACGAAGTAAATCTCCGCCGTGAACTCGACCATGCCGAGCATAATATGGAACAGCCTGTTGTCGGAGAAAATTACAAAGCGGTACTGTCCGACGAAGTACTTTCCTATTCCTACGAATGTGCAGACAAGAAAGTAAAACGTCTTCCTGTCATTGACACAAGAACGTCCGAAGATACGGTTTTCCTGCCAGAAACGAAATATCACGTTCTCATTGGTAAGGACAAGGAAACGGTAACCAGTCTCTTGGTTGCAAAGCAGCTTGCGCGAACCACATCTCGTTCTTTTATTTTTTCAAGGGAACTGCTGAATGCCATCCGAAAGAATTGCCGTGAAGACTGCCATCGTTTTCTGATTGATAGTCTTGTGTACTACGGCAATCGCCAATTGTTCATTATCAACACGACGAACATTGGCCTTATCAGTATGAATGCACTGCCCCTTGCATTTAACTATGCGGGAAATGGAGAGGCAGCTTTCGGTAACATTCTGATAAATCTGAACAAGCCGTCTTTGATTCCTGAAAACACGTTGAACATCGTCCGCAAGGTTATAAGCTGCATGAATATCGTTTTGCAGCAACTCATTCCCGGTCTTACGATCAACGTCAAGGAAATGGGTACGCAGCTTTATCCAAATGGAAGCATTGGCTATCTTATCCAGCTCATGTCCAACAAAAATAGCAAAGAAATCCCATTGCAATATGAATCCGAGGGCATCAAGAAACTGATTTCTGTTTTGCAGCTTTTGATTGTGATCTACAACAAGCCGTCTATGACTGTTGCAATTGATGAACTGGATTCGGGAGTATTCGAGTACCTGCTTGGCGAGATTCTGCGCATTCTTGCAGAGAAAGGAAAAGGGCAGCTTGTTTTCACATCGCACAATCTGCGTCCTTTGGAAACACTGGATAAATGCTTTATCGCCTTTACTACTACAAATCCTCAGAACCGTTATATCCGCATGAACAATGTCAAGACGACAAACAATTTGCGAGACTTCTACTATCGTGACATCGTTCTTGGCGAACAGAATGAGCCGGTGTACGACCTGACGAATAACAGCGAGATTGCAATGGCATTCAGGGAAGCAGGTGATCCGGATGCCACGTAAGAAAATCTTGTTCGTCATTGTAGAAGGCCCTTCGGACGATGCAGCTCTCAGTGTTCTTCTGAGCCGTTTTTTCGACAGCAATGTAGTCCATGTTCACGTTATGCACTGTGATATTACAACGGAACTTGGCGTAACTCCAAACAATATCGTTCGTACCATTGGCGACTGTGTCAAGAAATTCGCTGGACGGCTATATAAATCCGGGGATTTCTGCCAAATCATTCATATTGTCGATATGGATGGTGCATTTATTCCTAATAATGCCGTTGTAGAGGATGCTTCGGCAGCCAAACCTATCTATTCTATCACAGAAATCCGGACTCGTCAGAAGTCGGGAATTGAAAATCGGAATCTTCGTAAACGAGAAAACTTGAATCGGTTGTTGTCTACCCCTGAAATCTGGAAAATTCCATATCGGGTCTACTATATGTCCTGCAATTTGGATCATGCACTTTACGGCAAGCTGAATAGTACCGATGAGGAAAAAGAAAACGATGCCTTTTTCTTTGCAAAGACATATATGTCAGACATTCCCGGCTTCATACAGTTCATCAGTGAATCCGATTTCTCTGTCACCAATAGCTATCAACAGTCATGGCAATATATCCGTGAAGATTTGCACTCACTTGAACGGCATACAAACTTGGGACTCTGTTTTAAGACAGAAGGCAGTGACACAGAAGCTACGCCTACTTAAATTTCTCCGCACCTATGCGCAGGACTGCCATGAAGGTGCAATGACAATTACATATTAAACGAACAGGACTGCTCCACAGCGCAATGTATGTGAGGCAGTCCTGTTTGCTTAGTACCCTTTTCATTGGAGCCAATATTTACATCTGACAGGAAGGAAGTGACAGTTTTCCACATGAATACACCCATACAGTTGAAAATCCGAGGTCACACCAAATGACGCTGGACTACTTTTATGGTCAGTCGGGCGAGTTGTTCTCCTACTTCCGCATCCCGAAAGCACTGTTCCAAGACAGCCGTTTCCGGCAGCTCTCCACCGATGCCCGGACACTGTACGGCATCCTGCTGGATCGTATGAGCCTGTCTGCAAGGAACGGTTGGCTGGACGAGCAAGGGCGGGTGTATATCATCTACACCGTCCGGGAAGTGCAGGAATCCCTTTGCTGCGCCGAACACAAGGCGGTCAAGCTATTCCGGGAACTGGAGGACATCGACCTCATCGAGCGCAAACGCCGTGGTCTGGGCAGACCCAGCCTGATCTACGTCAAGGACTTTTCCTCCGGCTTGCCAAAAGCGCAAGTACAGAATTGCCCAAACAGCAATTCTGGTGCTGCCGAAAGCGCAATTCTGGTGCAGCCAAAACCGCAAGCAAATAAGACTGATAAGAATAAAACTGAGTGGAACGATCCTGACCCTATCTATTCCGGGGGCATCCGGGAGCAGCTTGAGGATTATTTTTATCAGTCTTTGGAGGTGGACCTCCTGCTCCGGCTCTGCCCGGACGATGAGGACACCATCTACCAGATCGTAGACCTGCTTGTGGATACCTGTTCCACCAAACGCAAGATGTTGCGGATTGCCGGAGATGACAAGCCTGCCGAGGTGGTACGCAGTCGGCTGAAAAAGCTGAACGCCGACCACATCCGTTTTGTGCTGGATTCTCTGGCAGAGAACACCGCCCCGGTGCGGAACATGAAGCAGTATCTGCTGGCAATGCTCTACAATGCGCCCACCACCATGAACCTCTATTATCAGAACAAAACGAACCACGACTTTGCGCGTGGTTCACCGAAGGCGGGGTGATGTTATCGCAAAGAAAGCTACGATTATCGCAGTCACCAATCAAAAAGGTGGTGTGGGGAAAAGCACCACCTGTGAAAATCTGGGCATCGGGCTGGCAATGGAGGGCAAAAAAGTTCTGCTGGTGGACACCGACCCGCAGGGGTCGCTGACCATCAGCATGGGTTGGCAGCAGCCCGATGAGCTGCCCACGACCCTCTCTACCTTAATGCAGAAAGCCATGAACGACCAGCCCATCCAGCCCGGTGAGGGCATCCTGCACCATGCGGAGGGCGTTGACCTGATTCCGGCAAACATTGAACTGGCAGGGCTGGAAGTAGCCCTCGTGAACAGTATGAACCGGGAGAAGATGCTCAAGCAGGTGCTGGACAGTGCCAAACGGGAGTACGATTTTATTCTGCTGGACTGTATGCCCTCGCTGGGGATGCTGACCATCAACGCACTGGCAGCGGCAGACGCTGCCCTGATTCCGGTGCAGGCGCAGTATCTTTCCGCAAAAGGTCTGGAACAGCTTTTGCAGACCATCAACAAGGTGCATCGGCAGATCAACCCGAAGCTGAAAATCGAAGGCATCCTGCTGACGATGACAGATAACCGCACCAACTATGGCCGACAAATCGACTCGCTGATCCGGCAGGCATACGGAAAGCACATCAAAGTGTTCGGTCAGACGATTCCCCACTCCGTCCGTGCAGCGGAAATCAGCGCGGCGGGTAAGAGCATCTTTGTCCATGACCCGAAAGGCAAAGTGGCAGAAGCCTATAAATCTCTGACGAAGGAGGTGCTGGCCGATGCCGAAAAGCAGCGTAAACGCCAGTCTGAGCAGCTACGATGATATTTTTTCCACCGAAGAATCCCGGCAGGAAGAACAGCGCGAGCAGGTGCAGCAGATTCCGATTGGAGAGCTGTTTCCATTCAAGAACCATCCCTTCAAGGTTCTGGACGATGATTCTATGAGCGATACCGTGGAAAGTGTCAAGCAGTACGGTGTGCTTTCGCCGTTGATTGCCCGCCCCAGACCGAAGGGCGGCTATGAAATTATCTCCGGGCACCGCCGCCAACACGCTGCGGAACTGGCCGGGCTGGAAACGTTGCCGGTCATTGTCCGGGAGATGTCGGACGATGCAGCAGTGATCCTCATGGTGGACAGCAACTTGCAGCGCGAGCACATTCTGCCCAGCGAACGCGCCTTTGCCTACAAAATGAAGTTGGATGCCATAAAAAATCAAGGTGCAAGGTCGGATTTGACTTCGCCGCAAGTTGCGTCGAAGTTCAGAAGTGATGATGAAGTCGCAAAAGGTCAAGGCATTAGTGGCGATACTGTTCGACGTTTTATCCGTCTGACCAACCTCATTCCCGAACTGTTGGACATGGTAGATAACAAAACGGTGTCCTTCAACCCTGCCGTGGAGCTTTCCTATCTTTCTCCTGAACAACAGCAGGAAGTGATCCGGGCAATGGATGATACCCAGAACTTTCCTTCTGTCTCACAAGCAAAGCGTATCAAGAAGCTGGCTCAGGATGGAACTTTTACAACGGAGACGGTCGTTGCCATTATGGGCGAGGAGAAAAAGAGCGAGCTTGACACTGTGACCATCAAGAATGACACCCTGAAAAAGTATTTTCCGCGCAGCTACACGCCCAAACAGATGGAAGATACCATCATCAAGCTGCTGGAACAGTGGCAGAAAAAGCGTCAGCGCAGTGAAGAACGCTGACAGGATATGAATTTGAAAAGACCCGGTTGGGTCTTTTTCTTTAGGAAAAAGGAGAAAATGCCTATGAAGAATGATTCCAATCCCATTATTCGTTCCGAGGAAATCACCATTGATATGCATATCCGTGCGGCACTGTCGGAAAGCAGGAGCAGTGGCGAGATCTATTTTGCTGCCATCGCCCCGGATATGGAACTGACAGTCATCACGCTGGACGAGGCTCCCGACATTCTGCCCTGCTTTGACGAGGATGATGCGTACCTGAACATCCCCGACAGCTCGCTGCTGCTCAGCTACAACCCGGCGCAGGTGCTGAAACTGGCGGGCAAGCACTATCTGACCGGTCCGGTCATTCTGGTGCGCACCAATATGGATGGCGAGTTCATCTCGCTGACGATCGATCAGGTCTACCTCTTTCAGAAGTATCTGATGCGCCATAGCGTCACCCTGATGGCTGACGGCCAGAAGCTGCCCTGCATCTGTATCGACTGAGGTGTGCCATGCTGAACTTTTTTATCGGTTTCGCATTTTTTGAAGCCGGCGCTTTTTTCGGCTTCTTTGTGGCAGCTCTGTTGAACGCCGCCCATGCCGGGCAGGAGATCTCTATCAAATTCGAGGAGGACGATAATGGAACAGAACGAGAACACCTTGTCGGTGCTGAAAATTGCACCGGGGCAGTATCCGCAGCAGGTCGAGATCGACCCTGACCTGAAATCTTTGCAGCAGGCAGTCGGCGGCAACATCGGTGCCAGCTATCCGTTCAGTGACCCGGTAGCCATCGTCTACAACGATGAGGGTAAGCTGATGGGTCTGCCGCTGAACCGTGCCTTGCGGGATGAAAGCGGCGAAGCCTATGATGTGGTCGCCGGAACCTTTCTGGTGGTCGGTCTGGGTGAGGAAGATTTTGCATCACTTTCCCCGGAGCTGGCACAGAAGTACGAGGAGCATTTTCATCAGCCGGAAGATTTTATCCGGCTGGGGCATCGGATGATGGTTGTTCGTGTGCCCGATGAAGCAGTCTGCCCGGAAGAAAGCAAAACCACCCCGCCGAAGGATGCCGGATTTGACCGCTAAACACGACTTTCTGCACTGGAGGTGATGGAAATGCAGGAAGAAATCGAGCACAAAACAGTCAATTTTGCCATTTCGACTGTAAAACTGTCTGCCCGCACTCTGCTGAAAGGGGCGCAGTTCTTTCTGCGCCAGTACGACAAGAGTGCATCGCAGGGCAAGCAGTCCATGAATCGGCTCATACGGCAGAACCGGGGTGTGACCAATCTGGAAATCGAAAAGACTGGCATCAAGGATTTTGACCGCTGCGCTAAGCGATATCACATCGACTATGCAATCCAAAAAGACCTGTCCTGCACACCACCTCGGTTTCTGATTTTCTTCAAGGCACAGGATGCAGACGCTCTGAACGCTGCGTTCAAGGAGTATTCGGCAGCAGTATTGAACAAGGCCGAGCGTCCCTCTGTGCTGGCCAAGCTGCACGATCTGGCACAGGTCATTGCCAACCTCCCCGACAAAGTACGGCACAAAGAGGAGGAACGTGGCTTATGAACAAGAAAAAGTTCACCAAGCTGCTGGCCCTGTACCTGCCCTATCTGGTGATTGGGCTGGCTGCGACCAATCTTGGCGAGGCATGGCGGCTGGCCGAGGGTAAGGAGCTGGGCGACAAAATCGTGTCCCTGATGGGTACGCTCCCAGCTGCATTTGCGAACCCGCTTCCTAGTCTGCATCCACTGGATATTCTGGTGGGCATCTGCTGCGGTGCTGGACTGAGGCTGGCCGTCTATCTGAAAAGCAAAAACGCCAAAAAGTACCGACACGGCATGGAGTATGGCTCCGCCCGATGGGGCACACCGGCAGATATTGCACCATTTATGGCTCCGAAGTTCGAGGACAATATCATCCTGACCAAAACGGAACGCCTAATGATGAGCAACCGTCCACCTGACCCCAAAAATGCACGAAACAAAAACGTGCTGGTGGTCGGCGGCTCTGGCAGCGGTAAAACAAGGTACTTTATCAAGCCGAACTTGCTTCAATGTACGTCTAAAAGCCATCCAGTTTCATTCGTGGTGACTGACCCAAAAGGCGGTCTCATTCAAGAATGCGGCCTTGCCTTGCTGAAGAACGGATATAAAATCAGGACGATGAACACCATAAATTTTCACAAGTCCATGCGCTACAATCCGTTCGCATATATCCACGAGGAAAAGGATATTTTGAAGCTGGTCACGACCCTTATGACCAACACCAAAGGTGAAGGTCAGGGCGGCGATCCGTTCTGGGACAAGGCGGAACGGCTTTTGCTGACCTCGCTGATTGCCTATCTGCACTACGAAGCCCCGGCTGAGGAACAGAATTTTGCCACGCTGCTGGAAATGCTCAACACCATGCAGGTGTCCGAGGAGGACGAGGATTATCAGAATCCGGTTGATTTGCTCTTTGAAGATTTGGCAAAAAAGAAGCCAAACAGCTTTGCAGGGCGGCAGTACAAGCTCTATAAATTGGCTGCCGGTGTTGTATGCTCTAAAAGACTTCTTAATCAAGCGGTTGGGAAGTCTCTTAGAA
>OHEU01000593.1_pt1 | contig 20553 bp, 18 predicted proteins | sample 1567341 | NCBI WGS metagenome assembly OHEU01 (sample SAMEA3879524, study PRJEB24766) | human gut metagenome | biome: human-associated habitat; feature: feces | place: USA | collected 1985/1987 | reverse complement strand
ACGATTGAGAGAAGAGGAATCGTCACAACAAATATAAGAGCTGCCTTAACATTTATCGTAAATGCCATTACCATAGCACCGAATACGATAAAAGGTGAACGCAGGAACAGTCTCAGAACCATGTTGACACCTGACTGTGTCTGGTTAATATCACTGGTGATTCTTGTTATAAGTGTTGATGTGCCGACAGTATCAAGTTCAGAGAAGGAAAGGCCCTGAATGTGCTCAAACAGGGCATGGCGAAGTTTTGTTGCAAAACCGGTCGCAGCTTTGGCAGCAAAAAACTGTGCAGTTATCGAACTGGTAAGTCCGACAACTGCAAGAAGAACAAGAACAAGGCACATCTTAATGATATATGGCTTGTCTGAATTGGCGATACCGGTATCAATTACGGCAGCCATGACAAGCGGAACAAAAAGTTCAAACAATGCTTCGAGCATCTTAAAGAGCGGAGCAAATATACATTCCTTTTTATAGTCCTTAAGGTAAACTAATAATCTGGACATCGAAACATCTCCATTTCTAAAAAAAGTAAGGGTATACTGCAAATCATGCGGATTATTCTGCGAGATACTGCTCATACTGTGCTATGACGGCATCCATTGCAGATTTGCCCGGAGCACCGATTGTAAGGCGCTTCTCAACGCATGTCTTAAGAGAGATTGCATCGTAGATATCATCATCAAATACATCGCATACAGCTTTGTATTCATCAAGCGTAAAGTCATCGAGAGCCTTGTGATGCTCAATTCCGTAGAGTACGAGCTGACCGATAATTCCATGAGCATCGCGGAATGGGACACCCTTACGAACAAGGTAATCAGCAGCATCGGTAGCATTAGTGAAACCATGCTTTGCACTTGCTTCCATTATGTCTTTGTTAAGAGTCATTGTATCAATCATGCCCTTGAATAAAGAGATGCATCCCTTGGCAGTATCAATTGCGTCAAATGTAAGTTCCTTATCTTCCTGGATATCCTTATCGTAAGCGAGAGGAATTCCTTTCATAGTTGTAAGAAGTGACATAAGTGCACCGTATACACGGCCGGTCTTACCACGCACAAGCTCAGCAATATCAGGATTCTTCTTCTGAGGCATGATACTGCTTCCTGTGCTGTATGCATCATCAAGTTCAACAAACTTGTACTCATTTGAATTCCAGATTATGATTTCTTCTGAAAAACGGCTGAGGTGCATCATTATAATTGAAAGTGCATCAAGGAATTCAATAAGGTAATCCCTGTCAGAAACTGAATCCATGCTGTTGAGTGTGGGACCCGTAAAGCCAAGAAGCCTTGCAGTCATCTCTCTGTCGAGCGGATATGTAGTTCCTGCGAGGGCACCTGAGCCGAGAGGGCAGTAGTTCATTCTGGCAAATATATCAGAAAGACGGCTTCTGTCACGCTTAAACATCTCAAAATAAGCACCAAAGTGATGTGCTACTGTAACAGGCTGAGCCTTCTGCATATGTGTAAAGCCCGGCATATATGTCTCAACATTTTCCTTCATTATTCGTAAGATTACCTGAAGAAGCTCCCTGAGTTCTTCGTCGACATTGCCGATCTCGTCGCGTGTATAAAGCTTCATATCAAGTGCAACCTGATCATTGCGGCTGCGTCCGGTGTGGAGACGCTTGCCGGCATCGCCGATGCGCTCAATAAGATTAGCTTCGACAAATGTATGAATATCTTCATACTCGTCAGTAATCTCAAGCTTTCCACTCTCTATATCTTCAAGAATGCTCTTAAGGCCTTCTACGATTTTTTCTGAATCATCCTTAGATATAATTCCCTGTGCACCGAGCATTGTAGCGTGTGCAATACTTCCCTGAATATCCTGTCTGAAGAACTTCTGGTCAAATGATATTGATGCATTGAAGTTGTAGACAAGCTTGTCTGTTTCCTTGGTGAATCGTCCTCCCCAAAGTTTCATGTTATCCTCCATTCCGGCTGTTATGAAGCCTGTATAAATTTTATAATATTGAATCAACGGCCTTTTAATTATGCAATAAGATGATTGCTGTATTAGTTGTGAAGGCTGTCATCATCTCTGAGATAATCCTGTACAAATCCCGGAAGCTTAGAAGAATCTATGCGTCCTTCGCGTACATACTTTCCAAATAGTGTAAGTGCTGCAAGTATGAGAATGCTTGCCAGTGTTATCATAATTCCCGGTATAAGATTAACCGGGCGGTACTTCAGCTCAATTGTGTGTTCACCTGCTGAGAGGTTAATTCCAAGTACGGCATCCTTTATTGCAAATGCAGACACCTTTTTACCGTCTACTTTAACAGTCCAGCCGTTGTCATAAGGTATTGAAAAGAACATTACTCCATCTCTTGCTGTATTGACGGTTCCGCTTATTGCTGTGTCACTGTGCTTTGTAACATTAAGTCCGCCTGAACTTAATATGTTGCAGGCTCTTACGAACTTATCAGAATCCATTGCATACACAAGGGCGTTCATGCTTGTGTCTCCGGCAAGAATAACACTGTCCTCGGTTGTCACATATCCGATATCGATGATTCTGTTACCGTTCTTAAGACCTGAATATGTGTACATCTTACCGTTAATCGTTACGGTAACCGTATCACAGTTAACATTGCGAACGACAGCATACATATGTGCATTAGTATAAGGTGTAAAATTAACCTCAGTATCTGTACGGAATTCATATACCTGCTCAAACACGTCTTCAATTCCTGTATTAGTCTTATAAAAACTGTTCTGAACCTCAATTCCGTTATAAGGCGAATTAGTAATCCATCTGTCTTCAATAGCGGAATCAACCATGAATCCTACAGGAAGAGTATATTTGTTCTCGTAGAGAAATTCGCCGTCACTTCCGTAATAGAAGTTAAAAAGATTACTCTCAGGAAGCAGTTTATTGCTGATTATATATTTTACATTAAATATAGAAGCAGTTGCAAGTGTTGAACCATGGTATGAGTAAGCATTCATTGAGTGCTCGCAGCCAAAGCTTCCGAGAAGGTCTGTTATTCCTGACGGAGCAGTGGAAGAGAATGTTGATATACTTGGATAACCATGCCATGCCGCATCATTCTTAGTCTTAAGACCAAAAGTCTTCTCAATTCTGTAGAAACCGGTATCATCAGCTCTTACCTTCTCAAGAAGATTATCAACAGCAGCGTTGTCTAGAAGATAAGCGCTTCTGCCGGTTGTGCTTAAGCCTGTATTCTCCATATTAATGGTGCATTCTATGATTGCTGATGCAAAGAGTACAAAAAGAAGTATTGGAGCCTTCAGTCTGTTGCGGTTATAGAAGAGCGCAAGCAGCGCATATACAATTATAAATGCCGCACTGATATATACGGACTTCCATTCATACATCTCGTTCAGACCGCATTCTTCAATAAAAAGCATTATTGCAAAGGCTATTGCAAATGCAGTGCCAATCTGTTTCTTTGAGTATTGTTTTATGTCTTTAAAGCCTTCATAGCACATCGTCAGAAGGAAAAAGATATATATAAATGATTGTCTGGCAGGAAGGCTGTTTGGATAATGGAATCCATGCCAGATATAATTAGGAATATTGAGATTATATGCCGTAAGGAAGATAAGCAGAAGGAGACATTTGCCAACCTTCTCACCTGTCTTTGCATTTTTATTCATGAGATACAGCGGAATAAGCATAAAGACCATCACACCGCAGTAGATGTTAGGATAATGCTCGAGTCCGAGATGTACAGGTATATTGATGAGATGCCTGCACAGCATGCTTACTATTGAAAAATAGTTTGTAAGAGTCTCAGGAAATGTCGAACTGCTTGATGCCGAAAGTGAGAAGGCATACATTACAGGAAGCAGGAGACACGCTGCCAGACCACCTGCAAGGAGTGAGTAAAGGCAGAAGTTAAAAAACTTTTTAAGGTATATCTTAAAGCTTCTGTTCCTGTTATACACGAACATGAGCACAACAAAATACAGAACAACGGATATACATATCATAATTGCAATATAATAATTAGTGTAAATGCAGAAGCCGAGACTTATGCAGTAAAGAAGACATTTGTTCTCATTAACGAGGCGCTCAAGACCAAGCATGACCAGCGGAAGCATGACAATACAGTCAAGCCACATGATATTCCAGCTGTATGCGGCAATGAAGCCGGACATTCCGTAGAACATACCGAAAAGAGCAATAGCGCAGCTTTTATTGTTAAAATGCCTGCTGATATAATATGTGAATGCAACACTTGCGAGAGAAGCTTTTATGATAATAATTGCATTCATTATCTCGATGATATATTTTTGCGGGAAAAGAACTATGAGCCAGTTAACGGGACTTGCAAGATAGTATGCATACAATGCAGTGAAGTTGGTGCCCATTCCTATGTCCCATGAATATGAGAGACTTTCACCATGGGCAAGCTTGCGCCAGAGTTCCTTGAAGAATGGCGCGTACTGGTGGTACATGTCCGAACGCAGATAGCAGTTATCTCCGAAAGGGTATATCTCACGTACATAATAAAGTGCCATGAACATTATAAGAGGAATTAAAAAGGCAACTATATATGTAAGGTTGCCATGTGGAATCCTCTCGTCATCCTCGTCTATGAGATTAAAATGAAATGAAAACTTCTTCATCGATGCCTCCTTATAGATTATTTATTCTTGAATATAAAGAACTTGCTGAGTACATAATTGATTATTACCACAAATACATTGCTTATAATCTTCGCAAGAAGACTGTTCATGCCAAGGAGTACAATTGCAACGAACATAAACCCTTCATCGAAAGCAAGTGAGAGAAGTCTTGCGATTACAAAGCCTGTAAGTTCTGCCATTACTACTTTAAAAGCCATGCTTTTGCTTTCAAAGACAAAAAGCTTGTTAGTTACAAAAGCAAATGCAACAGAAATAACCCATGCTATAACATTGCCTACAAGGGATGCGGCATCTTCAGACATTATAAATGCAAGTTCGCGTTCGGCAAACCAGAAGACAACAATATTGATTATTGTTGTGAGTACACCGAAAATTAAATAGCTTATAGTTTCTTTGTTCAGAAATTTTTTGATAAGATTGTTGATTTTATCATTCATATTTTATATAACCATGCCTTTCCAATACATGCTTTCCATTGTACTATATCGCTAACTTAGTGTAAATATTTTTTTGGGTTTTGCAGGCAAAATCTGTTGTAAATCTCTTGCAAAATCACTTGTAATATGAAGCTGATTCATATAAAATGAAATAAGCATAAAGGGGCTTCTACCGGAGAAGGTGGGAGAATATGCATAAAACTAACAAATTAATAATTTTTGCACTGGCAGTTCTTATATGCGGAAGCATATACTATATGTCAGATTATATGCCGGACTACAGGCCGGAGAGCATGACTGAAATGCCGGATGCTGGCACAACGGACGCTGAGCTGCAGAACGGTAAGAACGATACGGCTTCGCAGGAATCACAGCCGGAACTTATATATGTTTATGTGTGCGGAAGTGTCAATGAACCGGGCGTTTATGAAGTGAGGGAAGGCTCAAGGGTGCATGAACTGATAGCACTTGCAGGAGGCTTTGCAGAGGACGCGCACACTCTGTCGGTTTCAATGGCTAAGACTGTCACTGACGGACAGACCTTGTATGTTCCGCATCTGGATGAAGCAGAAGACGATGTGGCAGGAAGCAGATTATCCGGAAGTGTAACCGGTGATGATGACATTTATGGACAGAAGACAAAGATTAACATTAACACGGCATCTGTTGAACAGCTGATGACACTTAAGGGAATTGGGGAGTCAAGGGCAAGAGATATAGTAGATTACAGAACGCGCAACGGAAGTTTCAAGAAGACGGAGGATGTCATGAAAGTAAGCGGAATAAAGGAAGCCGCGTACTCAAAGATTAAAGATGATATCTGTGTAAAGTGACCGGAATTCGGAATTATATATTTAATTATGAAAATTGGAGAATCAGATGGCAAGGAAGATTTTGGTAGTAGATGATGAAAAATTAATCGTAAAAGGAATACGCTTCAGCCTTTTACAGGATGGAATGGAAGTTGACTGTGCTTATGACGGAGAAGAAGCACTTACCTTTGCCAGAGAGCAGCAGTTTGATATAATTCTGCTGGATATCATGCTTCCGGGAGATGATGGCTATACCATTCTGGAACAGCTGAAAAGTATGCCATCTGTAAAGGATGTGCCGGTAATTATGGTTACAAGCAGGGATTCCGAGGCTGACGAGGTGCTTTCCATGAGTTATGGGGCAGACGATTATATAACAAAGCCGTATAATCCGACAATACTTCTGTTAAGGATTAATGCGGTATTTAAGAGGCTTGGTGCGAAGTCAGATAATACAACAGCTTACCGTGGAATGGAAATACTTCCGCACAAGGGTGTTATTAAGTATAAGGATGATGAGATAATTCTTACTAAAAATGAAATGACAATATTCATGTATTTGTTATCACACAGGGAGCATATAGTTTCAAGAGATGAGCTTATGACTGAGCTGTGGAACAATGAGGAGTATCTTAATGACAATGCGCTGACTGTGAATATAAGCAGATTAAGAGGCAGATTTAAAGATATTGGTCTGGAAGATGTTATTGAGACAAGAAAGGGACAGGGATATATTCTTGTATGAGGCTAGGAAAATATATTAAAGACAGACTGTATTCAGTGTGCATATTTGTGGCAATGCTTATCATAAGCGTACTTATGATGGCGGCATTCAAGGTGTCTGTCCAGTTGATAATCGCAGAAATATGTATAATGATAATATGCTATATTGCAGTTGTGCTGGCAGATTATTACCACAGAAAGAAGTTCTATGACGAACTGGAGGCTAACATAGCTGCACTTGAAGAAAAATATCTTATTACAGAGACACTTGTCAGGCCGGCTTTCTATGAAGGGCAGATTTTCTATGATTCTGTGAGTGACATAGACAGGTCGATGACGGAGAATGTTAAACGATACAGGCTGGGAATGGAGCAGTTCAAAGAGTATGTTGAAATGTGGATTCATGAGATAAAACTACCGATAGCCTCACTTACACTCATGCTTCATAATAACATGGATAAATGTGATAAAGAATTTGCGGACAGGATGAATACGCAGATTCGCAGAATCAATAACTATATTGAGCAGATTCTTTATTATGTGAGAAGCGAAAATGCAGAAAAAGACTATATAATTAACGATGCCAGACTGTCTAAGATTATAAGTAATGTAGCATTAAAGAATAAGGATGATCTGCTTGAAAATGATATCACATTTGAAGTGAGCAATGCAGACAGGATTGTTCTTACAGATGCAAAGTGGATGGAATTCATGCTTAACCAGATAGTGAATAACAGCATAAAGTACAAGGATAAGACAAAGGCAGAGTCGTATATAAAGATGTCGGCAGCAGAGAATAAAAAATGTGTTGTCCTTGAAATACTGGATAATGGAATTGGTATAAATGCGTCGGATTTACCGAGAGTGTTTGACAAGTCATTTACGGGGGAGAATGGGCATGAGTACTCCAAAGCGACAGGAATGGGGCTTTATATCGTAAAGAAGCTGTGTGACAAGTTAGGACATGCCATAACCATTGAGTCGGTAAAGGGCGAATATACACGGGTGAAGATTACATTTTATAAGAATGATTTCTATAAGGAGATAACAGACAGCAATGAAAGTGGCAGTATGTGATGACAACAGAGAGTTCTGTGAGAAGGAACGGACGACTATAAAAGATGTATTTAAGCAGTATTTTCAGGGAGAAGATTGTCAGGTGGATATCTACAATGACGGTCAGACAATTATTAGTAATTATTCAGACAATGCTTATGATATGGTATTTCTTGACCTTGAACTGGGCGATGAGAATGGATTTGATATTGCGGAACAGATAGTATTAATGAATAATGACGCAATTATAATATTTGTTACATCTCATGAGAATCTGGTTTATGAAGCATTCAGATTCAGACCGCTTGGGTATATAGTTAAAGACAGATTTGACCGTGAATTTACAAGAATGATGGTAAAGATAGTTGATAAACTGATAAAGATGAGGCAGGTAATAGAACTGGGTGGAGAGAAATTCTATGTTGACAGGGTTGTTTCAATTGCAACGCAGAAAAGGAAGATATGCGTCAAAAGTCTTAAAGGAGAAATATTATTGGCAGATTCATATACCAGGCATGTTGCAGAACTTGAAAAATATGGATTTGTGCAGTCAAGCAAGGGCGTGCTTATTAACATGAAATATATTAAGAGCATTGATGAAGATAACGATGTATTTGTGATGTATAATAACGAGCGTGTTCCTATAAGCAGGCGCAGGAAGAAAGATGTCATAGAAGAATACAGAAAATTCATGTTTGATAATAACAGGTAGGAAACAGGTATGATGGATATAATCAATATAGTGCTTACATGTGTATTCCTGTGTGTAATGAATACAGGTGTAATATTTATTATGGACAAGATAAGGAAGCTGACGGGAGATAATATAATACATGTGATTAAGATGGTTCTGTTAGTGGGTGCAGGGGCAGCAGTCTATATAATGACATATTATGGAATTAATCCATGGGTGATAATGGAACTAATGATTATCATTGCCATTCTGATTGTACAGTATATAGAACAGATAACAATTAAGGTAATACTGGAAATATCACTGATAAATTGTATCGGAATAGCCATATTATCTGCTAATCAGGCTGATATAATAGCAATATGTATCATATATCTGATTGTGGAATTATATATGTTTGTAGTCTATCTGTCTGCAGTAATTATAAAATACTGGGAATTGGATAATCTGGAAATGATGTTCATACAGATATGTGTAAGTTCAGTGCTGGCGGGATTATTCTTTGGAACAGGCATATATGACACATATAATTATGGGGTAGAGACCGCTGGAATATTAATTGTGACAGTTTTAACATTTGAAATAATCGGACATTGGATGCAGGATTATTTTAACAGGACTGAGGAGATTAATAAAAGAACGGAATATGCTAACGAACAGTTTGAGGTTGAACGTGTCCAGAAAATGTATGAAGAGAGCAGAAAGTTAAGACACGACCTTAAGCAGTGCCTGACTTCTGCAATTGGTTATATGGATGACAACAATTATGATAAGGCAGAAGATTTCTTAAAGAATATAATGAGTGAGAAAATCAATTCATATGCTTATAGAAAATACTGTGATAATAGAACGCTCAATTATATTCTCAATGATAAGAATGATAAATGTGAAAAGCAGAATATAGCATTTACATGTATGGTACTTGGTCAGGTTGGACTGATTGATGATATAGATATGTGTATTCTTGCCGGAAATGTAATTGATAATGCAATCGAGGCAGCAGCAAAATGCAGTGATCCGTATGTCAATGTTGAGATAACAAGCAGGGGTGGAATATTCATGGATGTGGAGAATCCTGTTAAAGAAACATTTCTTAACAGAAAGAATCCGTTCCTGACTACTAAGCTTGATAAGAATAATCATGGAATTGGTACGAAGAGCATAAGGGATATTGTTGCCAAATATAATGGGGAAATCAGGTATGAGGAAAAGGAAGGAAAGGTAACATGTCATATATTCCTTTCGACCAAATATGTTAAGAAAGATAAAGAATAATTACCACTTGTGTCAAAAAACGACCGCTTGTGCATATGCTATTGAAAACAAGTGAATAGGGAATTACATTAAGACTGTACATTGATGGATGTACAGTCTTTTTAGTATAAGGAGAAGATATGAAGAAGAAAATAAAGAGTGCAGTAATAAGTATAGTTGTTATAGCAGTATTATTATTGGCAATTCTAATTGGTGTTAAGAATGGTACACTAGATAAGCTGACAAAAGAAATGCCGACACTTGCAACAAATCAGGCAGAGACAGAAAAGGCAACGGTAAATGCGAGAAATAATTCTACAGAAAGTAAACCTTATGATGGAATCGAGGTTGCTGAATATGGAGAAGAGTTTGTAATACGTAGAAAAATAGATGGCCGTAAGTACGACGAAAATGATAGAACTACATATAATATATATCATGTAAAAGTTAATGATTGCAAGATATCGAGACAGTGTGATTTTGATATTAACAGGTTGGATTTTGGATTGGATAATAAGAAAAAAAGTTTGGATGAAAACAATAATTTTATATCAGATTTTTATTATGCAACAGTAGAATTGGAGATAACAAAGGATATTGATGATAATGATGTGATGGATTATATGAATGTTTTTCAGACGACTTGGTCTATATTAAAATTGAATAGCGATGGAACAACACAGTCATTTAAAACTAGTGCATGTGTTGGCTCTGATGCGGAAACTAATCAAATTGGAAAAACAAATTTTAGCTTTGAAAAAGGAGAAACAAGAACATTAACATTATATTATATATTGTCGGATGAAGAAGTCGAAAATGATAAACTTGTTATAAGTTTTAGCCTTAAAAATTCACCATTTATAGGTCCATTAGCAATCGTACATGAACCAGAAGAAAATTAAATCAGCTAATCTTTTTAGTAAATAATTACCACTTGTGTCAAAAAACGACCGCTTGTGCATATGTTCTTGAAAAGAAGTGAATAGGGAATTACATTAAGACTGTATGTTGATGAAATTCAATGTACAGTCTTTCTAGTATAAGGAGAAGATATGAACAAGAAAATAAAAAGTGCAGTAATAAGTATAGCAGTTATAGCAGTATTATTATTGGCAATTCTAATAGGGGTTAAGAATGGTACGCTAGATAAGTTGACGAAAGAAATGCCGACACTTGCAACAAGTCAGACAGAAACGGAGAAGTCAGCAGAAAACGAGTCTGAAAAAAATGAAAGCAGTAGCAACTCTGCTAGGGTAAGAAATTCTAGAAAAAGAGATATAGTAAATATAGGACAGGAGTTTGAATTAATAGATTGGGATATAAGGTATGGATATGATGAAAATAATAGAGATACATATAATGTTTTCAATGTAACCGTAAAGTCAGTAGATATATCAAGAGAATGTGATTTTGATATAAAAAGGATTGATTATGGTTTGACAAATAAAAAAGACAGCATGGATGATAATAATAATTTCATATCAGACTATTATTATGTAACTGTGAAATTAAATGTTAACAAAGATATTAATGATCATGATGTACCGCCTGATGGAGAAATAAGTATGTTCCAGACAATGTGGTATATAGGAAAGATAGATAGCAATGGAACATTACAGCGTATCAGTAATAGCGGAGCTGTTGGTTCAGATGTACCGGATAAGCATGGAAATGTATATTTTGAAAAAGGGGAAACTAAAGCAATAACATTGTATTTTCTAATAACTGATGAAGAATTTGAAAATGAAACATTAGCAATAGATTTTCATATTTATGGGTCACCGGATAAAGGAACATTAGCAATCGTACATGAACCAGAGACAAATTAGATAGGGCATTTTCATGAAATATTTACCACTTGTGTCAAAAAACGACCGCTTGTGCATGGACTATTGAAATTGATAAATATAAAAGATACATTGAAGCAGACAGGTACTTATGTATCTGATTAAAATCTAAGGAGGATTTCTTTATGGATTTAAAGAAACTAACAGGAAAGCTGACAACAATAGTTGCAGCAGGAGCAATGGTAATGTCAATTGGTGGTGGTGTAGTGTGGGCTAATAATTGCACAGATACTGAAGTTAGAATGTCATTTAATGAGGCAGAGGGAGAGTATCTACATTATACAAGTGGTAGAATGAAACAAGATACATCTTGTGGATATATAAAAGGAGAATCTTCTTCTAATGGGTATTCATTTAATGCATCACTTGTTGGTTCTGATAGATATAGTAATTATTATGAAGATTTTGATTTGATTGATTATGATGTTTTTCCAAGTGATGAGATATGGATGTACAATTATGTAAAAGAAAATGGATATAGTTATGCAGCTGTTAAATGTGAGAGTAATACAGGAAGTGAGTATTCAGTAAAATTTTTATGGAGTCCAGATAGTGTATAAAATCTGATTAAATTGTTTGTAAAAAAGAGATTGTATATCAGATAATAATATACAATCTCTTGATTAAAAAGGGAAAAAATGAAGAAGAAAATAAAAAGTGCAGTAATAAGTATAGCAGTTATAGCAGTATTATTATTGGCAATTCTAATAGGGGTTAAGAATGGTACGCTAGATAAGCTGACAAAAGAAATGCCGACACTTGAAACAAAACAGGAAGAGACAAAGAAGTCAGCAGAAAATGAGTCTCAAAAAAATGAAAGCAGTAACTCTGTGAGAATAAGAAATTCTAGCAGAAGAGATATAGCAAATGTTGGTCAGCAGTTTGAATTAAGAAATAATGACGTAAAATATACATATGATGAGAATAATCGAGAAACTTATAATGTATTTTATATAACTGTTAAGAGCGTCAATATTTCTAGACAATGCGACTTTGATATTAATAGAATTGATTTCGGATTGAGTACAAAAAGAGATAGTATGGATAATAATGATAATTTTATATCGGATTACTATTATATGACGGTTGAATTGGAAGTAACCAAGGATATTAATGACAATGAAATGTTTGCAGATGATTATAATAATTTACAAACATTATGGACTAGTGTTAAGGTTAATAAGGACGGTACATATAATAAAATTAAGGATTATGAAAATGTAGGGTCAAGTTCAGACAATACTCATGGAAATGTACATTTTGAAAAGGGTGAAACTAAAACAATAACATTATACTATCTTATAACAGATGAAGAATTTGAGAATGAAACATTAGCAATAGATTTTCATTATTATGGGTCACCATGCAAAGGAACATTAGCAATCATACATGAACCAGGAGGAGAAAATGAATAAATTAATTAAAATAGAATTGGAAAGAGCATTTAAGAATAAGATGCTTATAATATCTGTAGTAATAGGATTAGTTATTGTTGGATTTAATATATGGAACGAGATTATTCCAGCAAGAAAAACATTAGATAAACTGCTTGAAATGGGAAAATACAGCGGTATACAGCTTCCGGGATTGTATATGAAGTGGATGGGGGTAAGACCGGGGTCTTATGTATTTCTTTATTACTTTATTATGCCGTTGTTGACAGCATTGCCATATTCTATAAGCATATTGATGGATGTGAAGAAGCATTATGTTAATAATATATTTACAAGAATTGATAAAAAGAAGTATTACAAAGCAAAGCTTTTTACCCAGTTTATGGCTGGTGGCTTTGTGGCAAGCTTCCCGCTTGTTATATCATTTGTTGTGACAGCTATGATTTTGCCAGCTTTTAAGCCAGAGTCGGTCAGCTCACAGTTTAATTTCTCAAAACTGTCAGTTTTTGGAGATTTATTTTTTGAAGCACCATTTGCAATGGCTGTTATAGTATTTTTATTTGCATTTGTGGGATTTGGACTAATTAACTGTATTGCATACATATTTGCAGACCTTGTAAATAACAGGTTTATGGTCGCACTTACACCATTCATGATGTATTTCTTTTATTATATTGTTTGTTCATCTATTGGAAGAGATGGCCCTATGGAATATCTGACAGCATCCAAACTGCGTTATTCTGAACTGAAATTTATGATAATTGATATGGTGATGTTAATAGTGCTGATAACAGTATCGTATTTTGTACGAAGCAGAAGAAAGGATGCAATCTGATATGAAGAAGAAAATATTAATAATAGCGTTAGTATGTATATTGGCGGGAGTGGCAGCGTTCTATATAGTTAAAGTCAATAATATGTATCCACAGGGAAGTGTCACTGAATATGAGATTAATGAACAGGTTGAACTTAGCGGATATTCGGCTTGTGTTAACAGCTATAAGGTCATGTCAATTGATGATTTTATGAATGAGTATGGAATTGATAAACGAAAAGACAGAAGTGATACACAGGATGAAATATACGTTATGGTTGCGCAATGTACTTTAGATATAACGGGAGAGATGAAAGGATTTCCTTATGCAGATATCAGACTGGCATCGGGAGCTTTCTCACAGGGAATATCTAATGATTATATAAGAGATATTAACAAAGATGTTAATTTTTCTAAGTTTGAGCAGGGGACAAGCATTACTGTAGATGTACCTTTCCTTATCCACAGCATATCATTTCCTCACAGCATAAATGCTGATAAGCTGAACAAAGAAGAATGGCAGTTGTATTTCTCGGTAACTCCGGGTAAGTATGTGAGAATGGGTAAATAATATGTGGAATGAATTGAGAAGAAGATATGTTAACAGGGAAATGTTGTTCTGGCTTGCGGGAGCAGTTATTTCACAGGAAGTTCTGCTTACGGTTTTCTTAAGAACTTTACAGAGAAATGTGTCGGGAACACCGTGTGTATTAGATGTATTGACCTGTATGTCACAGAATTATGTGTTTCCACTGATGATGATTATAGCAGCTGTCTGCAATCAGAGAATGATGAAATGCGACAGAGATCCAATGATAATTCTGAAATACAGTTCGAAGGCAGGAATATATCTGTGGCAGAGTATCTGTACGATAGTGTATTCGGCAGTGCTGTCGTTAATATATGAACTGGCTGCAATTGCATATGCATCAACTAAGTTTGATGTGTTTTTTAACTGGAACAGTTATTCAAGTTATAAATTAATGAATATGGATGTATTGCCGGCAGGTCAGGTAACAGGTATGCAGGTAATGTTTGTTTACTGGATATTAATGGCTTTGATGATTGCGATAACATGTTTTATAGGAATTATATTTGAAATAATATTTTCGTCAGATGTTATATCAGGTGTGGCTGTTATTATATTTGCAGGAGTAGATATATTTATACCGCTTACCTACCATAAGCTGATTATATTCGGGGCTGCATGGTATAGTTCCGGAGAGTGCGCCAGAAAGCTTGGCATAGCTGCTTTAATTATGGCTGTTCTGATTATTGCAGGTCTTATTCTTCAAAGAAAGCGTGAGTATTATGAATACAAAAAAGAAGATGAGTAACAAAAGTATAAGAGGCGTTATATGGCATGATATTGCAAGAGGTTTCTATGCTGACAGATTCAGATATTTAATCGCTGTTCTTATGCTTGCCGGAGTGCTGATAATATTAGGAAATCATGAATTCGGAATGATGGATACGATATTCTTTATTCAGGGCGGTTATGATCCTGTTCTTATTATTAAGGAGGGAAAGATTGTATTTCCTTTTGTGTGGATGCTGATTCAGTTTCTTGTTCCATTCATGATATACAGTTATTGCAATGATGACTGTGAAGGCGTAGGAATTGATTTTCTTATGAAATGCAGAAGCAGAAGGTTGTGGTGGAACAGTAAATGTCTGTGGAACTGCCTGACTGTGCTTTCTGTATATGCAATTCAGTATGCAGCAGCATTTGTATATGGATTATGCAATGGAAACCTGAGTATGAAGATTAATTATGAGCTTTTTGAAAAGATTAGTAATAAATCTGTTCCGGATAATGCGGCAAATGTGTGGATTATAGTGTATATGATTGTAATGCCGGTTGTTGTTTCTTTGGTAACAGCGCTGGTTCAGATGACAATCTCCATGTTTACGAATCCGATGATTGGCATGCTCGCAGTTATGGCATGGAATGTTATGTCAGTATTTATAAACAATCCACTGATGATAGGAAATAATTCGATGGTGGTAAGAAGCAGTGTGTATAATGCACAGAGAATACAGGTATGGCAGTCAGCTGCAGTATGCATTGTTGTGTATATTGTCGTGTATGTGGTTGGAATGATTGGATTTAAGAAAAAAGATATTCTTGTGAGGGAGGATTAAAAAATGTATATTAAAATAACAGATGTTAATAAAACGATTAAGAAAGCACCAATATTAAGGGATATCAATCTGGAATTTACAGGTGGAAAGGTATATGGATTAAGAGGAAAGAACGGTTCGGGAAAGACTATGCTTATGCGTGCAATATGCGGGCTTATTACTCCGGATTCGGGAATAATTGATATTAATGGAAAGATACTTGGAAAAGATATCTCATTTCCAGAAAGTATAGGCGTGTTAATTGAGAATCCTGCATTTATAGGTAATTATACAGGATTTAAGAATCTTAAGGTGCTGGCATCTATTCAGAACAGAATTGGTGATGAACAGATAAGAAAGGCACTTGAAGATATCGGACTTGATCCGGATGACAAGAGGACTTACAGAAAGTATTCTCTGGGAATGAAGCAGAAGTTAGGAATTGCGGCAGCAGTTATGGAAAACCCTGATATAATCATTCTTGATGAACCGATTAATGCACTTGATGAGGTAAGTGTTGAGAAGGTTCATGATATATTAGATGAACAGAAGAAAAGAGATGCGGTTATAATTATTGCATGCCATGATAAAGAAGAACTTGACCAGCTATCTGATGAGATTATAGAGATATCAGATGGCAGAATTATCAATAAAACCTGTTAGTAGTATCATTACATAGTACTGGCGTAATGTTACAAAAATGTAATGTTCCGTAATATTGAACAAACGACACCGGATTAGTTAAGTGGTAAAACATAATTAATCTAAATGAAAGGAAATTATTATTATGGAAACAATACTTAAGATTGATAACATTGAAAAGTATTATGGAAACAAATCAAGTCTTACCAAAGCGATTGACAATATTTCGTTTGAGGTTGGAAAGGGAGAATTCGTTTCTATAATGGGAGCGAGCGGTTCAGGAAAGACGACTCTTCTTAACTGTATATCAACACTTGATAAAGTGACTACAGGTAAGATATATGTCGGAGGCAATGAAATTACCCAGTTAAAGGGAAATAAGCTTAACAAGTTCAGAAGAGAGGAGTTAGGCTTTATCTTTCAGGACTTTAATCTTCTTGATACTTTAACAGCATTTGAAAATATTGCACTGGCGCTTTCTATACAGAATGTTCCGGCAAGGGAGATTGAATTAAGAGTAAGACAGACTGCAAGAGAGCTTGGCATTGAAGATGTATTAAACAAATATCCTTATCAGATGTCAGGCGGACAGAAGCAGAGAGTGGCAAGTGCAAGAGCCATTATTACTAATCCAAAGCTTATTCTTGCTGATGAGCCTACAGGAGCACTTGATTCAAGGTCATCAAGGATGTTGCTTGAAAGCTTTAATTTTCTTAATACTGAGCTTTCAGCAACAATTCTTATGGTAACACATGACGCATTTACAGCAAGCTACGCAGGCAGAGTGATATTTATCAAGGACGGTAAAATCTTCAATGAGATACACAAAGGTGAATCTACAAGAAAAGAATTTTTTGATAAAATCATTGATGTTGTGACATTGTTAGGAGGCGACCTTAATAATGCTCTTTAAGATATCTTTAAAGAACATCAGGAAGAGTTTAAAGGATTATACCGTCTATTTCTTCACTCTTATTCTTGGTGTTGCAATATTTTATGTGTTTAATGCAATTGACAGTCAGAGCGTTATGCTTGATGTAAGAGCAAATGTGATGGATATTATCAAGCTGATGAATGACATGCTTTCAGGAGTGAGCGTATTCGTATCGTGCATACTTGGATTTCTGATTATATATGCAAGCCGTTTTCTTATTAAAAGACGTAATAAGGAGTTTGGCATATATCTTACACTTGGAATGAGCAAGAGAAAGATTTCAGCGATTCTTTTCTTTGAAACACTGATTATCGGCATTGTTTCACTTGTGGCAGGGCTTGTTATTGGCACAATCCTTTCACAGTTTATGAGCGTGATTGTTGCTAATATGTTTGATGCTGATATGACTAAGTTTAAATTCATATTCTCAATGAAGGCATGCGTCAAGACTTTAATATATTTTGCAATTATGTATGTGTTAGTTATGATATTTAACACATTCAGTATCAGCAGATGTAAGCTTATTGATCTTCTCAATGCAGGTAAGAAAACTGAGAAGGTTACCATGAAGAACCCGGTTGTCTGCACAATAGTATTCGTCATAGGTGTTGGTATTCTTTCTTATGCATACTGGATGGTTACAAGGGGTGTTAAGTCAATAAATATCATTAATAAAATAGGTATTCCTATTGCACTTGGATGTGTTGCAACATTTTTAATATTCTGGTCAGTCTCAGGCTTTATGATAAGAATATTCACAAGTATTAAGAGTGTGTATTATAAAGGTGTGAACAGCTTTGTGTTAAGGCAGTTCTGCAGCAAGATTAACACTACTGTATTCTCAACAACTGTTATATGTATCATGCTTTTTATTACAATAAGCGTGCTTTCTGCAGCACTTTCAATGAAGGATTCGCTTTCAAAGGATCTGGACAGTATGTGTCCTGTTGATGTACAGCTTGCAAAATATTCATATGATGCGATGAGCGAGGCATATGCCACATCACAGAATATGAATGAAAAAGACAGGGAAATGCTGGAAGATTCCAAATTAAGTATAATAGAAACGCTTAATAACAGTGGATTTGATGCGCAGAAGTATTTTAAAAATGTTACAGAATATAATATATACAACACCGGATTGAAAGTTAAAGATACATTAGGGGATGTTTATACAGATGATTATCACTTTATTGCAGAGGCTATTATGCCGGTAATGACTATTGGCGATTATAATTCTGTTGCAAGACTGTATGGTAATAGTACGTATGAACTTAATGACGATGAATATATTATAGTGGCAGATTATAAGAATATGGTTATGATTAGGAATCAGGCATTAAAGAAAGGAATTATATTATCTGTCAATGGAAAAGAGAATAAACCTAGATATGATGAATGCAAGGATGGTTTTGTACAGATTGGTGTTCAGAATATGAATGATGGGATTCTTGTTGTGCCTGATAATGCGGTAAAACCACAGCAGGTACGCAGTATGGGGCTTAGTGCTGACTATAGGGCAGACACTAAGGAAGAAAGATATTCTATTGAAACACAGTTAGATAATTTAATGAAAAATATATCATATAAAAAGAGCTTCATTTACAGGAATTCCAGAATAGACCTGGCTGAAAGCAGTGTCGGGCTTGGAGCATTAGTTACATTTATTGCCTTATATTTAGGAATTATATTCCTTATAAGCAGTGCAGCAATTCTTGCGTTGAGAGAATTGTCAGACAGTGCAGACAATAAGGAACGATATGGAATGTTAAGGAAGCTTGGAGTTGATGAGAGAATGATTGATATGGCGCTTTTTAAGCAGATTGGAATATTCTTCGCATTTCCGCTGATTCTCGCACTTATTCATTCTGTGTTTGGAATTAAGTTTATTAACATAATTCTTGCAACTATGGGAATGAGTTCAATGGCAGCATCTATAGGGCTTACACTGGCATTCGTCGCAGTTATTTATGGAGGATATTTCCTTATAACTTATCTGTGCAGCAGAAGCATTATAAGACCGGTAAGATAAGTATTTAATAATATGATTGTATTTTTAATAACAATCTGCTATAATGCTGATAAAGAAATTTGAACGTGAATAACGTTGGTATTAATTTAGATAATTTTCTTCATTTTACACTTCCTCTTATAGGACGCCATCTGACATGGATGGCGTCCTTTTTTGCGTGAGCAGCGATGAGAGAAGATATGGAAAGTTCACAGTTGTGCTCGCGCAAAACAGGTAGCGATGACAATCCTCAAAAAAGATGTTATAATCATCTGGTTATGAAATGGAGGTATGTATGATTTATAACGATTTAATGGAAGATATAAAGAGCGCAGACTATGTGCTTTTCGGACTTGGAAAAGAGATATATAATTCGGATGATGCAGAGGTTAATGATAATCTTAAGAAGCTTTTTGAGTCGATGGAGCATGTGAATTATTTTATCGTATCTACTGATAAAGAAGGAAGAATAAGAAATGCGGGATTTAACGAAAGACGTATAGTCTGTCCGGCTAATGAGTCTGCTGCCGAAGAAGAGGAGAAACAGTGGGATTTCTATAACAAATGGCTTTCTTCTTCACTTGCAAAGAAGCTTGTTATTATAGAGCTGGGCGAGGATTTTTCTAATCCTAACATTATCAGATGGCCATTCGAGAGAATTGTCATGATTAATCAGAAGGCTAAGCTGTACCGTGTTCATAGCACATTTTACCAGATTCCTAAGGAAATCAGTGACAGAGCTTTTGCCTGTGAGATGAATGGGGCACAGTTTATAAAAGAACTTGTCAAATATTGTTAAGACGAATTTTTTGTGATAATATTTTACTGATTATTGCAGAATACATGTGTATGGAAGGACAGAAGGATGATTGGAATTATCGATTATGATGCTGGCAACTTGCGCAGCGTTGAAAAGGCTTTAGTATCATTAGGCGAGGAAGTTATCGTATCAAGAGATTCAAGTGAAATCCTGCAGGCGGATAAGGTTATTCTTCCGGGGGTTGGTTCATTTGGAGATGCCATGAATAATCTTGATAAGTTCGGACTTGTTGATACTATTAAGAAGGTTGCTGCGAGTGGAACACCATTTCTTGGAATATGCCTTGGACTGCAGCTTTTGTTTAAGGAAAGTGATGAGACTCCGGGAGCAGAGGGACTTGATATTCTCCCAGGAAAGATATTA
>OHEU01000583.1_pt1 | contig 20901 bp, 16 predicted proteins | sample 1567341 | NCBI WGS metagenome assembly OHEU01 (sample SAMEA3879524, study PRJEB24766) | human gut metagenome | biome: human-associated habitat; feature: feces | place: USA | collected 1985/1987 | reverse complement strand
AAATGTATGAAATTTTCATAAAAAAGTACGAAAGAAGTTTCTGTTCATTAGTAGAAATCTCTAAAAGCTTATGGTATACTGTATTTTGAATAGTGTAAAACTTCCACAGGCAGATTTCTTTGTGAGACAGTTAGTACAAATACTGGAAATAGGGGCGAATGACATGCAGGAAAATGTAGGAATGGAAGCTGCAAGAAAAGCAGCAGAAGAAGCCGCAAGAAAGGCGGCAGCAGCAGCAATTAAAAATACACCGGAGAAGGCTGAACCGAAAAAAGAGCAGGCTGCAGCAGGTGATGGCAGCAATATTAAATCCGCAGAGGATGCGATCAGACAGACTGCCGGATTGAACGCAAAGAAAGCAGCGATCGAATCAGCTTTCAGGATTGCGGACGAAGCCGCAAGAAAGGCAGCACATGATGTAACAGAAAGTACTTCTTCCGAGAAAGATCCGGCAAGAAGAGCGCTGGAGGAGGAGACAATCCGTAAAGCAGCCAGTGAGCATACAAGAAAGATTGCGGAGGAAACAGCCAGAAAACTTTCAGAAGAGAATATCAAGAAAGCGCAGGAGTTTGCAAAGCAGTCTGATGAGCGCATAAAGCAGCTGAAGGAAGAAGTTGCAAAAAAGACGGAAGCTGAAGGCAAACAGGCTGTGGAAGCAACAGTCAAAGCTGCGGATCTGAAAGCAAAGCAGGCAGTAACAGAGAAGGTACAGCAGGCAGAAGCCGAAGCCAAGAAGATGGTAGATGAGGTGCTTCGTAAAGCACAGGAAGAAGCCAAAAAGATGGTAGAAACTGCAAAAGCCAAGGCTGAGGAAGAAGCACAGAGGCAGGTTGCTGAGACGCGTAAGAAGGCAGAAGAGCAGGCTGCAGCTGCAGTAGAGGCAGCAGTGACAAAGGTTGGTACGGATGCAAGAGCAAAAGAAGTGGAAGCAGCCAAGGCTGAAGATGCCAAGAATGTACGCGCGGTAGAAGAATATGTACAGAAAGAAGCTGCAGCTGCAGCCATGAAGTTTGCCAAGGATGCCATTGTGAAGATGGAAGAAGAGAAGATCCGTCGTGCAGAGGAAGAAAAGGCAAGACTTGCTGCAGAAGAAAAAGCACGTAAAGAAGCGGAAGAACGTGCAAAGAGAGAAGCAGAAGAAGCTGAAAAGCGTAGAATAGAAGAAGAGAAACGCCGTAAGGAACAGGAAGCAAGAGAAAAGGCAGAAGCTGCTGAGAAGGCAAGAAAAGCAGCAGAAGCTCTTCAGTTCCGCAAGTATGAAGAAGAAGCAAAGAGACAGCAGGCTGCAGCTGCAAAGGCAGCAGTACAGGGGCAGTCTCAGGAACCGGTTAAGACAGTTGATGCGGCCGCAGCCGCAGCTGTAGCCGCTATGAAGCAGCAGAGCCAGCCACAACCGGTTCCTGCACCGGCTCCTGCCGAGAAACCACAGCAGACCGCATCTGCAGCCGCAGCCGCAGCTGCTGCAGCAGCATCACAGGCTGCAGCCAAGAGCGCACCTGCTGCATCTGATGGCGCAGGAAAGACAATGTCATTGGATGAATTCCAGAAGGCAGCCATGAAGCTGAAGATCTTACTGGACAACGGTATTATTTCTCAGGCAGAGTTCGATGAGGAGAAGAAGCGTATCGCTCTCGGTCTGAAGCAGCTTACTCCCCACCCATGGGAGGCTCTGGATGCCAACCTGAAGGTAGGCGACCACGTAAAGGGCAAGGTAGTCGTTATCGCTGACTACGGTGCATTCGTTGAGATTCAGCCCGGCGTTGAAGGTCTTATCCACGTTAGCGAGATGTCTTGGAGCCAGCACCTCCGCTCAGCTCAGGACTTCCTGCACGTAGGCGACGAGGTAGAGGCAGTTATCCTGACCCTCGACCGCGAGGAGCGCAAGATGAGCCTCGGTATCAAGCAGCTCAAGGAAGACCCATGGCAGAGCATCGATACCAAGTATCCTATCGGCAGCAAGCACACCGCTAAGGTTTGCAACTTCACCAACTTCGGTATCTTCGTAGAGCTTGAGGAAGGTGTTGACGGCCTCATCCACATCTCTGACCTCTCTTGGACCAAGAAGGTTAAGCATCCTTCTGAGTTCACACAGGTAGGCGCTGAGATTGAGGTTGTTGTACTCGAGATAGACAAGGAGAACCGTCGTCTGAGCCTCGGCCACAAGCAGCTCGAGGAGAATCCTTGGGATGTTTACGAGACTCTGTACACTGCAGGTTCTGTACACCAGGGCAAGATTACCGAGATGATGGACAAGGGTGCCGTTATCACTCTCAACGAGGGTGGTGAAGGCTTCGCTACTCCCAAGCACTTGGTTAAGGAAGACGGCTCACAGGCTAAGCTCGGTGAGGAGCTCCCATTCAAGGTTATCGAGTTCAACAAGAACTCTCGCCGCATCATCCTTTCACACTCTCGTACATTCGAGGATGAGAAGGAAGAGGTTAAGCCCGTTCGCAAGCACGCTGCCAAGAAGCAGGACGCTCCTGTTATCAACAACGTTGCTGCCAGCACATCACTCGGCGACCTCGATGTATTGGCCGAACTGAAGCAGAAGATGGAGAAGGGCGAGTAATATCAGCCTAACCCATTAAAAAATAAAGAAAGCCCGCAAAATTTTTGCGGGCTTTCTTTTTTATTCCAACGATTATTAGTAACTTTGCAGACACATTTAAGATGTACCAAGAATGTTTCATCCCTTGAAACATTATTTTATATAACCACATCACATATTAATATATATGTATAGCAAAGAAGAACTGATAGCAAAAGCTATTCCTGAACTGTTGGATATTGCACACAGCATGGGTGCTGTGACCACAGGCAACAGCGACCAGGAGAGCCTCGCCTATGCCATTCTGGACAAGCAGGCAGAAGACGAAGGCAATAAAAATCCACTTGGAACCAAACGCCGTAGAACACGCATCATCAAGAAGGAAAGCGACAAAGTATATACCGTGAATGGGAAAGAAGGCGAGAACTTCGACTTGAAGAAAAACATCAACACCCACAAGGAAGAACCCGGACTTTTTGCCAACGAAGAGTTGCTCAACAAAGACGCCGAGACTCCAGTCGTGGCCGAGGAAGAGCCCGTCGAGAAACCCAAGCGTCGCACACGCAAGACCACCAAGAAAGAGGCTGAGGAAACAGCTCCTTCAGAAGAAACACCCGTAAAGGACGAGCCCGCTACCGAGGAGCCTGCTACTGCTGTTCAGGCAGAGACACCCCAGGCCAGTGAGCCCGAAGCTCCCGAGCAGGTAGAAGAGCCCCAGGCAGAGCAAGCCGACTTCGTTCCCGAAGCCCAGTTTGCCATGGGCGACCAGCCCGCTGCAGAAGAGGGCGACAGCGAAGGACTGATAGCCAAGTTGCAGGCAAAAATCAACGCCCACAACGAGAACATCGACAACAGCCCGATGGTTACCAACGACGTATGGGAAGGCGACCCCGGTGATGGCACCGATTTCATCATCACCCACGACCTGCCCATCGAAGACGAAGGTGTCGTGCCCACCTACGACATGTTCGACAATCCCACTACTCCCGTCAACAATACCGTACAGTCATACCAGCAGCCCGTGCAGGAGAATGTCACCAAATACGACTTCTCCGACATCATCACTGCCAATGGCGTGCTCGAAGTCATGCAGGACGGTTACGGCTTCCTGCGCTCCAGCGACTACAATTACCTCTCTTCTCCTGACGATGTCTATGTTTCCAACGCCCAGGTGAAGCATTACGGACTGAAGACAGGCGATGTAGTCCAGTGCCATGTACGTCCACCCCATGAGGGCGAGAAGTATTTCCCCCTTACCAGCATAGACAAAATCAACGGACGCGAGCCCGCAGAAGTCAGAGACCGCATCCCGTTCGAACACCTTACCCCACTCTTCCCCGACGAGAAATTTACACTCTGTGGCGACCGCGCCACGACCAACCTCTCTACCCGCATAGTAGACCTCTTCTCTCCTATCGGTAAGGGACAGCGCGCCCTCATCGTGGCCCAGCCCAAAACGGGTAAGACCATACTGATGAAGGATATCGCCAACGCCATAGCAGCCAACCACCCCGAAGCCTACCTCATGATGCTGCTCATCGACGAGCGTCCTGAGGAAGTTACCGACATGGCCCGCACCGTCAATGCCGAGGTTATCGCCTCTACCTTTGACGAGCCTGCCGAGCGCCATGTCAAGATAGCCGGCATCGTGCTCGAGAAGGCCAAGCGCATGGTCGAATGTGGCCACGATGTTGTCATCTTCCTCGACTCCATCACCCGTCTGGCCCGCGCCTATAACACCGTTTCCCCTGCCTCTGGCAAGGTGCTCACCGGTGGTGTCGACGCCAATGCCCTGCAGAAGCCCAAGCGTTTCTTCGGAGCCGCGCGCAACATCGAAGGCGGCGGTTCGCTCACCATCATTGCCACCGCTCTCATCGACACCGGCAGCAAGATGGACGAGGTTATCTTCGAGGAATTCAAGGGTACCGGCAACATGGAGTTGCAGCTCGACCGCTCACTCAGCAACAAGCGCATCTTCCCTGCCGTCAACCTGGTAGCATCAAGCACACGCCGCGACGACCTGCTGCAAGACCAGTTTACGCTCGACCGCATGTGGGTATTGCGCAAGCATTTCAGCGACATGAACTCTTTCGAGGCTATGAACGAAATCCACGATACTATGGTAAGAACCAAGGACAACAACGAGTTCTTGATTGCCATGAACGGATAAGCAGCAATACATATTACGACTATCATCGAGGGAACCGTCTTTACGAGACAGTTCCCTCGATGCGTATATAAACTTCTATTAACTGTTCACGAAGCAAAAAAACATGGTCATATCCTTTGTCCTGCCCAAGACTTTCTGTAACTTTGTACTCAAGTTCTGCACCGCCCCATTCGTAGCGGGGATGCACAATAATAACCACATAAACATATTGACCGGATATGAAAGTATTGAAATTCGGCGGTACATCAGTAGGTTCCGTCAAGAGTATTCTGAGTGTAAAAAGCATTGTTGAAAAGGAAGCCAAACGCCAGCCCGTCATCGTCGTCGTCAGTGCGTTGGGAGGTATCACCGACAAACTGATTTCCACCTCCAAACTGGCTGAGAACGGCGACGACAAGTGGAAACAGTCATTCGACGAAATCGTTAACCGTCACTACATGATGATTGACACCGTCATTACTGACAACACCGCACGCGAGCAGCTTTTTGCTACCATTGATATATTATTAGACCAGCTGAAGAGCATCTTCTTCGGCGTTTATCTGGTCCACGACCTCAGCAAGAAATCTTACGACACCATCGTCAGCTATGGCGAGCGCATCAGCTCCCACATCGTTGCAGCCATGATACGCGGAGCCCGCCGTGTCAACTCCCTCGACTTCATCGTCACCGAGCAGAAGAACGGCCGCCACATCCTGGACAGCGACCTGACCCACAAGCGTGTGTGCGAAACCTTTGCCAACCTCTCGCGCATCTCTATCGTGCCCGGCTTTATCAGCCGAGACCGCGACACCCACGACATCACCAATCTTGGTCGTGGCGGCTCCGACTATACCGCCGCCATCATCGCCGCCTCGCTCGATGCCGACGTGCTGGAGATATGGACCGATGTCGACGGTTTTATGACCGCCGACCCGCGCGTCATCAAGAACGCCTATACCATCAGCGAGCTCAGCTACATCGAGGCAATGGAGCTCTGCAACTTCGGCGCCAAGGTCATCTATCCGCCCACCATCTACCCCGTTTGCGTCAAGAATATCCCTATCAAGGTCAAGAACACCTTCAACCCCGAAAACCCGGGCACCATCATCAAGCAGCAGATAGCCAACGACTTCAAGCCCATCAAGGGTATTTCGAGCATCAGTGGCACCACGCTTATCACTGTGGCTGGTCTGTCTATGGTGGGCGTCATCGGTGTCAACCAGCGCATCTTTACCGCACTGACCAACGGTGGCATCTCCGCGTTCATGGTTTCCCAGGCTTCATCCGAGAACTCCACCTCCATCGGTGTCCGCGACGCCGATGCCGAAGAGGCTGTCAACGTGTTGAACAGCGAGTTTACCAAGGAGATAGAGACCGGAGCCATGTTTCCCATGCACTCTGAAGGCGGACTTGCCACGGTGGCCATCGTCGGCGAAAACATGCGCCATACGCCTGGCGTGGCGGGCAAACTGTTTGGCACGCTGGGGCGTAGCGGTATCTCTGTCATCGCCTGTGCCCAGGGAGCCTCTGAGACCAATATCTCCTTTGTCATCCAAGGCAAATCTCTGCGCAAGGCGCTTAACGTCTTGCACGACTCGTTCTTCCTGTCCGACTATAAGGTGCTCAACCTCTTCATCTGCGGTATCGGCACCGTAGGCAGCATGCTCATCGAGCAGATACGCAGCCAGTACGAAGAACTCAAGGAGCACTCGCGCCTCAAGCTCAATGTCGTGGGAATAGCCTCGTCCAAGAATGCCATCTTCGACCGCGACGGACTGGATCTCAGCCACTACAAAGAGATGCTGCAACAGTCATCGCCAAGCAATATAGAACTGTTGAAGGAGAAGATATTGGGAATGAATATCTTCAATTCCGTGTTCGTCGACTGCACCGCAAGCAAGGATGTGGCACAGATTTACCAGACCCTGCTCGAGCACAACATCAATGTGGTTGCCGCCAACAAGATTGCGGCTTCGTCAGACTATCAGAGCTATATCCGACTGAAGAACACGGCGCTGGAGCGTGGCGTCATCTATCGCTTTGAGACCAATGTGGGCGCCGGACTGCCCATCATCGGCACCATCAACGACCTGCGCAACTCAGGCGACAAGATACTCAAGATTGAGGCGGTGCTCAGTGGCACGCTCAACTACATCTTCAACGAGTTGTCTGCCACCGTCCCATTCTCCGAGACCGTAAGATTGGCCAAGGAGAACGGCTATTCCGAGCCCGACCCCCGTATCGACCTCAGTGGCACCGACGTGATACGCAAGCTGGTCATCCTCACCCGCGAAGCCGGCTATCAGATAGAGCAGGCCGATGTAGAGAAGCATCTCTTTATCCCCCAGCAGATGTTTGAGGGCAGTACCGACGATTTCTGGGCCAAGCTGCCCTCCTTGGACAAGCAGTTTGAAGCCAAGCGTCAGCAGCTGGAAGCCGAGGGGAAGCGTTGGCGCTTCGTGGCAGAGATGGAGAACGGTGCGGCCAAGGTCTCTCTCAAAGAGGTGGCCAAGGGGCATCCCTTCTACAATCTGCAGGGCTCCAACAATATCGTGATGCTTACCACCGAGCGTTACAAGGAGTTCCCCATGCTGATACAGGGCTATGGAGCCGGCGCCGGGGTCACCGCAGCCGGAGTCTTTGCCAACATCATGTCTATAGCCAACATCTGATTAGTAGTCACTATACGCTAAGAGGGTACAAAGCCAATCACTTTGTACCCTCTTAGCGTATATATATGTATGTGTCGATTACTCTGGACGCACATCCACCGCGTCGGCCATCAGGTGCATGGCGGTCTCGTCGATGCCCTGACTCTGCAGCAAGTTTATGTCGGCCTCAAACGAGGAGTAGATGCTACGGCTTGTACCCTTGTCGCGCCTGCCTGCCATAGCGAGATAGGCTCTGAACACCTCCACAGCTTCTGCCACTCGTCCCGTCAACCACAGACTGTACCCATAGTTCAGACGGTCATCGGCATTGTCAGGACATTTGGCACATAGCTTCTCATACTCAGCCACAGCCTGCTCGCTGTTGCCATGGTTCATCATGCCCCACAGCATCACACGCACCACATCCATGTTGTCGGGATTGTTGTAGTACAGTTTGTGCAATGTCGGCATAGCCTCCTCCACCCTGCCCGACATCACCAGACACAGAGAGCGGTTAAGCAGATAGTTCACATTGTCCTCATGGATGCCTGCCAGACGGTCATAGCAACTCAGTGCTGCCAGATAGTCCTTGCGGTCCAGACGACTATGGGCGGCGCCACGCAGCACATACTCATTGTCGGGGTATTCGGCCACCATCACATCATACATCGTCGCAGCCGTAGCCTTGTCGCCATGCTGCCACAGGTAGTGGGCGACAAACAGACGGTCAGACAGTCTCAATGGCATTGGCACTGCTGCAAGCAGAGTCAGCACTGTGGTGTGATAATGTTCGTCCTTGCGCGTGTCCATGCTATCCATAAAGCGCAAGGCGTCATAGCACATTTCCTTATAACCATCCGTGTCGCCGAAGAGACGGTCGTCGGCAACGAAGACATAGACCACATCAGGCCGCTGACGCATCCTGAAACTGTCGACGAAGTTGTCCTTCATCGCATACAACTGGTGGAAACGGAAAAGGTCATGGAGATAATTGCGGCGGATAAACGAGGCCGATATCATGTCATCAGCAGCCATCGGCATGACGCCGCCCTTGTTTTCAATCATTGCCTTGCGCAGGTTAGCGGGCAATTGGGTCATCATCTTGGAAAACAAGATGACAAAAGAGTATTTGTCGTTGTCGCAGAAAGGAAGCGCAGAGAGCATGCTCTTTATCACCTCACGGGCATCTTCCGGTTCTGCGCTTCCCGAGTCTACAGATGGGTTGTCCCAGAAGAACGGCTCAAACCAGTGGCTTAACTTGGAGAAGAAGCTATAGCGCTTGGCTTGACAGAAACCGCCATAATAGATATCCCGCCCTTTGGCTGCCATCTCTTTCATTCGGTTCATGACCGTCTCCACTTCACTCATCATGTTTTCCGAATCCTCCGGATACAAGATGTCATGAAGGTCCGACGATTGAGTAATATCCTTGGAGAGTTGGGTCAAATCCATATTCCCCTGCTTGAGCAGCGTAGGCATGATATCGCGCTTGATACACTCATCATCATACAGGGCATTGACGCTGGTCATGAGCTGTATCTGCATTTCTTTGAGTTGCTCCACGCCTTTGTCGTGTTCTACTATCATATCCACCGTGCGCTTCTGGCCTTCCACCATCAGCGTCTGGTTGCCATCGAGCGACAAGGCCCAGCCCACCAGTGCCCGTTGGCGCACGCTTTCAGCCACATCAGCCACATAGACCGCCGCCAGCACCTCCAGTTTCTTCAGGTCGAAGACATTGACGCAGGCCAGCATGATGGCACCCACTATCCATTGGGCATCCACCGTATCGATGGCGGGCGAGGTGAGCATCTTCCTGTAGAACGACGCGTCGGCATCATGCCACTGGTTGGACAGCAGGATATGGTCAAACAGGCGCCCCATATACGCATCGTGCGCCTGCAGCAACTGCCGCCTATGTTCTTCCCGTCTCTCGGGCGCCTCGAGCGAGAGCATGGCCATATCGGCCACATGGTCTTCCAACCGCTGCCTGATAGCGTCAGGGTCGAAAACGATGCGACTGGACGCCAGCCGATAGGCGGCGTCATGATAGGAAGGATTGTCTTTTTTCTTGAGTTCTACCTGTATGTTCTGGATTAGCCTATAGGTTTTGCCAATCATTTCGTCATACAAGTCATTGCGACGCTCGTCGGTATATCCACGGCGCATAAAGTCGAGCATCAGGTCATAGTTGCGGCGTATGTCATCGACATCACCCGAAAAGGCATACAATGCCTGTTGTTCTATCAGCTTTGACAGGCGGGTCAATGTGTTTGAGAGCCGCCGATGAGCGTTGAAATCTTTCAGTATTGTCTGTATGGCGTTATCCATAGCCACTGTGTCTTAGAGTGATTGTTTATCGCTGCTTGGGCAGGGCGATGTGCGGGTAAGAGTACTTGGGCAGCCTGTCTATGGTCTTGTCATCGGTATGGCAGACCGCCTTCACCAGGTCGGCATAATGCTTTACGCCATAGTGGTTGAGCGAATCACAGGCTCTGTTATATCCCTCGACAAACGCGGTGAGCTGCTTCACGCGCTTCTTGTCCTTCATCAGATGGGCACCTGCCACTACCACACCCAGATGTTCCTTCATCTTCCGGCTGTCTTCGATTACCGTGTGCTTGAACATCCTGGCAGTCGTGGCCTGTGGCTCTGTCAGCCACATGGCATCCATTTCGTTGTTTTTCAGCATATCCAGCCTTATGAGTACATCATTGATTTGCACCCTGAATACTGGTGCAGAGGTCTTGATGCCATCGAGAGCCTTGTCGGTGAGATAATCGGTTGCCGAGTAGCGGGTCATCGCCACCATCTTGTCGCCCAACTGCGCCGCCGTCTTGACACGCGCCGTGCGGTTGGCTATCAACTGCCAGTAGGCATCGGTCGGCCCCATCGTCAGAAGCCCCACCCCGTGCTTGGTCATATGCTCCACGCGCTTCAGGTCGGTCACTGCCACCTCCACGCTTTTGCCTTTGAGCGCCGTGTCACAGTCTATCTGCGCATTACGCACCTTCAGCCTCAAGTCCACTTGCGTGCTGTCATACCAGTGTTTCTGTTTGGCCAGATACACAGGCATACAGTCGAGCGTAGGCAGCACCGCCACCTTGAGCGCAGCCGCTTCCTCTTGCGCCAATCGGGCCCTTTCTGCCCGGCTGAGTCTTACTTTCTCTTCATACGACTGGCCGCAAGCCGACAGCAAGACAATGACAGCAAGCAGGAATATTGGTTTATGTTTCATCTGTATTCACATATTTATTTATATGCAAAAGTAGCAATATTTTTTGATACAATAAAAAAACTTAGTACTTTTGTGGTAATCAATATACAAGACAATGGCCAAAGACAAGATAGCGTACGTCTGCTCGGAGTGCGGACAGGAATCGGCGAAATGGATAGGAAAATGTCCGAATTGCCACAAGTGGAACACGTTCAAAGAGATACGTATCTCAGCCGATACAGGCACCACTGCCGCCAAGTCGGCTGCGCAGACGCTCAATGCCCACCGCAGCGTGGGCGAGGGCCACAGCCATGCCCTGCGACTCCGCGACATCGCCGCCAAGGAAGACCCGCGCATCGACACCCACGACAGCGAGCTCAACCGTGTATTGGGTGGAGGCATTGTGCCCGGTAGCATCATCCTGTTGGGTGGCGAACCCGGCATAGGCAAGTCTACCCTCACCTTGCAGACCATCCTGCGCATGAGCGACATGGATATACTCTACGTGTCTGGCGAGGAGAGCCCGCACCAAATCAAGATGCGCGCCGAGCGTATCGGCAAGGGCAACAGTGCCCTCGACCACATCAGCATACTCTGCGAGACGTCGCTCGAGAATATCTTCGCCTGCATCAAGGAAGTCAAGCCCCAGCTGGTCATCATCGACTCGATACAGACCATATCCACCGACGACGCCGAGTCAAGCCCTGGCAGTGTGACTCAGATACGTGAGTGCGCCTCTTCACTGTTGCGGTTTGCCAAGACCAGCAGTATACCGGTCATCCTCATCGGACACATCACCAAGGAGGGTTCGCTCGCCGGCCCAAAGACGCTGGAACACATCGTAGATGCTGTCATCCAGTTTGAGGGCGACCAGCACTATATGTACCGCATCCTGCGCGGCATCAAAAACCGCTTTGGCAGCACCTCCGAACTGGGCATCTACGAGATGGAGCAAGACGGTCTGCGCCTGGTGGGCAACCCTTCAGAACTGTTACTCACCGAGGACCACGCGGGGCTGTCAGGCATAGCCATCAGTGCAGCCATCGAGGGCGTACGCCCCTTCCTCCTGGAGACCCAGGCACTGGTTTCGTCGGCAGCCTATGGCACTCCCCAGCGCTCTGCCACGGGTTTCGACCAGCGCCGACTCAACATGCTGCTCGCCGTATTGGAGAAGCGGGTGGGATTCAAGCTCATGCAGAAAGACGTGTTTCTCAATATCGCCGGCGGACTGAGAGTCACTGACATGGCGATGGATCTCAGCGTGATTGCCGCCGTATTGTCCAGCAACGTAGACACCCCCATCGAGGCTGGATGGTGCATGTGTGGCGAGGTGGGTCTCAGCGGCGAAGTGCGTGCCATCAACCGCATAGAGCAGCGCATCGCCGAAGCCGAGAAGTTGGGCTTTACCGACATCGTCATCCCCGCCCTCAATCTGAAGAGCGTCAACCCACACAAATACAATATCAAGCTCCATCCCGTGCGTAAGGTTGAAGAAGCCCTGCGCGTCCTTTTCGGATAGAGCCTTCACCCCCGACAACAGCAAGAGCACCTTGGGCATACCGTAATGGATAGCCCAGGGTGCTCTTGCTGTTTATACGCCTCTCCCGTTATTCTTCGTCGTAGACGGTATGGTCTTCGATGCCGGCATCGGCCAGAGCCTCGATGCGCTCACGACAGGTACCACACTTGCCACAGTGATGCTCGCCACCCTTGTAGCAGCTCCAGGTCTCGGCATAGTCTATGCCCAACGCCTTGCCGTGGCGGGCTATGTCGCTCTTGGTAATCCCGGTATAAGGAGCCAGCACCTCTATGCCGGGATAGGTTCCCAGCCGCGTAGCTTCAGACATGGCGCAGACAAACTCAGGTCTGCAGTCGGGGTAGATGGTGTGGTCGCCGCCGTGATTGGCCATCATCACATATTTCAGCCCGTTCGACTCAGCCACACCTGCCGCTATCGAGAGCATGATGCCATTGCGGAAGGGCACAACGGTCGATTTCATATTCTCGTCATCATAGTTGCCCTCGGGGATGGCCTCGGCGCCCTCCAGGAGCGAACTCTTGAAATACTGGTGCATAAATCCCAGATTGATTACGATATGCTTGATGCCCAAGCGCTCGCAGTGCATGGCGGCAAAGGGAATCTCACGCGCATTGTGATTGCTGCCATAATCAAACGAGATACCCAGCGCTATACGCTCCTTGTATTCATAGAGCATGGTGATGCTGTCCATGCCTCCACTTACTATCAAAACAGAATCTTTGTTCATATTGCTTATTGTTATCACCCTGCAAAATTAGACAATAAATGGTTAATACCATCGTTTTGTTCCCGATTATTTTTGGTTTCATCATCGAGGGCACTACTTTTTTGGCCCATCCGTATAAAATTATTAAGGTGTAATGACTTTATCATCAAAAAAAGCACTAACTTTGCATACAGATAATATAACCAATCATTAAAATACAAACGAAATGAAAATCGATCAATTCAACTTTGCCGGTAAGAAGGCAATTGTCCGTGTAGATTTCAACGTGCCACTGGACGAGAATGGCAACGTAACCGACGACACCCGTATCCGTGGTGCTCTGCCCACCTTGAAGAAGGTACTTGCCGATGGTGGTGCCCTCATCATGATGAGCCACATGGGCAAGCCCAAAGGCAAGGTTAAGCCCGAGCTTTCATTGGGTCAGATTGTAAAGAACGTAAGCGCCGCTCTCGGTGTTGAGGTTAAGTTTGCTCCCGACTGCGGTAACGCCAGCGAGGCTGCTGCTGCCCTCCAGCCCGGCGAGGCACTGTTGCTCGAAAACCTCCGTTTCTATCCCGAGGAGGAAGGCAAGCCTGTAGGCGTAGAGAAGGGTACACCTGAGTTTGACGAGGCCAAGAAGGAAATGAAGGTTCGCCAGAAGGAGTTCGCCAAGAAGCTCGCTTCTTACGCTGATGTATATGTTAACGATGCCTTTGGTACAGCTCACCGCAAGCATGCTTCTACCGCCGTTATCGCTGACTACTTCGACGCCGACAGCAAGATGCTGGGCTACCTCATGGAGAAAGAGGTAACAGCCATCGACAACGTGCTCAAGAACGCCCAGCACCCCTTCACCGCCATCATCGGTGGTTCTAAGGTAAGCTCTAAGCTCGGTGTCATCAAGAACCTGCTCGACAAGGTAGACAACCTCATCATCGGTGGTGGTATGGGTTATACCTTCATCAAGGCACAGGGTGGCCACATCGGCGAGTCTCTCCACGAGGACGACCTCATGCCCGAGGCACTCAATGTAATGGCTGCTGCCAAGGAGAAGGGTGTAAACCTGAGCCTCTCTGTAGCTACCGTTGCTGCCGACAGATTTGCCAACGACGCCAACCGCAAGGTGGTAGACATTTTCAACATCCCCGATGGATGGGAGGGTATGGACGCCTCTGAGGAGAGTCTGGAGCACTGGAAGAAGATTATCCTCGAGTCTAAGACCATCCTGTGGAACGGTCCTGTAGGCGTATTCGAGATGGAGAACTTCGCTCACGGTACTGGCGAGATTGCCAAGTATGTTGCTCAGGCTACCCAGGAGAATGGCGCATTCTCACTCGTAGGTGGCGGTGACTCTGTTGCAGCTGTCAACAAGTTCGGCCTGGCCGACAAGGTATCTTACGTATCTACCGGTGGTGGAGCTATGCTCGAGGCCATCGAGGGTAAGGTGCTCCCCGGCGTAGCTGCTATCGAGGGCTAAACCAGCATATCCTATATCATTAGTATCATATCAGGCGGAAGGGTCGCAGAGTGACCTTTCCGCCTTTTCTTTATCCCTGCAGTCTGCCCCGCTCCACCTCTGATTACCCCTACATCGCAGGCAGCCATCCATGTCATTGTTTCTCATGTCTTTGCCGCCGTGGCAACCACGGTTGGCGACGCGTATCTTACGGCACGCGCTTCCGCACCGCTTGATACGAATATCCGTTTCAAACAACGCGCGCTTGCGCACCAAATGTTACGAGCCGCCCGCGAGGGTCAGGAGAGTTGGGATGGTGGTCACAGAGATTAACGAATATACTCGCGGAGCATAGACGAGACCGAGGTAGGCAGTCTGGTAGACAACATGCCGATGAAGATAACGATAGGCGCGCTGCACGACCTGAGGTTTGACGCTACCCTCGAGTACATCTCGCCCAAAGCCACCGAGAACAACGGCGCCAACCAGTTTGAGGTAAAGGCTGCCGTGCACAGTATCAAGAACGGCAAGATACGCTCGGGCTACAGCGCCAATGCCGAGATAGTGCTGGCAGAAGCCAAGCACGTGGTGTCGATACCCGAGAGCGCCATAGAGTTCAGCGGCGACTCTACCTTCGTCTATCTCATCAAGGGCACAGGCAAGGACAAGACCTATGAGCGCCATGCCGTGGTGACCGGACTGAGCGACGGCGTGAACATCGAGGTAAAGAAGGGTCTCTCGCTCAAGGACAAGGTGCGCGGCCCACAGATTATAGCCGACGCAGCCGGCAACGACGAATGATAACCCATAAAAGACAACGAGTATGACGACAAGGATAATCATGGCAGTGGTCGCCGCCTGCATGGGCGTAGGCACTGCGCAAGCACAGCAGGCGTGGACGCTGCGCCAGTGTGTGGACTACGCCATAGCCCACAACATCAGCGTAAAGCAGATGCAGAACACGCGCGAGTTGCAGGCTCTGCAGCTGAATACCGACAAGAACAGCCGTCTGCCCGACCTCAACGGTTCGGCAGCCCAGAACTTCTCATTCGGCCGCGGACTCACGGCGCAGAACACGTATGAGAACAAGAGCACATCGAGCACATCGTTTACGATAGGGTCGACCGTATCACTCTTCGACGGCTTCCGCACACGCAACACCATCAAGCTGAGCCAGCTCAATCTGGACGCTGCCGACGCAGACCTGGACAAGGCGCGCAACGACCTGAGCATGAATGTGGCAAAGGCTTACATCGAGGTGCTCAATGCCGCCGAGGCCATGACCGTGGCGCAACGCCAGGTGTCTATCGACTCGATGCAGGTGGTAAGGATGCAGGGCTTTGTGGACAACGGCAAGGCAAGCGTGGCCCAGCTGGCTCAGCAGAAAGCCACGATGGCACAGAGCCAGCTCACAGTGACCACCGCCGCCAACAACTACCAGATGGCGCTGCTCTCACTGTCGCAGTTGCTGGAGCTGCCATCGCCCGAGGGTTTCTCCATCGTGCGTCCAGACATCGAGCGCATAACTCCCGCGCCAGGCAACATCGCCTCACCCGAAGCCATCTTTGCCGAGGCTATGGCGGTGAAACCCGAAGTCAGGGCACAGCAGACCCGCGTGGAGGGCGCCGACTACAACATACAGATAGCCAAGGCTGCGCGCTATCCCCAGCTCAACCTCAACGGCGGCTTGGGCAGCAACTACTACAAAACGAGCGGTTACGAGGCAGACGGATTTGCCAAGCAACTCAAAAACAACTTCAGCCAGTATGTAGGACTGAGTCTGAGCATCCCTATCTTCAACCGCTTTGCCACGCGCAACAACATACGCCGCAGCGAGATAAACCGCGACACCGAGCGGCTGAAGCTCGACGATGTGCGCAAGTCACTCTACAAAGAGATACAGCAGGTGTACTACAACGCGCGTGCTGCCGAGAGCAAGTATGCCAGTAGCCGCGAAGCTGTGGCAAGCAACGAGGAAGCCTTCAAGCTGACCCAGGCAAAATATGAGAACGCCAAGGCCAGCATCACGGAGTTCAACGAGGCCAAGAACAATCTGCTCAGAGCGCAAAGCGAACAGATTCAGGCCCGCTATGAATACCTCTACCAGACCAGTCTGCTCAACTTCTACAGCGGTAAGGCACTCGATTTCTAATCTTTATCCCACCATCAGCATTATGCCTATCATCAACATCACATCACTCGACCACCCCGGAGTGGAAGTCTTCAGCAGCCTCACCGAGGCGCAGTTGCGGTCGGGGCGATACACCGACAAAGAAATATTCATCGCCGAGAGCCCCAAGGTAATCCATGTGGCGCTCAATGCGGGCTATCGCGCCACAGCCCTGCTCTGTGAGCGGCGCCACATCGACGGCGATGCAGCAGCAATCATCAGCCGCATCGGCGACGAGGTGCCTGTCTATACCGGCGACCGCGACCTGCTCGCATCGCTCACGGGCTATACGCTCACGCGGGGAGTGCTGTGCGCCATGGAGCGTCCGGATCTGCCCACGATAGCCGACATCTGCCGCACGGCACATCGCATCGCGGTCATTCACGGCGTGGTCGACACCACCAATATCGGCGCCATCTTCAGGTCGGCAGCGGCATTGGGCATCGACGCCATCGCGCTCACCACCGACTCGTGTGACCCGCTCAACCGCCGTTCGGTGCGCGTGTCGATGGGTTCGGTGTTTCTCATCCCCTGGACATGGATTGAGGGTAGCGTGCAACAGCTCAACGACTACGGGTTCAAGACCGCAGCGATGGCGCTCACCGACCGCTCGATAAGCATCGACGACCCGCGGCTGCCCGAGGTGGAGCGGCTGGCCATCGTACTGGGCACCGAAGGCGACGGACTCCCCCACACCACCATCGAAGATGCCGACTACGTGGTGCGCATCCCGATGTCGCACCAGGTGGACTCGCTCAACGTGGCTGCCGCCTCGGCTGTGGCGTTCTGGGAGTTAAGAAAACGGTAACGGCGATAGTTTTCTGGGCATTTGTTACACATTTACGGGGTAAATGTGTAACTTTGCACACAGATATACGTTAGATGATTATGACAATAAACGACAAGACAGGACTGGTATTGGAAGGAGGCGGCATGCGCGGCGTGTTTACCAGTGGTGTGCTCGACGCCTTCATGGTGCATCAACTCTATTTCCCTTATGCGGTGGCGGTCTCGGCTGGTGCCTGCAACGGCATGTCTTACTTCAGCCGTCAACTGCGTCGTGCGCGCATATCCAATATCGACTTTCTTGCCCGTTACCACTATGTGGGGCTGCGACACCTGCTCACCCAGGGTTGCATCTTCGACCGCAAGCTGCTCTATGATGCCTTCCCCAACGAGCTGATACCCTTCGACTTTGATACATACTTCCAGCACTCGGCCAACTTTGAGATGGTCACCACCAACTGTCTGACTGGGCGCGCCATGTATCTCACCGAGGACCACGACCGTCAGCGTGCGCTCGATATCGTGATGGCGTCGAGCAGTCTACCTTATGTAAGCAAGATGGTCACCGTCGACGGCATCCCCATGCTCGATGGCGGCATCGTCGACAGCATCCCCCTGCGCCGCGCCCAGGAACGCGGGTATGAGAACAACGTACTGATACTCACCCGCAACCGTGGCTACCGCAAGAAGGGTCGTGACCACAAGATTCCCCATTTAATCTACAAGAACTACCCTCGTCTGCGCGTAGCCCTAAGCCGCCGCATAGAGGTGTATAATGAGCAGTTGGCATACGTGGAGCAGCTCGAAGACGCAGGCCAGGTGGTCTGCATCCGTCCCGAGCGCCCCTTGGAGGTAGACCGCATAGAGAAAGACACCAACAAGTTGGAAGCCCTATACGAAGAAGGCTACGCCTTAGGCGATAAGTTCTGCAAGGAGATGAAGCCCCTCCCCAACCCTCCCCAGGGGAGGGCACTGAAAAACTAAAAACCACTATCAAATTGAAAGTTGATGACGGAGAAATAGCTGTTTTACCCTTTATTATCTGTCTATTTTAGCCTTATTTTAGGTGATTTGCAGAAAGAGAAGTTACAAATCGTAAGCATTTTCCGTTTTGGTCATAAAAAAAGGGGACTTTTTCAGTGCCCTCCCAGGGGGCGGGAGTTCAATCATGCTGTGGCTGAGCCTGTTCTGCATTAACACATTCCTGCTTGGGGAGAGCATTGAAATGGAGTTTGTTGTGGATGGTACGCACCCTTGGCAACTCTATAGGAGTTGCGATTACATAGCCCAGGGTTGAGGGGCGAAGCGCCTCTACCCTGGGTGCAAATCACTACAAATCAATGCTACTCTGTAAGAGTTGCCACAATAGTGGGGACAGTTACCCAGGGTAGCGTGCTGCGCCCGCAACCTTGGGCTGGGAAAACGCAACTCCATTACCTTTCCGCTCCGCGCCGGTGACCTTCGGTTCAGAGTTGCTGCTGTTTGCGGAAACCCAACCAGAGCCACAACCCGGCTTTCCCCAAGGGGAAGGAGAGCCACCCAACGCCCTAAAACTCATCCAGAAGAAACTCCCGCCCATACACCTTAATTACCTTCATTCCTTTAACTTCATATTTTCCTTGAAAAAAGTTTGGTTGTTTGAGACTTTATTGCTAACTTTACACCCGAAAAAGAAGATTCTCGGTTTATACCAAATCAAAGATAACAGAACCCGTCTGCATCCCGGAGACCTGCAGGCGGGTCACTTTTTTTATAAAACAGGTATGGTAAATCAGAAACCGCATAATATAGAAGAACAGATTCGCTTGCTTCGTGACAAGGGCATGAATTTCTCAGATGATGAAGAGCGTAAGGCAAAGGAGTGTTTCTCGCGTATCAGCTATTTCCGTCTGAAATATTATTGGAGAGACTTACTGGATGCAGATACAGATGGAGATTTCATTGAAGGAACCACCTTTAGTGATGTTATCCGGCGGTATGATTTCGACCATCAGCTGCGCCTCATCCTTTTTGACGCAATAGAAATAATAGAAGTGGCATTGCGTTCAAAGGTGATTAACCATATGTCACAAGCCGCAGGTAATGGATTATGGTATTTGGACTCCTCCCTTTTTGAGAACAGTGATTACCATGAAGATTTCGTTTACGACTTAAAATATGAATTTGGAAGAAGTACGGAGCCTTTTGCCAAAGAATATATAGACAGTCATCCCAACTGGGACGAGGAGTCTTTTGACGGTGACAATCCGGATGCGTGGAGGATAATAGAGGTGGCAACATTCGGTACTCTTTCCAAGATGTGTAAAAACCTTAAGTCGCAGCTTCCGCAGCGTTCCGCAATAGCCAACGATTTTGGACTTTACTCAGCAAAAGACCTTACAGGTTGGCTTGAGGCGATTTCTCTGATGCGTAACATTGTGGCACACCATTCCAGACTATGGAACAGAACGTTTGGAAAGAAAGTAACCAATCCAAGAGGCTTACGTGGCAAATGGCTAAACTCACCATTGACAGAAAATCAGAAGAACAGGCCATACGGCTTCATCGTGGCAATGCTGTATCTCTGCAATGCTGTCTGCCCCGGAAATAAAATAAAAAATAAGATTCTTGATCTGATAAGTGCCAATCAGAACATTCCTTATCAAAGGCTTGGTTTTATCGGAAATTGGAAGGACGATCCAATATGGAGGTAAAAGCCGTTTGTGATGATTTGCACAAAAGGCTTTTCCTTGAATGGGTAGAAAGCGGGATGTATAAACACAAAACGGTCATTAGGCTGATTTGGATTTAATAAGCTAATGATATAAACACAAAAAGCCATGGTAAAAAAAGCGGCCGTTGGCCGTTCAAAAAGTTCGCCATTGGCGGTAAAAAAAACAGTTGCTTGTAGTGGTTCACCGAAGAGAGCAAGGAAGAAGAGGTGTTATATATCGACAAGAAATAAGGTAATCACTTTTTCTACTGGCGCAAGCCGGACTTTTTTTACCGCCAACGGCGGACTTTTTGTAGCTTCTTATGTGAGCATATCAAGTGGATATGGAACCGCACGAGACAAGTAACGCCTACGGCTAAACGCAACTCTTACAGAGTTGCCTAGTTAGTTGGGGGTAGCTACCCAGGGTAGCGTGCTTCGCCCGCAACCCTGGGCTGGGAAATCGCAACTCCGTCAGAGTTGCTGCTGCTTGCGGGGTGTACAACCAGAAGCCCCTCCCCAGCCATCCCCAAGAACCTGGAGATCTATCTTGCTGTGGGTGAAGGCATTAGACATTAATATCATTTCCTTTGGGGAGAACATAGGGAGGGCTCAAACAATAGTGACGCAGCCCATCTGGTCACCGGTGCAAAACTCCTTTCAATCAAGGTGGTGTTAATATATCCTTCTTTTCATAATAACATTATTCGCACCTTTTTGAGATTTTTACCCTATCGGTTTATACACCTTTTCGAGATTTTCTGTAAGGATTGTATCTAAAAACTTATTCTCAATCTGATATTATTCCCTTACACATTCCCGCCCATCATCCTGCTACGGGTAACGCCTACGGCTAAACGCAACTCCTACAGAGTTGCCTGGTTAGTGGGTGTAGCTACCCAGGGTAGCGTGCTTCGCCCGCAACCCTGTGTATTGCCCTGAACTAAGTTGAATAAAAAAGTTCAAATAAAATGGGCAAAGAG
>OHEU01000582.1_pt1 | contig 20938 bp, 27 predicted proteins | sample 1567341 | NCBI WGS metagenome assembly OHEU01 (sample SAMEA3879524, study PRJEB24766) | human gut metagenome | biome: human-associated habitat; feature: feces | place: USA | collected 1985/1987 | reverse complement strand
GCTTTTGTCTAAATGATACAACTCTTTTGAGTTTTCAGATACGCCCTAATCTTAGATACGTGTAAAGTTATATTTTTCATTAAATATTCCAAGTATCCCATTTCCGGAGGTATAGTGATATAAGATATCATCTTTATTTAAAAAATTTGAATTGACATATTTATATCCATAATTATTCTCCTTATTTCATAACATAGTTACTAATACTACAAAATTTTCATCTATCTTTATAAGTATAACATGTTTTTTTATAACTTTCAACATAATTTTGCTATCAATAATCTGCGAAAACTAAATCAAACATGAAAGTATCATTTAATGCTAATACCCTTACATTGACAAAACAACTTCCAAACTTTTCAGTATTGTTTTTCTTCCTTTTTGTAATAATATACAAGGTCAGCCAAGACTTATATCAGTTACTTAAATTAATCCGCACCTAATAATTTAACATTTACAAACGAATCAGACATTGATGAATTGTTAAAAAACCAACCCTCATACAAAAGGTTTATCTCTCGAAATATTCAAAGTATACCTGCATCCGGTCACGCGATAATTCTTGCACCCATAAAATTCACCAAACTTGCCCTTGCGTCGTACCAACTGTCCTCCGCATAACGGACAAACTCTCGAATTTTTCTCTGCAAGCTTCTTCTGTAACTCATACCTCTTAACTATGTCACCGAAAGCAGCCTTGAACTCCCGCGCAAACAACCCAACATTATTCTGTGGGATAAGCAGCCATACCTTTTTCCTTGCCCTCGTCATCGCAACATAGTATAACCTGCGTTCTTCCGCAAACGGATAAACATCGCTGTTTTTGAGAAGCAGCTGAACTATCGGATCGTCCTGTATCTTACTCGGAAAACCTTTTACATTTCCCGAATTGTTCAGAATGAAAACATAATCTGCCTGCAAGCCCTTTGACTTGTGCGCCGTGATAAATACCATCTTCAAATCAGGACGTTCGGGCAAAACTATCGCATCATTCGCTTGCTGTTCAAATACGGAATCATTAAACATTCTTTTGTCAGACGAGTACCTTCCTATAAAAAATACCGTTGCACCCTTTTCAAGCTTTCTTACCCTTTCTGCCATGAACTTTATAAGCAGCTTGTCATTGTACCCCTCAATAAAACTCAGCGGAAATCCGCTCTCCGTCGTGCTGCTCTGCAAAGCCTTCTTTATCTGCGCAGGATTTTTCATTATGTACCTGCCGCTTATGTCGATAAGCTGCTTTCCGAAACGATAGGTGGTTTCTATCTTTGATATCACCGTCTTTCCCCAATATTTCTCAAAGTTAAGTATGCAGCTGATGTCACTTCCCGTAAAACGATATATGCTCTGCCAGTCATCACCTACACAAAATAGGTCAAAGTCCGACTTTTGGCGCATTTCATGCAGTAAATGATACCTTGCCTCAGACATATCCTGATATTCGTCCACGATCACATACTTATAGTCGTGCGTACAAAGTCCATCTGCAACATAATCAGCCGCACGATTTATCATATCGTTGAAATCTATCTGACCAGTACTGCGAAGCATCTCCGTGTAATCATTAAATATCGGCTCTGTAAGCTTTAGTATCGGCGCAAATCGTAGGAATATGCTTTTTTCCATAAGCTGACCGATAGTTTCACCATTCGACTTGACGTGAGTAATGATCGTTCCTATTAATTCTGTCACCCCCGATATCAGAGCGTTATTCTCACGCTGTATGCACTCCCACAACTCCGCATCAGTCTTGGGATAAAATTTTACTCCAAGCTTTTGCAGCTTGTCCTTCAGATTTTCAAGCATCCTTCCGCATTGCTTGTCCGCATAAGATACCTCAACAAGCGTTGTGTTGAAATTTCTATGTGTTTCACGTTTCCACTTTATACCGTCAATATACGTTTCGGATGGAGTTTTTCCTGCCTTTGCAGCAAACCAATCGGGAACTCTGCCCTCTTTGTTCACCGCAAAAAATTCAATGTATATCCCATAATCATCAAGATAAAAATCAGGCTTGTATCCGCTGTGTCCCTCGTCCGCAAGATCATATTCATAATTCTTTTCATAAGTGTAGCTTATCCCATTGCTGTAAAGGAAATTTGCAATTTCAAGCTCACAGTAGCTTTTGACAGCCTCGCCTTTTATCGTTACCGGCGAAGTATTCTGTATGTACTCGTCATATTCTTTCTTGCTCTCAAATTCAAACTCGTCTGCTGATTTTGTCGGCATAAACATACAGTATGAAATGAACATTTTCCTATACTTCTCATCGGATAAATGATCATATATACAATCCCTGATAAAATTTCCACTATAAACCGTACTCTTTTTGCCCTCAACACCTCTGATGATCTCAGTACCAAGCTTGTGGAATGTGAAAATATCCATATCAATGCCAGTTTCCGCTCTTATGCGGTTTTCCATTTCTTCCGCTGACTTTTTCGTGAACGAAAGCATCAATATCTCATCGGGTTGACATATTTTCATCTTGGTAAGATACTTCACATACCCAACAATAGTAGTCGTCTTTCCCGTTCCAGCACCTGCAATAACAAGATGATTATGTGCATCTTCAAGAATACAGTTTATCTGCTGTTCATCAAGATTATGCCCCTCAACAGGCTGTATCTGCTTTATTGCATATAATCTTTTCTGACGCTTTTCTTCCAAACGCCGTCTGATCTCATTGATCTGTTCAGCAGTTTCATCAAGAAATCTCTTGGCTTGCTCGCTGACAGCCCTGACCTCGGGATAATCGTCCTCACCGACTTCATAAGCAAGGACCTTTGCCGCATTTATTAACCGCTCATACTCCCTGCTCCAGTTCTTGTAAGCATCATCAACCATATTCACATCATCGAAACGCATAAACTCATCAAAAGCAGCCTTAGCTTTGCTGCATTCCGTCGGAAAACGATTGCAAAGAGCCTTGTGCTTGTTTTTCTGCAAGTTGAGCATTACATCAACATATTGCTGAACACCGTAAAACCACTTTACCTGCTTGACTGTATACCCCTGCGCTTCACATTTAGCTTTGAGCTTATTGAACAGATCAGTTCTTTTCTCAAATGCATCTATCCGTGCTGTATCAAGCTTTTCCGCATCTTTAATAGCCGAATGGTAAAAAATCATTTCGCTTCCTGCCATCACAATATCTGTAAGATCAACTTGAATTGCCACGTTGTCACCCCCATATTCAATCTTAAGCTGAGAACATTATACCACTATTCGGTCATAAACGCAATATTTTGCCTCTATATTTTAAATATCCTCCTGTTATAAAAACTTACCATATAGATTCACTAAATACTATATACGAAAAATGAATCAAAAATTATTTCCCTGCATCTCACATATGCAGGGGAATATAGATTATTTCATTTCTTCTCGGCATTCTTTTCAGCCTGCTCATTCTCAGCCTCTATCAAAGCTTTCCTGAGCTTTTTGCATCCCGCATCAACGAATATTGCCGCCAATGCATTGTATGTATCTAACTCCCGCTCCTGCACCACCGAACAAAGTACCCCGAACTGCGGAACTCATCTTCGCTGACCTATATTTTCATTTTCCAACTCTCCACCCGTTCATTTTCCCATTTCCAAATGCATATAAATAACATAACCACAAATTTGCATTGGAGTGAGAGTAATGAAGTTTGCACCAAAAGCGGATACGGAGAACCGAGCCGTTGTCCTCGGCGAGTATATCATCGAGCATAACGCGACCGTCCGTGCCGCCGCAAAAGAATTCGGAATTTCCAAATCTACAGTACATAAAGACCTCACCGAAAAACTGCCGGCAATAGCCCCACGGCTCTACCCGGCAGTAAAAAAAGTTCTGGAAATAAATAAGCAGGAACGTCATATCCGAGGCGGAATGGCAACAAAGCATAAGTACGAAGAGATCGCCCAGCACAAAAAATAAGAGCCGCACTATTCCGAAGTTTTTACGGAATAGTGCGGCTCTGAGCCTTTTATTCTTTTTTCAGCTGCGCCAGAACATCAATAAGCTTCTTCGGCATCGGTACTCCGAGCCGCGCACCGTTTTCAAGCAGACTTATGCTCTCGTTCGCAATGTAGAACATCGCCGTAACACTGCGCAGAACATTTCCCTCACCGATCACACTCCTGTCCGCAATGTTCGCCACAGCCACCACGAGCAGCATTATCATCTTCTTCGCAATGCCCCTTGCCCCGACTTCGGAACTCAGCTTTTTCTCGACCACAGCCGCAATTATCCCCGTTATGTAATCCAGCACGATGAGCGTTATCAGCGCCGTCATCATTCCGTCAAACGCCCCGAATAAATACCCGAACAGCGCACAGAATGCCGCCATTACGCTCTTTACAGCATTACTCATTTTTCCACCTCCTCTGCATATTTCGGCAAAAGACTTATCCAGCCTGCACCGCTTTTCAGCCTTCCCCAAGGCACCTTCCCGTAAAGCCGAACCTCCGTTACCGTGCAGACTTCACCCTTTTTCAGCTTTCCGACAACAGCACTTCCGATGCCGACATTTGCACGAATATTAAGCTCCTCATCTTTTACCCGTATAAGAAATTCTCTCCCCATTTTTTCGGATACCAAAGCCTTGAACCCCGCCCACCGAGCATTTGCAACATCGGCAGACTGATACTTCGTCGGCACAAACCAAAGCGGACACTGCTTGCCAGTCACATCATAATGCCGTATAAGGTCATCGACAACCAGCTCATACTTTTTAAGCAGATAAGCACAAAGTTCAGCCGCAGAAGCCGTTGTCGCATCGGTAAATTTCCCCGTAGCATCGGGGTGACAGCACTCTATGCTGATACTGTATGTGTTCGCCTGATTAGAGCAGTAAGCAACTTCACTCTCGGGAATACATCTAAGTATCTCTCCCTCCAATCCCACAATATAGTGCGAAGAAACATATCTCCCGCCATTCTTCTGATTTTCAAAGTAGTTTCTGTTAGCCATAGCCGAGCTTTTCGGATTCCCAACATAATGCAGGACTACCTTTTTCACACTTTTGAGCTGTATCTGCGGTCGGGAATACTTGTTCGGCGTGAGCAAAGCATCAGTTATCTTCATTTTCTGCCTCCAGCATTTTCTTAACTTCTTCTCGCCATTTAAGCGGCACATCGTCAAGCGTTTTCTTGTTCGCCTTGATAAGATTAAAATAAAGCTTAGCCATTCATCATCACCTCCGCTAATTCCGCAATAGCCATCTCTACTTCAAGCTTGTCCGAAGCCGACGTTTCCGCAAGCTCCGCCACCGCAAGAGCAACATCGGCAAGCGTTAATTCTTCCTCTTCGGCAGGCTCGGTGTAAGCTTCGTTCGGCACGAATTTTCCATTCTCGAACTTCCACTTTGCAGGACAAGCCTTGACCACATCGGGAATATCGGGAACATTGATGCCGCCCTCAATAATGCCGCCGATACTGCAAAGCTGTACAACATTGTTTTCATCGATCTGTATCTGCTTTACCATTTTTACACCCCCAAAATTATATCTTGCCCAACGCGACCCAGCCGATAACAGCAGGCGTATTGTTGTTTACACTTGTAATACCGTTTGAGTTAAATCTTCGTGCAAACAGAGTAAAACCGTCTTTGGTAAGCTCTTTGTAATTGGCTATCACAGACAGCGAACCGCTCGCTGAATCCACCGTCGCTCCGAGAAGCAGTATCGGCTCACCCAGAAACGCCTTCGGAAAAGTGAGCTTCACACCATTGTGCGCCGTGCTTCCAACGGATACCGTACCGCTCTGCACATAGTATGGCATCTGATAAGCCGTCCCGTCCGACGGGATAAGGCTTTGCGTGAGCCTGACCTCGCCCTCGGTCGGCACAAGGCCGTTAATGGTTTTTACCGCCATAAGCTTGTTCCAAGCCGCTATCACCGCCGCCGAATCCTGCGCACAGCCTGCCTTTAAAAGCTCCCACTGCGCTTCATACTGCTTGAAAAGCGCAGTCGTGTCAATATTATTGACAAGTCCCGTCACAATGCCGCAAATTGACTTATCAGACCTTGTGTCAATAATTACAGCATCGGTTATTACCGATACGCCATCACCAACCGCAACATAAGCAAGTACAAGGTCATATACCAGCCCCTCTCTGACCGGTGTGGGCTTGACTGCCGCCGCAAGTGTATCAGCATCATCCCCGCGGATAACATCTATATGTATATCTCTTACGGGTGCTGTTAGGTCAAGACGTACAACAATGGCATCATACCGATGTGTACCCTCCTCGCCATAATCAAGAGTTACACTGTCCTCGCCGTCTGCATAGCCGGCACGCCCATTAACAAAACACTTACCGGGCTTAATGCCTACAACCATACCGCCCTTGCTGTATGCCTGCATACCGTCTGCGGGGTCAGCAAAAATGCCATTGCCAATAAAATTAGCAAAATATCTTACAAACTCTGCACTATTGTACAGCCTGTCGTAATTGACCGCGTCAAAAAAACAGCTGTCCATAAATATCACCTCTTAATCAAATCTAATATAGTCTTTAACGGCTCTCCAAAAGTCGGCGATATGCTGATCCCATTTGTATCAAATGTCTCCTGTACCTCCTCGATGCGCTTAACATAAGACGTGCCGCGGAAGTCATTGCGTACTGTTACGATGTCGCCAATATCCCACTCTGTGCGATATCCCGACCCAAGAGCATCAGCACTGTAACTTTCCGTGTACTCAGTATAAGCCGCCGCCGCCTCCTCCTGCATCTTGGCGAGCGTATCAGGGCGAGACAAATACCTAAACTCCTCCATATACGGCATACCGTCTGGATCATAAGCCTGTCTTTCACCGTCCTTGATAACAGGCTCTGTAATAATAAGCTTTTCGGTCCTTGCCAAGCCCTTGGCATCGCCCAAAACATAATCAGGCACACCGCTTGGATCACCCTCAACATCAGGCTCAGTTACCTTGCCGCACTTGCAGATAATTACATTAGCACAGCCGTCCTCTGAGTAAGCATACTGCATCTCGCTGATGTTGCCCCACTCGTCACCAAAAATAATGTCTTGTGATAAGTCACGGCCATTGTAGAGCTCTACAAACAGCTCTTTTTTGTCAGTCAGCAGCCTTATCTTATAAGATATATCTCTGTCCCCGATAACACAGCCATTACGCACCCAGTCCTCGAGTGTCGTCGCCGGCTCTGTAGTGCGTACGACCGTGTCAAGCGCTCTTGTGCCATACTCAATAGCACCGAGCGGCGATGCGTCAAGTACAGCCTTGATGCCGTCAAGGATCCCGACCGCCGCCCCGTCTGTCGTGATGCACCTCTTGCGCAAAATGCCGTCAATGCTGTAGCCTGCTGCCCTCAAAAAACGTCCACCCTCGCCGTCACTCTCGTCAGTAACACTGCTTATATACATAGCCTCGCCCACATCAGGACGATAAATATATCGACGCGGAGTAAGCAGAGCCGCCAAATCAGCTGTCAACGGTGCATACAGCTCAAAACTGCCTGCCGATCTGTATCGCCTTATCCATATAAGTGACGCGTAACTGTCTGCTACTCCAATGAGCTCAATGCCCTCATTATATACATATAAGTCCATTACACACCACCTATCTTGACATCGTAATATAGCATGACCTGCACAGCCGATGCGTCCAGACTGCTCGCCGTAAACTTGATATCATTGTTTCCAGTGCACAGCTGCCAAAACTCCGCACCGCTGTCCATGTACTTTAAGCCGCTTACCGTCTTTTTGCCCCTCGTCAGCTTGATATACTTGCAACCGTCCTCTGTCGATATCTCTATCACATCTCCCGGCAAAAACTTACCCGTCAAACTTATGTGCTTGCCAACTGTGTAGTTGTCAACCCTAAACCCACTGCAAGCCGCGGATAATGCCGCCTTGATAACAACGCCTGCCGCCGTGTCACCGCTGTAATTGAGATGTACGACCCTCGCACGGCCGGTATTGCCAAAGCATACATCGTTGAGCGTTATACCGTCACTTAAAAAATAAAATAAGGTCGATGTGCCAAACAACTGGATAGGCTCAACAAAGACCTGCTTAAAATACGGGTCAGGGCATACTATCTCAGCCGATATAACAAGAGGGTAATTGTTGGGCGGTATGTCAAGCTTTGAGCAGTAGCCGACTGTTACTGCATCAACACTCGGCGTAATATATCGCACGTTAAGCGGCTGACCTGCCTTAAAAATGCTGTATAACCGCATCTTTTGCGCCGACATATCTCCAAGTGCCTTAAACTTGGCCGCAATTGTTATCGTCCTTGACGGGACGTGCGTGCTGCTGAGTGAGCCGCCCGAGCGGCTCGCATACTCCGTCACATTGGCATTGCAGCTCATACCAACGCCCTCAACGGCAGAGATAAGTATGTACTTGTCGTTGTAAAAATCTATTGCCTCATCGCCATTGCTTATAATAAGCTTGTGCTCCATATCTCCACCGCCTTATAAGATGCTTGACAGCTGTAAAGCCTGCCGCGTGTCCCGCGCGATCTCAGCACGGCTGAGAGCCTTGGGACTTGTGTTGTACTGATTAAAAATTGTCGTATTGCCGCCCGACTGTACGCCGCCGTTACCGCCGATGTCCTGACGTGCCATAGACCCGTATGTGTTGCCGTCAATAGTCGCAGCCGATGAGCTGTCATAAGCCGTGCTGACGTTTTGTAATTGCTGCTCCAAGCCCGTATCAATATCAATGTTGAGATAATCAGCAAACGCCTTGACAATGTTGTCACAAGCCGCCTTGATCTTGTCCGTCGATGAGCCGTCTGTCAGTCCTGCAAGCATCTGATCCATAATACCGCCGCCGACCGCCGCAAACTCCTCCGAGCCTGCAACAATACCGTTGAGTGACGTTATCATCGCCTCTGATACCTGCTTGGATTTTTTGTCGTACAGCAAAGCACTTATCTTGTCAGATGTGCTGCTGATGTTATCATACTTAAGCGCGACCCCGTTAAGGTCAGATTTACTCATCTTAGCCCAGCTCTCCGCAAGTGCCGCTCCCTGCTCCAGCGACATATCCGCAAGCTGCTCTATCATCGCATCACTTATGCCGCTGTCAACAAGCTTTTTGATGTTGTTGTAATACTGATTGAGCTGTTGTTGCTTTTTGCTCATATCGTTGAGCTTTGCCGTCATTTTGCCATTGTCGTCCGTCTCAAACGAGTACATATCCGAGATATCGCCCGACAGCTTTTTTGATGTCGACGCAATGCTCTTTTGGATATCCTCCATCTGCTTTTGGTACTCGGTTATCTCTGCCTTAATGGTCGATTTAAGCTTTTTGATGTTTTGCTCCGCAACCTTTTTGCGTGCCTCTGTAATCTTGTCGTTGGCATACTCCTCAATATCAACACGCTCATCGGCACAGGTCTGATATACCTGATTGTACAGCTCACTCATCTCAGAGAGTGATATCTCACCATCCTCGTAAGCCTTAACAATGTCGTTGACCTGCTCCTTGGCAATGCTCAATACCTCTTTTTGACGGTTTTGAGCCGCCTTTTTGTCCGCCGCTGTGAGCTTTTGGTTTGCGTACTCCTCAACCTTGGAGCGCTCCTTGACACACTTGCTTAATGTCTGATTGTACAGCTTGTCATACTGCGCTCTGTTGAGCAAGCCGCTCTTATAGTCCTTGACAATTACATCAATAGCTTTTTTGGCGCTCGCCGTGTCCGTCACCGTCACGCCTATCTTGTAGTCGTCCGGTACAGCCTCCGACATATCACCCGACAGCTTACCCATCTTGTTGACAAAGCCCTCACTGAGCCCGAGCGCTAAGTTTGTGCCGACCTGCTCCTTAAAGACCTTTGAGGGAGAGTGTATGCCAAAAAAGTCCTTGATGCCGCCGAGCAGCTCGTCACAAGCACCCTTGATCTTGTCCTTGACCTTGGTTACACCCTCCTTGATGCCGTTGGCAATGCCCTCAATGATGTTGCGGCCAATGTCAAGCGCAGGCGTAATCATCTCCGTAAAGTTGTCGATTATCTTGTCAAAAGCCTCTTTGAGCTTGGTCTTAAGTCCCTGCATCCAGTCATATATCTTACCGCCCAAGTCCTCAAAGCTCTCTACCCACTGCTTGCCGCCGTCAACGATCTTGAGATATATCTCACCAAGGCAAGCGCCGATAGTGTCAATTATCTGCGGCAATGCATCAGCTATTGCAAGCTGTAAACTCGATACAATGTCAACAGCCGCCGTCAAAAGTTTTGGGATAGCCTCCATAAGCGCAACGACAAACTTGCCGATGATTTCGGGCGCACGCTCCAGCAATACGGGCAAAGCCTCAATAATGCCGTCTGCCAGCCCCGTAACGATCGCAATTGCCGCATCTATCAACTGGTCAACATTATCCATAATCGACGTTGCAAGGTCAAGGATAAGCTGTACAGCCGCAGGAATAAGCGTCGGGAGCTGTTCGGCAATGCCTGAAACAAGCGTTGTCATTATCGTCACAGCCGCTTCGAGCAAAGCAGGAGCATTTGCAATTATAAAATTTACAAGGGAGTTTATAACGTCAAACGCCGAATCCATTAACGGTTTGAGATTTCCGGAAATACCTGCACCAAGCGTAGAAACAAAACTGATAGCGGCGTTCATAAGGTCGGGAAGGACTTCAGAAATAATATTTGGGAGAGCCTCCGCAACTATCGGGAGAACACCCTCAACAAGCTTTGCAACACCGTCAAGAGCCTTTTCAGCGACGGGTAAAAGCTGGTTGCCTGCAACCTTTGCGGAATCCACAAAGGCTGTGATAAGTCCGTCAAGGTCAGCCTCATCATCTGACAAGCCGACAACAAGATTATCCCAAGCCGCTTTGGCAGATGCAAGCGAGCCGCTTATAGTGTCAGCTCCCTCCATCGCCGCATAGCCCGCCATTTTGTTCATTTCGACGTAATCTACGAGTGCACTCTGCATATCTGCAAGATTGCCCATCTGATATTGAGTTGCTTTGCCATTTGCAGCGTTCCATTCGTTGGTTTTGTCGATGATCTCTTGCATACCCTCCTTGGTAGGAGTTATGCCAAGATGCAAGTTGTCAAGCATTGTAAAATTGCTTTTCATAATGCCGTTAAAAGCATTTTGGATATTTTCCTGCGTTTCTCCCGTCGCCGCCACGAGATCGGCTTCCGCCGAAACGATCCTATCAGCCAGTTCCGCCGCTTGCCGCTGTGCTTCCGGCGTGGTCGCTCCCATAGCATTGATAAGTCCGGTTGCAAGTCCGTTTACTTGCTCTAAGTAGTCTGCTGACGACATCTGCACATTTTTATATGCATCTTTAGCTCGATCCTCTATGTAGCTGTATGCACTATCCCACATAAGCTCTGCGCCGCCGACAAGCTGCTCATATTCGGCGTAAGCTTCTGTGCTGTTTTTTACAAGTGCACCGATACCCACAGCCGCCGCCGATACCGCTGCAACTGCCGCAGCCGCAGCCTTTGCCGCCCCCGAAACAACGCTCTTAAACTGGTCCCACTGAGCCTTAGTCCCTGCCGCGTCCTTGCCTGCCTGCTTGGCATTGTCGCCCGTCTGCTTAACGCCCTTAGCTGCGTCCTTTGCCGCCTTGTTTGTGTCGTCAAGCTCACTCTGATAGCTGTTGAGCTGACTTGTCGCCGACAAAACCTCCTGCTCAAATTTGAGGTAAGCGCCGCGGTCGATCTTGCCGTCCGCAAACTGCTGCTTGATCTGCTCCTGATACTTTTTAAGCTCGCTCACCCGCTCCGAGGAGTTTTTGACCGCCTCCGTAAGTATCTGCTGCTTTTGCGTAAGAGCCTCAACATTGGTCGGGTCAAACTTTAAAAGCTTGTTGACCTCGGTCAGCTCCTTGCCTATCCGCTGCCCCTCATCGTCAACACTTTTGAGTGCCTTGGTAAGCTTTTGAGTGTCGCCCGATATCTCGACCGTCAAGCCCTTGATGTTGCCGCTCCCCTTAGCCATTGTTACACCCCCTCTTTTTAATGCGTAATTCGTAATGCGTAATTATCACATAACAAATTGTAACTCGTAATGTGCAACAGCGTTGTGCATCATAATTATTGCAGTCAACTGCAATAATCATATATCGCCAAGCGCCTCATACTCCCAAATAGGCCGCATATATGCCTCGTACCGCTCCTGCGATATCTCGCCCTTACGATACCTCTCCTCGACAACCGCCGATGCCGCTTTGAGCTTGCGGTACTGCTCTTCGGGGTCGCGCACATCAATACCGCTACGCCGCGCCTCGCATCTGTCGTAAGCGTATATGTAATTGATGCACATGCCTATTGACAGCCTGTCCATATCTGCGGCAGTAAGTCCGCGTACAGCAACAGCCGCAAGTACCTCCTCGGCCGTTACATATCCGCCGCTGTCCTTACCGCCGCCCGTCAGTTTTTTCTGTCGATCTTGATGTTGCCGCCAATTACGTCATTGAGCTGCTCAATAACGTCAAGCACTGGAAAATGCTCAAAACTGTCAAGCCACTCCAACAGCTCGGGGATATCAGGGTCAGCCGTCTTTGCCAATACCCATATTATGCGGTAAAATGGCGTGAGGTCAATATCGGCAATGCTATTGCTCTTTTTGACCTTTGCCAGCTCCGCACAGTCCGCAAGATACTCCCGCCCGAACTGCATCTTATAGCGGAGCATCGTGCCGCCCGTTGCCTTAAATCTTACCTTTTTGCCGTCAATGTCAAGTGTTTTTTCCATACCGTGCCACTCCCTCAAAAAAATTAATAAAAACGATGCCCGCAAGGCTTATGCCGCCTTAACGGGCATCGCCCAAAACGCTCTTATATAATGCCTTAAATTATGCCGCCGCTGTAGGGTCAACAACCGCTGTCGGCATGTCGCTTGTCTTGTGTGAGTATCTCACGAGGCGCTTTGCAGGCTCGTCATGCTCTCTTGGCAACGCTTTGAGCGTAGTGTCCAAAAATGCCGCCTCAAACTTGCCCTCGCTCGTCTTGCCGCTGATCTTGGGACGCTCTGCCGCCTGTACCTGATAATAATACTCCGTGAGATAAGTGCCGTCCGTCTGCGTATATACGATGATAAGCGCAAACTTTGGAAACTCCTTGCCCTCCGAATACTCCGCAACACCCTTTTTGTCGCTGTCAACATCATTGCCAAACCATTCCTTGTCAACATCGTCCACAAGGTCAAGCAGCTGTAACGTGATGTCGTAACCGTCATTCTCTGAGCCTGCCATTACAAGCTTGCCGTCGGCGTATACCTCGTAAGATTCGCCCCTCGGCGTTGCCTCAAACTCACGGCCGCCGCTCTTCTCGCTCTCAAACCACTTGATAGCGCCATAAGTGTACTTGCTCTCCTCAACGCTCCAGTTGATAGGAGCATATCCGACCTTAACAATGCTCTTTTTCATTGCTTTTTAACCTCCCTCTATCGTAAGTGTGCAGATCATTACCCGCTCTGCACTAAATTTTTCTTTTTGCCACTCCGTTCCATACTCTCGGAGCGTGTCTGTTACCCTCCGCAAAAAGTCCTCGCTTGCAGGCGTGTAAACAACGTGTACCTTGACCGTGTCTATCGGGATAACGCACTTGCCGTCCGCGTAGACCCCGTGTCCCTCCACATCGCATACACAAGCATAAGGCGGCTTGATAGCCCTGCCGCCGTCCGATATGAGCCACTCGCTCACCGTCAATCCTGCCGCTTTGAGCCTGCCGCAAATATCATCTTTTAATGCCATTGTCACCAGCTCCCTATAACATCATCAATGCGCTTGATGAGTGCGTCAACGTGTTTTTCCTGCGCCGCCAGAACGTGCGGACGTGCGCCGATGCTCTTTTCCCCTCGGCCGTGCTCAACGAGATGTACAACGTTGTATCTCGGCTTGTTGTGTACAATAACGGTGTACTTAAAAGCACCCTCGTACTTTTTAACAAGCTTCCAGCCATGCTTATACTTGCCCGTCCTGTCGGGCGATGTCACAATGATATCCGTTTTGAGTGGTTTAGCCTCATTGTCAACAGCCTTTTGTATCTGCTCCTGCATTGCCGTGTCGTAATACTGCAATGCCGCCGACAGCGACGGCGCGAAGTCTGCGGCTGTAACCGCCTTAGCCATTATATACCCCCAGCTTGTCCTCGACATACAGCTCCACCTTGTCAGCCGATGCATCGTATGTGCGATATACAGCGTAAACCTCGCCGTCTATCTCAACATACATCTGCTTGCCGTACTCCAAGCTGTTGACTGTAAGCTGATACTTAGCCTTGGCACTCATCTGATACGCCCTCACGGCCTCGTCAGCCGATACCGACCGTACCCTCGCAAAGACAACGCAGGGAGCATCGTCCCCGACCTCAGCCAAAAGCTTAACCTGCTTGTAGTTGTCGTACATTAATGCTCCCTGCCTCTCTTATATCTGCTCACCCTTGCCGCCGTACTCAGCGGATAAGGACATCGCAATCTTTAAGTGCTCATATATCTCTAAGTACCGCCCTGCCTTGTCGTCAAAGCCAAAATGCCCCTTGCAGTACGATACCGCCGCCCTCTTGCATAAGGGGTCGGCATCGTCCCACTTGGCAACGCCCGAAAGCGCAAGATCAGCCTTGCACGCCTCAATGAGCGGCACTATCTCCGCCTCATCAAATACAGTTGACGTAACACGGAGATTGAGCTTGACCTCGTCCAGCAACGACATCAGACATCACTCCTTAACCTGTGTGCTTGGGGAGTGAGATAACCACCATACCGTTTTTGACAACGAGCTCAGAGCCGATGCGTGCCTCGCTGAGGATAGCAAGCAAGCCCTCCGCAAACTTGTAGTCTGTGCTTGTCTCAATGGTGTAGTCGCCAAAGAGGTCAAGTTTGACAGCCTTGGGCTTACCATAAAACATTGTGGGGAAAGTCTTGCTTGTCGAGCTGTTTGTCGCGCCCGTAAGAGCCGCACACTTGCTGTTGATGCAGTATCTTACGGACAGCCCACCGTCCTTGATGATGCCCGTGTTTGGATTTGTGCCGTCAGGCGTGATCTCATATACAGCCTTTTTCTCTTTCTCGCCGCGAATGTCACCAAACGCAACGAGGTCAGCCTTGTTTAAAAACAGTACAGCATCACCCTCAACGGTATCATCAGAGCCGTAATTGAGTACGATCTTACGGAGTGTCTTATCATCGATAGCAGCAATGTCCGTTACCTCTTTTTTGAGGCTACTGTTGATTACCGCATCGGTAACGACCTTGACAGCCGCACGTCTGAGTGCCCTGATACCCTGCTCCTGCACCTTTTCCGTGTAGTCAAGATTGGTCTGATTTTTGATCTCCTTGCTCACATACGAGATAAGAGATTTAAGACTTGGCTTGATGCTCACAATGCCAAAAGTGCCGTTGCTCTCAGTTGCAGCCGTACCCTCGACCTTGCCCGATGCCTCAGCCTCCGTGTCCTCGTAAGGCACGTTATCCTCACTCATACCCGTGCAGTCCTCAACAGTTACCATGTCGATGATGCTCGATACTCCCGTAATGCTCTCGCTAAAATCGCTTACCTTGGTAGGTGTCGCGATCTTGCCACCCGACAAGAGCAGTGAGCGGCTCTCAGCGCCCGTAATTGTAAGCTTGTTGGTGTCAACAAATGCCTTTGCACGGCTCTCAGCCTCGCTTACAGCAGGCTCACCAAGCGAGGCGACAGTTGTACCAAGCTGTGCGCCTGCAACGCCGTCTGCCTTGCCCTCTGTACCGCTTGCGATCTTGCCGAGGAGTGCCGACCTGCTCTCCTGAGCCTTGATAAGCGCAGAGCGCTGCTCCAAAAGGCCGTCAACCTCAGTCGTAAGCGCATCAATGTCCGCACCCTCAGCGTCCATGTCAAGCTTGATCTGTGCCAGTCTTGCCTCGATCTCTTTAAGTCCCATTAAAATCCCTCCAGTTTAAGTTTTAAGTTAAGTCGTCTTTTTTCCGCCGCAAGCAGCTCCTGCTTGACTTTCTTGATCTCTCCGTCGCAAAAGTTACGCGTATATATCTCCGTACCGTCGTTGGCAGGTATGCTCACCGCCGATACGTCATATATCTTTTTGACCCCGTAATGGATGATCGTGCGGCTGTTGTGGTCGTACCGATAACGTCCCTCCAGCGGCATAAAAGTCCACGACATCTTTGTTATCATACCGGCGCTTATGTCCTCATATAAGGACCGTGCCTCAGTCGTCTTGGATAAGTCTGCACCAATGCGCAGACCCTTGCTGTCAACAACAAGTTTGAGCGTGCCGTTGCTGTTGCGTGCAAATACCCGTCCGTTGTGGTCGTACTGCATTATAACGTCCGACATATCACACTCGTCAAAGCAGTTTGGCATAAACTGCTCCCACACGCCGCCCTCATCATCATCCCAAAGCTTGTACCTCTCATACGTCATTGCATAGCCGTCAACGTAACACTCACTGTCAATGAGCTTGTCAGCCGTTACCGGCTGTATCGGCTGCATCGTCCTGTACTGTCTGCCCTCTACTATCGGCATTATCTCCAACCTCCTCACTCTCTGCAACGTCCTTAAAATTATCCGTGAGCGCGTACTCCTTGCGGATATACCGACTGTCGCCGCCCTCGACCGGAGCCATGTTAAATATCTCTAAGCCCTGATTATGCGTTATAAATCCACGGTCAAACAACTGCGTTACCGTGTTGAGCTTCTCGGCGTTGCTCAGATACTGTAATCTGTTTGCCGTAAAAACTATCTCGTTACCAAACGCTATCTCACGTGCATTAAATACCATGTTGGTATGCACAAGGCTCATTTCGATAGCAAACGGCTCAATCTTACCCTCATAGTAAGCGTTCCACTCGTCTGACGTAAAATTATTTTGTAAAATGTGCTCATTCGTGCCAAAATAATTAAATACATTTTCCTTGATCTGAGCCACCTGCGAGCTGTTTACAACAAACGGCTTGCTCTCGATCTGCTTGACATCGGCGTACTTTGCATCATACATCATAACGCCGCCGTTGTTGTCTGTCGATAGGTTTTCTTGCGTAAATCTCTTACGCTCCTTGGTAATATCGTCGGCTTTAAAAGTGCCCGCAAGCTTAGCCATAAAGCGTATTGCCGCGGAACTCTTAACGCCCTCAACAATACCCTGATTGTTGGTATTGATAAGCTCCATAGTCGGCCGCAAACAAGCGTTGCTCTCACCAAAAAGCTCATCACGGTATTGATACTGATTGAGTATGCCGCACCGCTCCAGCTCAATTGCCGCATAGCGCCCACCGCCAATGTGATAGCGTATATACTTAATGCCCTTGTGATCAATTATCGCGCATTTTGCCGCAGGCATCGGATAAAATCCGCATATCTCGTTATATCTGTTGTACAGCGGCGCAATAAGTGCCGTGTTGTCCACCATATACCCCGTAGCCAAACGATATAAGTATTTTTTGGTGTCCATTATCCCGTTGGGTCTGTACTGCAACGCCCTCTCAAAAGCCGCATTGCCGCTCCCTTTGACCTCAGGTTTAAGCTTAGAAACGTGAGTTGCAAACGAGTGTACAGCCGCCCTCGTCAACTCCATCTCATACAACGACCCCTCGAAGCTTTTAAAACAAGGCGTGTACGCCGTCAAAGTCTTAAAATACTCCGCAACAGCCCTCTCCATATCTCCGTCCGCCATATCCACACCCCCTTATTGCAGACCTGCTCAAAAATCAAACCTCATCTGCCGCCTTGTTAAGGCTGACATAATTATCTCTGTTGTCCAGCAGCGCAATGTACGCACACAATAACGCTATAGTACCGTCAATGCGCTGTGTGCGGTCAAGGCTCTTGACCGGCTGTATGTTGCCGTTAATGTCCTTGCGTACCGTCGTGTTGATAAGACACCACTTGTCAATAGGATTGTTGTTGTAAACAATGCGATGTGCCTTAAAATCCGCCCGAAGCTCGTCCATAGGGCGTGATAAGGTTGCCGTGCCTTGGCGTACCGGTATCATAGCCTGCTCGCCAAACTCAGCCTTAAACTCGCGCAGTAATGTGTCGTCAATGTGCCACGGGTCGTAGCCGATATATCGGATATATATGTCCTCATTGTCGCGCAGCTCCTTAAACCACTCCAAAAATATACGCTTGTCGCACTTAGCTCCCGTGCAGGTACGCATATATCCCTGCTCTATCCATAAGCTGTACGGTACGCTGTCGCGCTCCTTACGGTCGCCGCGTGCCTCCTGCTCCCGGATAACGCTCTCGGGTATCCAGTACATCGACCGCACATAGATGTTATTATCATTAGGCCGCTGGAAGATGCACTTTGCAGCGTTAAGGTCAACACTGTCCGCCGCATCAAAGCCGCCGATGCCGTAATCAAACGGTATCTTCCACAGCTCCTCATTGTTAAGCTCCTCATATCTCAGCCAAGAGCTCTCCGAGGTCTGCGGCACGTTAAAGTCCTTGACATATACCGTTGGCAAAAAGCTTGGATCACTCCGTGCCTTGTCAACGCACTGCCGCAGATAATCAATGCTCTTTATCGGACCAAGTCCCGGATTGGCTTTGAGCCACTTGCTCTCGTCCCATATCTCGTCAGGATCGTCAAGCTCATACACAAACGGTAAAAAATGCTCATCATCGATCGAGCCGTCAATAACTCCGCTTGCATACTCATATTGCTTGTCAAAAATGCCGTTGCGCACAAAGCCATTGGTTGTAATGCAAAATATAAGCGGCTGTGAGCGAGCCGAGCAAGCCTGCTTGATAAGGTCGTATATGTCACGGTTTTTAATAGCCGCCAGCTCATCAATTACCGCACAATGTACGTCCAAACCGTCAAGGCTGTTGGTGTTTGACGCTAATGCCTTGATATAGCCGAGGTTATACGCAAAGTATAAGTCCGCCGCCCTCTTGCGTATGTGCCGTGATAACTCGGGCGACTGCTTGACCATTTTAAGGCAAGCGTTAAACCCAAGCGTTGCCTGCTCTCTCTGAGTGGCAACGTTGTATATCTGCGGCGCTCCCTCATGGTCGTTGGCAAGCATATCAAGCTCGACCGATGCAACCTCCGTTGTCTTGCCGTTTTTACGCCCCTCAACAATAAGACACTCGTTGTACTGCCGCAAATTGTTGTCGTCAACAAAACCAAAAAGCGCCTGAAAACGTGCCTTTTGGAAAAGCTGCAGCTTTAACGGCGTGCCGATCTTGCCCGTAGGCTGACGGCAAAAGCGCTCGATAAAATCCGTGTGCCGCTTTGCAATATCGTAGTCAAAATGATATTTCTGAGGGCAGGCAAACGCATTGAGCAACCGCTCAGAAACCTTGCGTATCTTGTCGCAAGCAACAATGCGCCCGTCCAGCACCCCCGTAAAATACTCCTCAAACTCCGTCACAAAGCACACCCCGTAATCTTAGCCTCTCAAAGACATCTCCTCGATAATTTTATCCGCAGTTATTTTGCCGTCCTTAGGGCGGCACAATGCACTCTCGGGCGCGCTGACCATAGCGCCGCATATCGGACAACTGCATTGATAGTAATGCTGATATGTGCAAAGGGGTACAAAGCTGTACTCGGTATCGTCAGCCTCAAATATCGTGCCGCACCTATCGCACTCAAAGCGTACATTGCTGTCAGGCTTAACGCCCTCTTTGATTATCCTCATACCCTCAACACCTCACTTGCTGATATAGCTTATAAACTCGTCCTCCCGACAATTGCCAAGAGCCTTTTTAAGCTCCGGACAAAGCTTGCCGAGCGTGTCGATGCAGCTGTTGAGCTTGATAGCCGTGTCTTTGAGCTCCTTGTACGCAGGTGTCGTGTCAACCCTCGCAAACCCGTTGCCGTTGACCTGCTCGGCAATAAAACCAACCTCAGCCACCTGCTCTTTGAGCTCATACACCACACCGGCAAGGTAAGCCGCCGTTGGATATATCTGCTCCGCCAAAAATCTCTTATCCGCGGGCATATCCTTAAAAATCCGCTTATATCCCCGCATCGCCTTAGATACAACCGCATCTCGGTCAATCTTTTTACCCTCCGCCAAAATTAATTGACCCCCTTTCGCGCGCACGTGAGCCGCGTTATAAAAGATGTCCCCAACCGGTAGGTTTTGACCGCGTCCGTCAACGCGGAATGGGGGGCATTGGCTGGCCGCTCACGTCAAAAAAACATTGCAATTTTGGCTTTTTACGCCCGTTAAGCTGCTCATAATGCTCTAAATCATGGCAATTTTTACAGAGATACTCAAGGTTTTTGTGATTAAGCGTAACGTTAGGGTCGCTTATGTTGTGCTTATTGAGCCATATCTTGTGATGCACGATATATCCCTGCTCTGTGTGGCATCTCTCACAAGCTCCGCCGTCGATGCTTATGCGCTCGGATATGTAGCTATCCCTTGCAGACTGCCAAGCCGCCGAATCGTAAAAACTCTTTGCAAAAGCCTTTGCCATGACCTCACCTCTGTAAAAAATTGTATCATTGTTTTGAGGCTAAGTCACTAACACTTGCTCCACGCGGCTTACGCAGTTTGCGCCGCTTAAACGCCCTAAAAAGCGTTTGCTCACAGACGTACATACTTGCGGCAATGTCGCACAAGCGCTCGCCGCTGCACCAACGCTCATACGCCGCTCTTATCTGCTTGTCTGTCAAGCACTCTTTGTCCGACATTGTCTATCCCTCCAAATAATTAATAATAACCTCTCTCGCCTCGTCAAAGCCGTAGCAGACAATGACCTTATAGTCCTGACCTCTCAGCGCATCTATCCACTCTTTTTGCGCCGCCGATATCTTGCCGCCTTTTGTGCGTTTGAGCTCAATGTATAAGCCGTGATAGCCGCCTCTTGCGCACGGCAGGAAAATATCAGGCACACCTGCCTTAACACCCTGCGCCTTAAAGCGTGCTGCCTCTGACTTGCTCCGCTTGCCGCCGTTTGGGATATGATGCATTAGATCAAGCTCGGGATATTTACCACTCGCCCAAGCCGCCCACGCAAAAATGTGTGCCTGCTCTGTGTCCTCTGTTGGTATGT
>OHEU01000571.1_pt1 | contig 21134 bp, 18 predicted proteins | sample 1567341 | NCBI WGS metagenome assembly OHEU01 (sample SAMEA3879524, study PRJEB24766) | human gut metagenome | biome: human-associated habitat; feature: feces | place: USA | collected 1985/1987 | reverse complement strand
GTATTGCAGGCAAGATTGCGTTGTGGTAAGATGACGGTTAGATTGTGTAATCTTGCTCGTTATTGCCAACAGGTATATTGTTCCAATAATTATTTCTATTGTCTACCGCTGAGGCGGTATTGAGACGGAGAGACCTTGCCGAGTGTAATCAACACGCCTATTTCTATTGTCTACCGCTGAGGCGGTATTGAGACAAGAAACGATTGCTACTGAAGAAACTAAAAATGCGATAACTGTTGCCTACCGTTTAGGCGGTATTGAGGACACCCATTAGATGTCGTGTAATCGTTTTAGTGAGAGAATGAGGACAACTGTTATTAATCCGCAGGAGCTGCTTGTATTGTCGGAACATAATCCTTAACTTTATATCAGAATGTAACCTCTAATTGTACAATGTTATGAGTAAGCGGATTTTTTTGCTGGGCGGAAACGACCTCGAAATGACGACAATCAAGAATTTGCTTGTCAATGCTGGTGAGCAGTTTGAAACTCATAATCTCAGATGGGACAATGCCAAACTGAGCAGCTATGAAAAGACACTTGAAGAATATGGTAATTCTCCTGATTATCAGATATATGGAGTCGAACTCAACGAAGATATCCCGCATCCGGACAACTACGTCAGGATAGACCATCATAATGATTTTGCGAATAAACCATCATCCCTTGAGCAGGTCGCAAAACTGCTTGACTTGGCTATGGACAGGCACATGCAACTGGTTGCTGCCAATGACTCCAGGTATATTCCGGGTATGATTAAACTCGGGGCGAGCCGCGAAGAAATTGATGATATCCGCCGTGCTGACAGGGCAGCCCAGGGGGTATCTGAGGGTGATGAGAGTCTTGCGGAAAAATCTCTGAAGTCTTGCAAGGGTAACATTTATGATTTATACGTTGTCGAATCATTGACTTCCAAATTCTCGACAATTTGTGACAGAATATATCCTTACAGACGTCTGCTGATATATAACGATGACGTTGCCGAATTCTATGGAGAGGGAGTCAATGACCTTACCTCGTTGTTCAAATCAGAACTGGATGCAAATAAAATGTATCACGGAGGAGGAAATTCAGGCTATTTGGGAACCGTATCAGGAAAGTACAATAAGGAGGAAATAGCAAGTATTGTCGATAAAATCCTGGTACACTTCAGCAATAGAAAGTTTGGAAAAGTAGATCGTGCGGAGTGTTCTCCTGTGCCAGAGCCGCTTTATAGCTATCATATCTTTTATTTCCCGTTCAAGTGGGCAAAAAAAGATGTGACTGAGGGAACGATGACACAACTCACAGACTTCAGTCAAATCCGTTTTCTGAATAATGGCAAATGGGTGAGGCCGGCTGTGGCTGAAAGTCAAGAAAATGACGGGAATAAGACAGACAAGAATAATGTCTCTCTGGATGCACAGGTGCTTTACAATGAGAAGAACTACTATTTCCGTTTTGTTCATGATGTCCTGTATGACTCAGGTGATGGAAACGACAATCTGGTTATGCACTTTGAACGTAAAGAACCTCAGGAGAAGGATGTGCGTTATCTCATAAAAGTGAGCGGCCGAGAAAAGCCGTATTCCTTGAAAGTCGATGCCATAAACATAAACCTCTATAAGACCGGTGTCGGACTGATGTCATTCTATCTGAGAAATGATGATGAAAGTCAATGTGATACGAGGGATATCCTGAATATCAACCAGTATGGAAGACGAATTCTGCCACCTTTCTGGAGTGAAGTCAATGCTGAAAAACGACAGGAACTGAGCGAGTATTTGGAGATTAGTGGTTTGGACACCGAAATCAGCAAAGAGGACTTTAAATCATACACGGTGGATGAACCTTGGACAGCGACATCCATGCTCGACTCCTTGTTGAAGGATTTGACAGATAACCTGACATTGACTCCAGTAATCGATGACAGGATGTTCGTATTGTCTCTGTACAAAAATGATGATATGAGCAGATTGTCCCTAAGTGCTGCCGATGCATATTGTAATCCTTCAAGTCCGTTCTCTGAGTTTTGGTACAAATACTTGTTTGTAGATACCGGGTGGCCTACATGTCAGAATGATGAAATGATGCGGGACCTTTTGCGTTCACATACGTATCTGAGATGGCAGAAGTGGAATTCTTTGTATGGGGTAAGCCGTTATTCCTTTGTCTATCTGACAAATTCAGGTGTTCCTTCTTACCTTGTCGATTATTTCATGACCACGTATGCCAGAATGATGGAAATCGCTCTGGTGCAGCGTGCTTCTGTTCTTTGTTTTTCGAATGAAGTGACGACATTGACAAAGAGGGGAGACTGGACGCTCGAGAAGTTATCGGAGCATGTGGATTCTTTGAATGAAGAGTATATTCGCTTTATTAATCGCATGTATTTCAATGAGTTGACGTCGCAAGACCAAGGCGTTGAACTTTACGGACTGATCCGGCAAAATCTGGACATCGACTCTTATGTCGAGGAACTGAAGGATGAAATCGAAAAATTGCACGATACCATATCTTTCAAGGTTGAGCGTGCGCAAAATGAAAAAGCTGTCTTGCTTAATGCCAAAGCGAGGGCTCTAAATATTATGGCCGCCATATTGCTCCCGGTTTCCATAGTTACCGGTTTCTGGTCGATGAATGATTTATGCTTAACCATTTGCAAAAACCCGTATAGTTTTATTGCTGCAATTTGCATTATGGTAATCGGCATAGCCATAACTCTCTGGATTATAATGAAACATCCTTCGAGAAACAGACGTCAATAGAAGTAATCCATGGTTCCGTACTTTTGTTTCCCTCCCGTTGCCCGATTCTCGGAGCGAGCAGTGGATGTTCCGTTCATTGCTGTCAATGCCTGGGAGGACGGTTTCGGGTTTGACGGCTCAGAATAATCTATAATTCGATGACGGCCATCCTCTTGAATATTCCGCAAAATGTTTATTTTTGTAAGATGTATCGTGTCGCTGACAGGAAAATGCCGGCCTAGAAACGATAGGACGAAATAACAGATGAAAAAAGGAATTTTATTCTTGGCCGCATTGATGAGTGCGGCAATGGCCTATGGGCAGAATCCGGAATATCTGCCGGAATGGAAGGAAGGTTATCTGGACATCCACACAATCGCTACCGGACGTGGCGATGCGGCGTTGATAATCATGCCGGACGGAACTACTATGATGATTGATGCTGGAGACAATGCCAAGGCAAAAGATACCCAGCACCCTGATGCAACCAAGAAACCGGGCGAATGGCAGGCGATATATATAAAGCATTTCCTGAAACAGCTGCCGGATAAGGAAAACCTTGATTATGCGATGGTTACGCATCTTCATAATGATCATATCGGAACTATAAAGGATGCTCTGCCGGGCACACACGGGTACGACCTGTCAGGAATGACATTGGTAGGAGAAAAAATCCACTTCAATAAATTCGTTGACAGGGCATATCCTGAATATGATTTTCCGTCAAAACAGAAGGTGCTCAATGCCGACAAGGGCTTCATGCCACATTACATTAACTTCGTGAACTATATTGCGCAGCACGGAACAGTCGCAGAAAAATTCCAGGTGGGAAGCAGGAAACAGTTCACGATGGTCCATAATCCTAAACCATACGCCAAGGAATTTGAAATCAGGAACTTGGCGGCCAATGGGGAAGTGTGGACAGGACGGGGAACCAAGTCCGAGAAGATGTATAGCGGAGACACGGGACTCTTCGACGAAAACATGAACTCTTGCGCGATCAGACTGCGTTACGGAAAATTCTCGTACTACAATGGCGGAGATCTCTCGGGAGGTAACTGGCCGATTTACAAGTCACAGGAAAGAGACTTCGAGACTCCGGTGGCTAAGGTCTGCGGAAAGGTGACGGTTATGAAGGCGAACCACCACGGATATTTCGACACCTGCAACGCGTTCTTCCTCCAGACATTGTCCCCGCAAGTCATTATCATTGACGCACGTAGCGAGAATCATCCGGTCGTATCCACGATGACAAGAATCTGCGACCCACAGGTGTGGAGAGGCGACAGAGACTATTACATAACAGTGAACCAGTCGAGGAAGAAACTCGGAGAGGAACTGTGGAGCAAGTTCAAGCCGTGGGGCCATATCGTCGTGAGAGTCTATCCGGGCGGAAACAGCTATCAGATGTTTGTTCTCGACGCGGACAGTACCGACTATCACGTGATATACAAGTCTGACGTAGTGAACCTCTGACAATCGGCATGGGCACAGTTCTGAAGGCTCTGATGTCTGCAAGCTACGGAAGACCACCGGACATCGTGAACGCTACGGGGCTGAAACCACTGAGTTCGGATGGCCCCTCTGGCAATCAGGCCGGAACAGCAGCCGTAACCGACTGGCATTGAATACACAAACACTTTATAGATTATATGAAAAACATTACCAAAATGCTATTGACATTGGCATCAGCCGCTGCCGTAACATCATGCGGCAATGGAAGCAAGTCAGCAGACGAGAACTTCAAGTATCTCATCGATGAATTTGCAGACGTGAAAATTATGCGTTACCAGATTCCTGGATGGGAAAAGCTGTCGCTCCAGCAGAAAGAATACATCTATCATTTGAGCGAAGCAGCGAAGTACGGCTGGGACATCTACTGGGACCAGAACTGCAAAGAAAACCTGGCAGTCCGCAAAGTCCTCCAGAACATCGTGGAATGCTATGAAGGTGACAGGACCACCAAGGAGTTCGGACAGCTGATGACATACATCAAGCGAGTGTTCTTCAGCAGCGGTATCCATCACCACTACGGAGAAGAGAAATTCTTCCCTGAGTGCAGCCAGGAATACTTCCGCTCTATCATGGAAGCGGTAGGCGAGGGCGAAAAATGTGAGGCCATCCTTCCTGTGATTTATTCACCTGACATATATCCGTACAGACGCTCATCTGCAAGCGAGGGCGATATCGTGGCACTTTCTTCAGTCAATTTCTACGAAGGCGTGACCAGAGACGAAGTCGAAAAATACTACGCAGGTATCATTGACCCGAACGACCCTAGACCTATTTCCTATGGTCTCAACACGAAGGTTGTGAAGGGCGCAGACGGCGTCATCCGCGAGGAAGCATGGAAAGTCGGCGGCATCTACGGCCCGGCATTGGAGAAGATTTGCGAGGAACTCGAGAAAGCAAAGGCCGTGGCTGAGAATGAGACTCAGAAGAAGGAAATATCTGAGCTTCAGGAATATTACAGGACCGGCGACCTGAAACTTTGGGACCAGTATAACATCACTTGGGTCAATGATACCCTCGGTATCGTGGACTTCACCAACGGTTTCGTGGAGGACTACAACGACCCTCTCGGAAGAAAAGCTTACTGGGAGTCTGTTGTCAATGTCAAAGATTCTGCCGCTTCAGCCCGTACCGAAGTGTTGAGTTCGAACGCGCAGTGGTTTGAGGATAATGCCCCGATTGACCCTCGTTTCAAGAAGAAGAGCGTGAAGGGCGTTTCCGCTAAAGTCATTGACGTGACCTGCCTCGGTGGCGGCTGCTACCCTGCAACTCCTATCGGAATCAACCTCCCGAACGCGGACTGGATCCGCAAGGAGCACGGCTCGAAGTCAGTGACTATTGCCAATATTACTCACGCCTATGACGCTGCGGCCAACGAGTCGCCTAAGTCAGTGCTCGGGGAATTCGCATACTCAGATGAGGAAAAGTCAATGATGAAGAAGTATGGCGCGTATGCCGACGAGATTCACACTGACCTTCACGAGTGCCTCGGACATGGTTCCGGCCAGCTCCTTCCTGGCGTGTCAACCTCTGCAATGGGCGAATATGCTTCTGCACTCGAGGAAGCCAGGGCCGACCTCTTTGGACTCTATTATATCGCTGACCCTAAGCTCGTTGAACTTGGTATTATTTCAGCAGAGGCATACAAACCTCATTATGCGAACTACATCCGCAACGGTCTCATGACACAGCTCACCCGCATTGAACTTGGCCGCAAGATTACTGAGGCACACATGCAGAACCGTCAGCTCATCGCTGCCTGGTGCTACGAGCAGGGCATGAAGGACAATGTCATCGAGAAGAAGGTCAAGGGCGGCAAGACTTATTTTGTTGTCAATGACTATGAGGCGCTCCGTGGTTTGTTCGGCAAGCTTTTGGCTGAGATTCAGCGAATCAAGTCAGAGGGTGATTACGAGGCTGGCAAGAATCTTATCATGAAGTATGCTGTCGATGTGGATCCTGAACTTCACAAGGAGGTTCTGACACGTTATGCTGCTCTCGGTCTCAAGCCTTATGGCGGTTTCGTGAATCCGGATATCGTGCCGGTAGAGAAGGATGGCAAGGTCGTGGATTACGAGGTCGTTTATCCTGACGACTACATGGGCCAGATGCTCGAGTACTGTCATAAATATAGTGCCCTTTAATACCCCCCCCGGCCCCCATTATGGGGGAGTGGGCCTACGTGCGCACCATCGCTCGAGGCCGGCGCTTCGCTGTTCTTCGGCCGGAATCTGATGATTCCGTAATCTCTATTCGATATGTATAACTCTACCGAGGAATATATCAAAGGTTTCAGGACATACCTTCGCTTGGAGCGGGGTATGTCCTTAAATACTTATAATTCATATAGTTCGGACGTGAAGGAATTCGCGTCATGGCTTGATTCGGAGTCCGGTCCCGGAGTGACATTGGAAAAAACCGCGGGCGAGAACATCAGGCAATACCTGGGCACCCGCATTGACCCTAACGAAGGACCGGCGATAACTGGCAGGACGCAGGCCCGGATTCTCAGCTCGCTCCGGTCATTCTTCGGCTGGCTCCAGATAGACGGAGTCATTGCGGAAAACCCGTGCGACGGCATTGACGCACCCAAAATCGGCCGCTACCTCCCCTCGGTGCTCTCCATTGATGAAGTCAATGACATTATGAACTCCGTGGACCAATCCAAGTGGGGCGGCGTACGCGACAGGGCTATCCTCGAACTGCTTTACGGATGCGGACTCAGAGTCACGGAAGTGTCCGACATGAAAATCTTAAATATCTATCTGCAAGAGAAATTCGTCAGGGTAGTCGGAAAGGGCAACAAAGAACGTGTCGTTCCTATGGGTGACCCTGCAGCAGAGGCCGTTACGGCATATCTGGCGGTCCGTCCGGAGCCCGCGGATGCGAAGTCCGAAGATATTCTTTTCCTGAACAAATCCGGCAAGCAGCTCAGCCGCATATCCGTTTTCAACATGGTGAAGAAACAGGCCATGCTGGCAGGGATAACAAAGGAAATATCTCCGCACACCTTCAGGCACTCCTTCGCGACACACCTTATCGAAGGCGGAGCTGACCTGCGAGTCGTACAGGAAATGCTGGGGCACGAAAGCATTCTTACAACGGAAATCTACACGCATCTGGACAGCACAACATGGCAGAACGACATCCTGGAACATCATCCGAGAAAGGATGACAGTGGTATCTGATTATTTTGCTCCTGAAATGAAACTATCCGCTTGGAATATCTGAGAATTTGTTATTTTTGCAAGTTGAGCGTTTGAAAACGACAAAAGTTTACCATGGGGAAGCTAAGATTTCAGACACCTGCAAAGACAAAGATTATGAGAGGAAAGAAACAGCTGGTCAATAATATACGGGCGGCATTGGCATCATTGCTTATGTTGTCGGTGGTGGCGTGTGACAAGACATTTGATGACATGCCGGGAAACAAAGGGACAACACCGGTGCGGGACGTGACGCCCGAAAAAGCGCAGGTGATGATCCTGTATTCCGCCGGATTCAACTCACTGTGTGCTGCCCTTGAGGATGATGTCAATGATATAAAATCCGGCTATCTCCCGTTGGTAGGGTCAATGTCAAAGGCTGTTCTGGTTTATTCCAGAAGGCTGTCAGAGACAGGAAGATACACGGACAGAACGCCATCATATCTCATAAGGCTTTCCGCGGACGGATGGGGGAAAGTGGTCTCGGATACATTGAAAACCTGGCCGGCGACTGAAGAGGCTGTGTCTGCATCCACCATGACCGACGTTCTGGAAACCGTGAAAGGACTCTATCCTCATGCAAGTTACGGAATGGTCTTCTCGTCACATGGAAGCGGATGGCTGCCATCAGGCTATTATTCTACGGGCAAGATTACGGCAGGTACCGCCGGACTCCAGGCTGTCCCTTACATTGACCCGAACTCTGATGGTTCGATGCCAAGGGTGAAAAGCATTGGCATTGACAATATTACGAGCATGAATACCTATGAAATGGAAATCGAGACTTTCGCGCAGGCACTGCCGATGAAATTTGATTACATTATCATTGACGCTTGCCTGATGGGCTGCGTCGAGGTGGCCTATGCGTTGAAAGACAAGTGCGACAAGCTAGTTTTCTCGCAGGCGGAGGTTCTGGAAGACGGGCTGTGCGACTATACGACATTGACACAGAGAGTCTTGAGGCCGGTAGTGCCGGACCTTTACAACCTCTGCGAAGACTCATACCGGCACTATAAGAATCAGGATGATCCGATTTACAGGTCATTGACAATATCAATGATAGACTGCACCCGTCTGGACGGGCTGGCAGAGTCTTGCAAGTCGCTGTTCTCCAAGTACCGCAATCAGATTTCACTTGTCAATGCCGCCAATGTCCAGGGCTATTTCCGCGCAAGGAAACATTGGTTCTATGACTTGACTGACATTCTCCGCCAGAGCGGTATTCCGGAGGCGGACATGACTGACTATAACAAAGCGATGTCCGATTGCGTGCTGTATAACGCGGCAACGGACACCTTCATAAACTTCGATATCAGAACGCATTGCGGCCTGAGCATGTACCTTCCGGCAGACGGAAATCCAGAGCTGGACGAGTTCTACAAGACCTTGTCCTGGAACAAGGCTTCCGGTCTGGTACTCTAATCCTCGCTTTCCTTGTTCTCCTGAGCCATAGCCTCATTGTAGCATTGACGGCACAAAGGCTCATAGATGTCTTTTTCTCCGAGAAGCACAAGCTTGTGGCTCTTGGACAGACGGTGTGAATGGTTGGCAAGATTGCCGCATTTCACGCAGATGGCATGGACTTTCTGGACATCCTCCGCGATGGCCATGAGACCCGGGATAGGACCGAAAGGCTTGCCCATGAAGTCGGTGTCAAGACCTGCCACGATGACTCTTTTACCCTTGTCTGCAAGTGTCTGGACCACCTCGATGAGATTTTCGCCGAAGAACTGGGCCTCGTCAATGCCGATGACTTGTGTCTCATCTGAACATTCGAGCATCTTGGCCGCGTCCTTTACCGGGGTGCACGGGATGCTGTGGAGGTCATGGGAAACGACATCCATGTCAGAATATCTCTTGTCAACAGCCGGCTTGAATATCTCTATTTTCTGGTTGGCGAACTGTGCTCTTTTCAGTCTTCTAATGAGTTCCTCGGTCTTGCCTGAGAACATTGAACCGCATATCACTTCTATGCAGCCCGATTTTATAGGGTTTTCAGAATACATGGCTTTTGATTGAATAGGCTGCGAATTTAACATTTTTTCATGCGTCCGGAAAATTTTTCGGGGGATTTTCATGTCGTGTGAATATTTTTTCAGACTTTTCCATGCTGCTATTCCGATTGTCGCAATTAAAACGTAATTTTGTGTGATATGTGTTCCGTACATGCGGAACATGAACTGTGTAATTTGTAACCTTGCGGAAAATGGACAACCAGAAGGAATTGTTGGCTGAACTTGAGCGCGGCCTGTCCGAACTTAAGGAAAAGATAGCCGTGATGGAAAAGCTCATAGCGGAATATGACGGAACGGAAACCTCTGATTCTGAAGAAAATGGTGAGGTGGCCGAACATATAGAACTCGTTCATGAAGATTTCTTGCCGGAGATTTCGGAGGCGGTACAGGAAGAAACTGCTCCTGGGATTATCGCTGTGGAAGAGGGTCCTGCGGAATCCGTTCCTGTGGAGTCACGACCGGAAATCCCTGCTGAGTCTGAGACTGCCGTCGGGGACCTTCCTGCTGCGGAAGAGGAAGCGCCTGAAAGCGTATTCGGGGAACTCTGGGGAGAATCGAAGCCTGCACCCGCCAAAAAGCCTGTGCCCAGGACATTGAATGATGTCAATGCTGCCAGTGTCCACAAGGCTGTCATTGACTCAAGGCCTGACAAGCCGCGGTGGTACACCGATATTCCGGGCTCGGAAGTGAAGGACGTCAGAAGCGCTATTTCCCTCAATGATAGGGTGTTATTCATCTGCAGCCTGTTCCGTGACGACTCGATGCTGTTCCAGGATGTGGTGAACCGCATAAATTCATTCCCTACATTGGAAAAGGCTGTGGAATATCTTTCGGAGACATTCCCGGAGTGGGATATTTATTCGGACAATGTCCACAGGTTTATGATGGCTGTAAGGCGTAAGATACGTCAGAACAGCTGATTACGAGCTGATAGACAATGGAGACAACAGGAAAACTATACATTGTTCCGACGCCTGTCGGAAATCTCGAGGATATGACTTACAGGGCCGTGAAAGTCCTTCAGGAGGCTGACCTGATTCTGGCGGAGGATACCAGGACCAGTTCGGTACTGCTGAAGCATTATGACATTCATGGCAAGCTTCAGTCACATCATAAGTTCAACGAACATCAGACAGCTTCCGTCATCAAGGACAGGATTCTTGCAGGTCTGAACGTGGCTCTCATCAGCGATGCCGGAACACCTGGAATTTCGGACCCCGGATTCCTGCTGGTCAGGACATGCGCTGCGGAAGGCATTGAAGTACAGACACTTCCTGGAGCAACGGCCTGTATTCCGGCGATTGTCTCGTCCGGGCTTCCATGCGACAGATTCTGCTTCGAGGGCTTTCTTCCGGTGAAGAAAGGACGCCAGACTTTGCTGAAGGCGCTTTCAGAGGAGACAAGGTCAATGATTTTTTACGAGTCCCCTTATCGTCTTGTCAAGACTCTGGAGCAGTTTGCCGAGTTCTTCGGTCCTGACAGGGAGTGTTCGGTGGCAAGGGAAATATCCAAGGTCCATGAGGAACACCGCAGGGGAACATTGGCAGAGGTAGCAGAGTGGTTCCGTGAGCATGAGCCTAAAGGCGAAATCGTGATAGTCGTTGCGGGTGCACCTGCACGCAAGCGCAAGGAGTCCAAATACGACGAAGACGAAGAGTAACTGACATCCGGAAGAGGATACCGGAGGTCAATGTAATGTATCTTTTCAGGGCGGGTGGCTTGGAAAGACAATGTCTGAACAGAAAAGGAAACAACGTGTTTCCGCATCATTTGTAACAGGGGCGATTGCCCTTGCATTTCTAATTATCGGTTATCAGACAGCTTTGTTTGTGCACAGGGCTGCCACGCTTAAGATTTTGTCCGGAGCGACCGCTCCGGATACGGTTTTCGTGATAGAAAGTCCGGTGAATGAAGTGCCTGTAAATCAGCATGGTAGCATTGACAAAAGGCGTGGGGAAACCCGGACCGAAAGGCATTATGCCAAACGTCCGGAACAGGCGGAGAAAGTGATAAGGACGTTCGCGCCACTTACTTACGAATCATTCAGGTTTAATCCGAATACGGTTTCAGTGTCTGACTTGTGCCGTCTGGGATTCACGGAGAAGCAGGCGGAATCCATTGACTCATACCGCAGAAAGGGAGGCCGCTTCTGGAGACCGAGTGATTTCGCCAAGTCTTATGTGGTGTCTGATACCTTGTTCCGGAGATTGGAAAAATACATTGACATACCCCTTGTCGATATCAATGTTGCGGATTCGGCGGCTTTTGACGCTCTTCCCGGCATCGGCGGATATTTTGCGTCCAAGATGGTGTCGTATCGGGAGAAGTTGGGCGGCTACTCTGACATTTGCCAGCTCATGGAAATCTATCATCTTGACAAAGAGAAGTTTGCGAAGTTTTCTGACCTTATAGAGGTGAGGAAGAGACCGGCGCCGTTCAGGCTGTGGTCAATGCCGGCCGATTCGCTCCGCCGGCATCCGTATGTGCGGGATTTCAGAACTGCCAATGCCATAGTGCTTTACAGAAACAATAATCCCCGCTCGTCTTGGACCGTTTCCGGTCTCGAACGTGCAGGGATAATCGACAAGGAGACAGCAACGCGTCTCTCAAGATGTGTCATTGAGTGATGCCTGGGAGCCCCGGCCTAGTCGTGGACGTTCTTGAGTGCCTCTCTGATTTTTGCCTCGATTTCATCGCTGAGCTCGGCATTGTCTGCAATCAGCTGCTTGGTGGCCTCTCTGCCCTGGGCAAGTTTCTGGTCGCCGTAACTGAACCATGATCCGCTCTTGTTGATGATGCCGTACTCGACTCCGAGATCGACAATCTCGCCTGTGTGTGAGATGCCCTCACCATAAACGATATCGAATTCCGCCTTCTTGAAAGGTGGAGCCATCTTGTTCTTTACGACCTTCACCTTGGTGCGGTTTCCGAGAGCCTCTTCGCCATCCTTGATCTGGGTGGTCCTGCGGACATCGATACGTACTGATGCGTAGAACTTCAGCGCGTTACCTCCGGTGGTGGTCTCAGGATTACCGAACATGATTCCGATCTTTTCACGGAGCTGGTTGATAAAGATGCAGCAAGTGTTTGTCTTACTGATATTTGCGGTCAGTTTTCTGAGGGCCTGGCTCATGAGTCTTGCCTGAAGACCGACCTTGTTGTCACCCATCTCACCTTCGATTTCAGCCTTCGGAGTAAGGGCTGCGACCGAGTCAATGACAATGATGTCAATGGCACCTGACCTGATGAGGTTGTCGGCGATTTCAAGTGCCTGCTCTCCGTTGTCCGGCTGTGATATGAGGAGCGTATCCAGATTTACACCGAGAGCTTTCGCGTAAGAACGGTCGAAGGCATGTTCCGCATCTATCATCGCTGCAATTCCGCCCTGTTTCTGGGCCTGTGCGATAGCGTGGATAGCCAAGGTGGTCTTACCGCTGGACTCAGGTCCGTAGATCTCTATGATTCTGCCCTTAGGGTATCCTCCGATTCCCAAAGCATGGTCGAGAGCGATGGAGCCGCTCGGTATTACTTGATGTTCATCCCATTGTGGCTGATCTCCCAGCTTCATGATCGTGCCTTTCCCATAGTCTTTTTCAATCTTGTCGATCGTCGCCTGCAGCGCTTTCAGTTTCCCGGTATCAACCTGGGCGCCGGCGTCTTTTACTGCTTCTTTAGCCATAATGTGTTATTTTTTGTTCTTATCTGCGGATTATTCCGCATTCTTTACAAAGATAGAAAAAACGCAGTAATTAGAAATGAAAAATTAGTTAAATTTGTAGAGTTATGAGCGAAGTGATTAAATATAAACTGCTTGGGAAGACTCCCGGGGAGTTGAAGGAAATAGCTGTCCAATGCGGGCTGCCGTCTTATGCGGGCGGCCAGATTGCCCAGTGGCTATACAAGAAGAAAGTAAAGACAATAGATGAGATGACGAACCTTTCCAAGGCGGGAAGGGAGAAGTTGTCGGAGAAATATGAGACAGGAGCGGTTGCCTATTCGGACTGCCGCGAGTCTTCGGACGGTACCAAGAAGTACCTTTTCCCTGTGACTTGCGCTTTCGGGGGCGGACTGAATGGCATTGAAGGGGAGAATCCCGGAAAGGTGGAGTCCAGCAGCATTGAGGCTGTCATGATTCCGGAACTGGACAGGAAGACGCTTTGCGTGTCATCTCAGGCCGGATGCAAGATGGGCTGCAAGTTCTGTATGACCGGCCGTCAGGGGTTCCATGGCAATCTGTCGGCTGCCGATATCCTTTCCCAGTTCATATCTGTGGATGAGGCTGCTGACCTTACAGGTACCGTATTTATGGGTATGGGCGAGCCGTTGGACAACTATGAGAATGTCCGCAGAGCGATAGAAGTTCTTACTGCCGACTGGGGTTTCGGATGGAGCCCGAAGCGTATAACCCTCTCATCTATAGGTGTTTTGCCTAATCTCAAGCGCTACCTGGATGAAACCAGATGTCATCTTGCAATCAGTATGCATGATGCCTTCCCTGATGAGCGTGGCGAACTGATGCCGGTCCAGAAGGCTTATCCGCTGAAAGATGTGATTTCGCTTATCCGTCAATATGACTTCACAGGCCAGAGGCGTGTAAGTTTCGAATATACGATGTTTTCCGGTTTCAATGATGACAAGCGTCATGCGGATGGGATTATCCGTCTGCTTTCCGGTCTGGAATGCCGCGTGAACCTCATCCGGTTTCATAAGATTCCTGACTTCCCATATGTGTCTTCTCCTGAGGGGGTTATGGAGGTTTTCCGAGACCGTCTGAACAAGGCCGGCATCACATCGACAATACGTGCTTCGAGGGGTGAGGACATTTTTGCGGCCTGCGGTATGCTTGCCGGAAAACATGGTGACAAATAAGAATATCTGACTAACTGTTAATTTATTGTAGGCTATGCGTGGGAGAATTTTGACATTGTTGGCTGTGCTGGCGTCATTTTTATGTGCGTCAATGCCGGTCTTTGCGGACAGTCTGCCGGAAAAACAGGTTCCTGGCATTGACGTAACCCGCGATTCCCTTTCATTGGAGTCTCTGCGGGATTATCTTTCTATGATACGTGAAAAGAGGCCTACAGTTGCATTGGTCTTGAGCGGAGGCGGGGCCAAAGGCGCCTCCCACATCGGAGTCATCAAGTGTCTGGACTCATTGGGAATTCCTGTCGATGTGGTGCTCGGAACCAGCATGGGAGGTCTGATAGGCTCTCTGTATTCCCTTGGCTACCAGCCTGAACAGATGGATTCCATCCTCAGGTCCTTTGACTGGGATGTGGCATTGACGGACAAGGTGCCGCGCGACTACATCTCATACTCTACAAGCAAGTACAAGGAGAAGATTCTTCTCTCGTTCCCGTTCTATTATGCCAAGAAGGACTATGTGGAGCGCATGGAGGAGAATGTCCAATATACCGGCACTGAAAGGAAATATGACCGGATTCATTTTGGCGCGGCCAAGGGTGAGGATGCCACTAGAGTCGTGAGGGACAATCTGCTCGGCAGTTTGCCTTCCGGCTTTGCTTTCGGACAGAATGTGAATAATATATTCAGTTCGCTTACAGTAGGTTATCAGGACAATATGTCGTTCGAGGAACTGCCTATCCCGTTCGTGTGCGTGGCTACTGAAATGGTTACTGCCAAGCCTAAAATCTGGTATGAGGGCAAACTTAATACGGCACTGCGTTCGACAATGTCGATACCGGGAGTATTTGCTCCTGTGAAGACTGACGGAATGGTGCTGGTGGACGGAGGTATGAGGGACAACTATCCTACCGATATTGCGAAGGCCATGGGCGCGGACATTATCATTGGTGTGGACCTTTCGTCCGGTTTCCGTGATTATTCCGGCCTCAATAACCTTGGAGATATCATTTCCCAGGGTGTGGACATGCTCGGCAGGGAGTCGTATGAGAAGAATGTGGGGATTCCTGACGTGACCATCAAGCCTAGTCTGGATGAGTTTACGATGATGAGCTTCGACGACAGGAGCATCAGTACTATCATTGACAGGGGCTATGAGGCAGCATTGACACAGATTGACAAACTGGACAGCCTGAAAGCATTGATAGGTCCTTTCCGCACGGAACTTCACAACCGCAGGGCGATTGACATCAATTCCGAGCCGGTGAGGATTTCGAGCGTGGAGATTACCGGCGTGTCTGACAAGGAGTCCCGCTACCTTATGGGAAAGATTGGCATAAGACCGAACCAGACAATCGGGAAAGGTGCCATTGAGGATGCTGTGGCGGTGCTTTTCGGTACCAATGCCTTCGATTACGTGACTTATGAACTGGTCGGGAAGAGTGAGCCGTTCGGGCTTCTGATTCATTGCAAGAGAGGTCCTATCCATCAGTTCGGAATCGGTGGAAGGTTTGATTCTGAGGAGATTGTCTCGGTGTTGCTGAATTTCGGTCTGAATGTCCACAGGCTTCAGGGACCTGCAGTCGATTTTACCGGAAAGGTGGGTACAAATCCTTATGGCAAGGCTCATTTCTATCTGATGGCGCCTAAGGGGCCTACTCTGAATGCCTCTTTGCTTTTCAAGTGGACTGACCGTAATCAGTTCAAACTTGGTACCAGTGACTATAAGGTGGCCTATTTCAATATGATGCAGGAAATCTACCTTTCGAATATCCGTTGGAGGAGGTTCGATATGAGGGCAGGTATCAGAAATAATTATTTCAAGCTTAATTCCGCGATGACTGACAAGGTTTCCGGAGATTATGATTTCGGACATCTTACAAATAATTATCAGTCAGTGTTCGGCAATATGAGGGCTGATACTTTCGATGATGGTTATTTCCCTACGCGGGGCTTCACTCTCGGAATTGGTTATGAATGGATTTTCCATGGAACCAATTATCATGTGGATCCTTTCCATTCATTGACCTTCGATGTGAAGGCGGTGGCTCAGACGAGGGGTGCGCTCGCGATTATTCCTTCTCTGCAGGCGCGTTATCTCTTCGGAGGTGATCCGACTTTGCCTTATGTCAATGTCATGGGCGGTGCGATTCCGGGCAGATATCTTGACCAGCAGATGACTTTCACTGGAATCAACTATGCTACGGCGTGTGCGAATTTCCTTGCTATAGCGCGTACTGATTTCCGTTTCAAGTTGTTCAAGAACAATTACCTTACGGCGATGTTCAACTATGCTGTTACTGTCGATGAGATTAAGGATTTCGGACATGTTGACAAGACTAAGGGTGTGTTCGGGGCCGGTCTCAAGTATTCTTACAACTCCATCATAGGTCCTGTTGAAATCGATGTCCATTGGGCGTCACGCAAGCAGTACAAGCCTGGTGCTTATCTTAACATTGGCCTTTATTTCTAGAGTATGGATAATGAGTTGTATGTGAAGGTGTTGGGGCGTCTGCAGGCTCAGTGCTCCAGGAAGGAGTGCTGCTCGGCGGACATGAGGACCAAGGCTCTAAAGGCGATGGATGGTGACGAGGATGCTGCGGAACAGATAGTTGCGTCTTTGGTTTCTGACCGGTTTGTGGATGATTTGCGTTATGCTTCGGCCTTTGCCCGGGAAAAAGCGTCCATTTCCGGCTGGGGTGCCCAGAAGATTCGTTTCATGCTCATGCGTAAGGGCATTGACAGGAAAACTGTCGATGAGGCATTGACGGAAATCGATGCGGCTTCTGCGGACAGGAAGCTTGAGTCGGTGATTGCGGCGAAGTACAGGACTCTGAAGGAGGACCCGCAATGGAGGCTGAAACTGATTCGGTTTGCGCTCGGGCGTGGCTATGGTTACGATCAGGTGATGAGTGCAGTGGATATGGTTTCCCGGGGGAGTGATGACTGATGGATTTTATTTCTGAAATACGGGATTTCCTTTCGCAAAACGGGATAACAGCAACTGAAACTGTCAATGACGGGTTCAGTGTCTTTGTGTGCGGTGAAGTCAATGTTATTCCTGTTTCCGTGTCTTCGGCTTCGTTGGAATCTGCTGAAGAACAGTGTGTAAGATTGTCAGGTGTGGTTTCTGTGCTGTCCGGCAAGAAGGTGCTTGTGCCTGAGGATATGTGGCGGGGAAGGCCGGGGATGATGCGTCCGAGATTGCTGGCTCAGCTGGGCAGGTTCCGGTCTGTATTTGCAAGAAATACTGTTGTTTCGAGAATCGGGAAGGAGGAGGCTGCTTCGTTTCTGGACAAGTGGCATTCTTATCGTGATGCCGCTTCCAGATATCGCTATGGGGTGTTTACAAAGGCTGGAGAACTGGTGGCTGTGGCTTCGTTTTCTTCCGGGAGGACTTGGGTGAAGGAGGGTAGGACTGTGCGTTCTTATGAGTGGGTGCGTTATGCTTCTCTTCCTGATGTGCGTGTTGTAGGGGGAATGGGTAAGGTACTTAAGGCCTTTGAAAAGGATGTGCATCCTGATGATATTATGAGCTATGCTGATATGGAGTGGACGGATGGTGCTGTCTATGAGCGGCTTGGCTTTATTGAAGACGGAATCCGCCCTCCGGTCCAATTTGTCATCGACCCGGTTTCCTGGGTGAGGACTGCATTGTCGAGGGCGGATTCCGTCTCCGGTATGTTTTACCATCTGAATATGGGCAGTGTCAAATATCGTCTTGCCCGATGGCATTGACATTGACCTATCTGATGGTCTTCAGGTATTCTGTCACGTTGTTGCAGATTTCTTCTGCAGAGTACTCGCGACGTTCGAATTTTGTTCCTGTGATCTTTTCGTAAAGTTCAATGTATCTGTCGGTGATGTGTGAAACGACTTCCGGTGTCATTTCCGGCACTTTCTGGCCGTCTTGGCCCTGGAATCCGTTGGCCATGAGCCATTCTCTTACGAACTCTTTGGAAAGCTGTTTCTGTTTTTCGCCTTTGCGGAGTCTTTCTTCGTAGCCGTCAGCGTAATAGTAACGTGAAGAGTCAGGTGTGTGGACTTCGTCCATGAGGTAAATCTGACCATCGCGTTTTCCGAATTCGTACTTGGTGTCCACGAGGATGAGTCCCATCTTCTTTGCGATTTCCTGTCCGCGCTTGAAGATTGCTCTGGTGTATTCTTCGATTTTTATGTAATCTTCTTCCGGTACGATGCCCTGTGCGATGATTTCTTCGCGGGTGATGTCTTCATCGTGTCCTTCTGATGCTTTTGCAGATGGGGTGATGATAGGCTCCGGGAACATCTGTCCTTCTACCATGCCTTCGGGGAGGGTTACGCCGCAGAGTGTGCGCTTGCCTGCCTGGTATTCTCTCCATGAGTGTCCTGCAAGGCAGCCGCGGATGACCATTTCCACTTTATATGGCTCGCATTTGTATCCGACTGTCACCATAGGGTCCGGTGATGCTATCTTCCAGTTAGGCACGATATCTGAGGTCGCGTCGAGGAATTTCGCTGCTATCTGGTTAAGTACCTGTCCTTTGAAAGGAATTCCCTTTGGGAGAACCACGTCAAATGCGGAGATCCTGTCGGAAACTACCATTACCAGATACTTGCCGTCAATGTCATAGACATCGCGTACTTTCCCGACATACTTGCCGACCTGTCCGGGGAAATTGAAATCGGTCTTTACAATTGCGTCCATCGCCATGTTCAGTTTTATGGCAAGTCGTACGGGTTTCTTGCCGTAAGATTCATGAGGGCTCCCGTAAGCCTGTTTATTGTCGCAAAGTTAGAACCAGAATTCCTTTCTGCAAAGGATTATCGGGTTTTCTTATGAACATTCTTGTGCGTTCCTTTGTTCCTTTTCTTTCCTGTCCTTCCTTTATCTACAGATGAGCCGGACTGTTTTTTATGATATACCCAGTCCGGATAGAGAAGTTTTGTCTCCAGGCCTTCTATCATTGATGCTCTCCTGCTTACATATTGTGTCGGTGCGGATGCGTTGCGCTTCAGCGGATTTGGCAGGCAGGCGGCTATTAGGCAGGCTTCTCTGCGGGATAGTTTTGCCGCGTCTTTATTGAAGAATCGTTCGGCGGCGGCCTGTGCTCCGTAGATTCCCTTTCCCATTTCTGCAACATTGAGATAGACCTCCATTATTCTCCTTTTGCCCCAGATTTTTTCTATCAGTACCGTGAAATAGGCTTCGAATCCTTTTCTGATGAAGCTCCTGGTGGGGAGGAGGAAGACGTTTTTGGCGGTCTGCTGCGATATGGTGCTGGCTCCTCTCAGGCGTTTCCCTTTCTGTTCGTGGTCCGAGATGGCCCGGTTGATCTGTTTCCAGTCGAATCCGTTGTGCGTGTCGAACAGGTTGTCCTCGCTGGCGATTACTGCACGTGCCATTTCAGGAGAGATCTTCCCGTAGCTGACCCAGGTCTTGCGCGTGTGGAAATTCTTGTCGTCAATGTGCTGGATGCTCCTCTGGATCATCAATGGCGTAACCGCTACCGGAATCCACTTGAGTGCCACGACCCATAGGATTGTCAATGCCAGGAAGGCTGCCGGTATCTTTACCAGCAGAAGCCTCCAGAGCCTTCCGGCCAATGTTCTTTTCTTTTTGCTTTCGCGTGCCATCCGTCGTTTTTGTTCTTTATCGGCAAAAATACATACTGTCGGGGTAATTATCAATGTTGTTGAAGGGCTTGCGGATGTGTTTTTTGTGACACCTTGTCTGGTAAAAGCGACAAAATGGCAATAAATCAATGTCAAAATGTCTTTTTATATGCCAATTTGACGAAGAAAGGGACTTTTTCTGGAATGGCACATAGATTGACTTATCTCTAGTCGTTCCGTTGAAAGACGGGGCGGATTCCAGAAGGGTTCCGGCAGGGCGCAGGCCTTGGAAACTTAGACTTCGGAATCGGAAATGATTATTAAAAAATTAAAAATAGGAGATTTTATTATGGTACCTTCAAGAAGAAATAACCAGAATTGGTTACCAGGATTTTTCAATGATTTCTTTGATAATGATTGGATGGAGAGGTCAAATGCTACAGCTCCTGCAATCAATGTACTTGAGAACGAAAAGAGTTATGACCTCGAGCTTGCAGCTCCTGGCATGACCAGAGAGGATTTCAATGTCACTCTCGATGAGAATGGCGACCTCGTCATAAATATGGAGAAGAAACAGGAGAACAAAGAAGAGAATGGTGAGAAGAAGCACGCACATTATCTGCGTCGTGAGTTCTCTTATAGTAAATTCCAGCAGACCATGTTGCTTCCTGACGATGCTGACAGGGAAAAGATCAGCGCACAGGTTGAGCACGGTGTTCTCAAGGTAAACATCCCTAAGATTGTCAAAGTCGAGCCTGAAGTTGCCCACAAGGTAATCGAAGTCAAATAACTTTTTAACTTTTGACAGATAATCTTTCGAAAGTTTATACCACGTCATTTTGTGCCAGTCGCAGGATGATGTGGTTTTTTTGTCTATGTTTTGCCGTTATTGTTACTCATTAAAACAATTTATTTTCAAAATCATGAAAATTTTTTCCAGAAATACTTGCAGGTTCAAATTTTATACGTAACTTTGCATCCGCGTTTGAGAAACAAACCAAACACAGCAACTTCTGGTGCGGTAGTTCAGCTGGTTAGAATACGGGCCTGTCACGCCCGGGGTCGAGGGTTCGAGCCCCTTCCGCACCGCCAAGTGCCTCTCATGAAAATGAGGGGCACTTGTCGTATATAGGGATTTGTGGTTCTGAAGGTTCATAGTTATGGCTCAACGTAAAATCCCGGTTGATTTGCATTTCATAGTGCGTCTGAGGCACAAA
>OHEU01000570.1_pt1 | contig 21174 bp, 30 predicted proteins | sample 1567341 | NCBI WGS metagenome assembly OHEU01 (sample SAMEA3879524, study PRJEB24766) | human gut metagenome | biome: human-associated habitat; feature: feces | place: USA | collected 1985/1987 | reverse complement strand
TCCGTTACAATAGACTTTTTCACTGTGCATCAGCCCGCTTTCTTAGGCTGTTCATGCATTGCGCCCATTGTGCTGCCGTTATATCCTGCAAGTTATTGAGCTGCAGGCTTTGCGCGATGCCTGCCACATCAACGCCCTTCTGCTTTGCCATCGTCTGCAGCTGCGCCAGCTGATAGCTGCTCACCTTGTCGGTATGCTTCGCTGCAGCCTTCGTCTGGCGGGGAACCTGTGGCTCTGTTCTGTGGCTTTCCCCATACTTGCTGTCCCACAAGCCACGATACACATCAGCTGCAACGCCGATGCACTTCATAGCGTTGCCCAGAGCGTCGGTAAGGCACATTTTATAGGCTTCGTCATTGGGAACAAGCCCGTTTTTGTTTTTCTCGACGATGAAGTCACCGCCGCAGCCGTAGACCGGTTCGCTCCAGCCCTCTCCGTCGTGATACATAAGCGCAACAGTCAGGAACAATAAAACCTGTCCATCGCCGCACTGGAACGTCTTTTCATCGGTAATGCTGAACTTCCAGCCAATACCGCACGGTCCGAAAACCGAAGTCATAGCTTCAATCTTCCACTGCGGGTTAATGTCGCTTTTGCCTTTTAAGTTGCCGCCCTGGATAGGCTTGATGGCTTCGGCAGGCGGAGCAGCAAGCTGACTATAAAATTTCATGTTATCCATAATAGACCGCCTTATTTAATCTGCAGGTTCTGGCGCGCTACCAGCTCGCAGCCCGGTACAGTTTCACCGGCCTTGATAGCCTTTTTGACTGCAACCTTGTCCAGCTCCGGATCTTTGAATTTCAGGAATTCTTCCGGAATATCTCCGATGCACTTTGCGTCAAACTCCACTGCTTCGCTTTTGCGGAAGCTCATGGCCACCTTCGCAGTCTCAAACTTTTTGCCGTTCAGATAGCGGCTCAAAAAGCCTTTGAGGCTTTCCGCCTTGGCCTTCTTAGCCTTTTCACGTTCTGCAAAAGCGTTCTTCTGCGCTTTCAAAGCTTCTGCCTCCGCTAACAGGTTTTTATACCAGCAGCCCAGGTTCTCAATCTTCTTGTCGCGCTCCATTTCCAGAGCTGCGATTGCTTCAAGGTCAATGATTTCGCCGCTTTCGGTATCTACAACACGGCTTTCGTCCAACTTGACGCAGGCCGCCAGTCTTTCGTCTATATCAAACAGTTTCATGCTATGCCTCCTTTAAACTTACGTTATTCACGATGTTCTGCAGCTCCCGGGTGGTAAGGCCGGCAAACTGGTCCATGTTAAACATTTCTTTGGTGACGCCTTTTGCAAGCAGCTGATTTTGGAAGTAGTCCATTGTCAGGCCGTCATAATCTCTTTCGTTCATCTGCGCACCTCAATGGGAATCAGCACGATGTCCCCCGGCTGAAGGTCACCCTTCAAGTTGCTGATTTTCTTTGTATAAAAGATGACCTCGCGAATATCTCTGCTGTCTCCTTCGCGCTGCATGGTGTCACCCACCAGGTGCCAAAGGGTATCCCCTTCACCGGCCGTAGCCTTGACAACATATTTTTCCGTCGGACGTGTTGCGTCCCATGCAGCCCAAACGCAGCAGGCTGCCAACAGGGCAAATAAGATTTTTTTCATGTCTACAACTCCTTTACGTTAAACGGATCAGTCACATCCTTGCCGTCATATGTGCTGAGGAACTCTTCCAAAGACTCCCGGCGGCATTTAAGGTTGCCAAGCTTCATGAATCTCAGCAGACCGGATTTTTTGAGCTTGTAAACGTAATCAACATTGCATTTCAGAAGCTTGCTTACTTCCGCAACAGTCAAAAGCTCTATACTTGCCATAATCTTTAACTCCTTTCTCCCTTCTTCCCTCACTTCTCCGCATCCATGCTATAATTAAGCTACAGACAGGAGGTGTATTCATGGAAATATTTTGTGTGATTTTAGGCTGGCTTTTAGCTCAAGCCACAACCTACATCAACGATGTCAAAAAATCCCAAAAGCAAAAATCCGCCATGTTGAAAATGCTGTTCAACGAATTTAATGACGGAGTTTTGCAGACCAAGGATATGCTAAAAGACGATTTTTTTTGTTTACCGGTTAAAGTTAATCCGTGGTGGGAAAACAACAAACTGCTTTACTATGAAGAGCTTCCAGATGAAGCAGAACTTTATAACAAATGGAACGATCTTGATGCAAAGCTATTTTCAACTGACTTTAATTCTGATTTCTTCAAGCATTACGTTTCAGCAACCAACGAAACCAGAAATAGCTTGCAGAAATCATCATCATATTGGCAGCAGCCACTATGGAAGCTTCTTGTACTCCAATTAAAGCCCAAGAAACCATGACAGCTATAATGCTTAATACATTTACACTCAGGCAACACAGCCAGAGCTTTTTGAATGCTTGTTCCAGGTTAATGGTCCCGCTTATCGCCGTGCGTCCGCAAAACGGGCACACGGTTATTTTCTTTTCTCCCATCACCATCACGCTCCGCAAAACTTGTTGATAAAGTACTGCTGGCCTTTGCCGGTAACCTTAGTGGTTTTGCTCACGCTGACGTGGCCGTCACTGTGGGAAATAGCCGTTTCTTTAATCTTGAACAAGCCCATTTCCATAGCTCTCTGCGTCGGGCTGTTGTAATCCGCTCCGGCACGCTTAATCAGGTATCCTTGCTCACGCATCCAGTTGAACAAGCGCTTCTGACCAATCGGATGGCCGTTCTGCTTCAAAATCTTCGCAAGGTCGCCAATCAGAATCGTGCTGTCCGACGCGCTCACCGCATCTGCAAACAGCACCTTCGGCTTCGCTGCTGCCACATCGCTTTCCAGCTCCTTAATGCGCTGGTCACGCTGCCGGATAGTGCTTTGCGCTACCAGTACAGCCTTCGCCATAATCTCTGCGTCCGTCATGTTCTCACTGCCTGCGATGTAACCGCCGGTCTTTCTGATTGCCGGAATGACTTCGCTTGTCACCCAGCGCTTGAACTCCTTTGCTTTGGGCATCTTGCTGGAGAGGATGAGAGAGTAAAGACCGCTTTCGTTGATGATGTACATTTCACGGTTTTGACCTGAGTCGGCAAAACGCCGAGTCAGCTTATCTTCAATATCAACATGCTTTTTCATAGCGTCTGACGTATCTTTATATCCAAGAATCTCTGCTACATCCTTACCAACAAACCAAGGTTCCCCGTTTTGCTGGATTGTACGAACTTGCCCGAACTCGGGACTGTTGAAAATCTGTAAATTATTCATTTTGCGCCTCCTTTGTTGTCACGATATGTGTCACGATTAGGCATAAAAAAGACGTTCTACACTTGTAGAATAATAATGTGCCAGCTTAACCTTGATTTCATCTCTAGGAATTCTATTCCCTGTTTCGTACATAGTTAACGCTGAAACGCTAATTCCAATGGCTTCAGTCACTTCTTTTTGCGTTTTCTTTTCAGAAAGGCGCAATTTCAAAAGACGTTCTCCAATAGTTTTAGCATCGTTCATTTTATCACCTCCGTTTTCTTGTCACGTTTTGTGACTAAATTTATAATACCACTTCATCCTCTTAATGTCAACACGTTTCGTGACATTTTTCTAGTTTTTCCCTTGCTATTATTCACGTTACGTGATATTATTTAGGTAGTTACTAGAAAGGAGCTTTATCATGCCATTTAACACAATGCTTAAAACACTCAGACTAAAGAAGGGATTAACACAAGGTGAATTAGCTAAATTAACAGGTCTTACGCGAAGCGCAATAGGCATGTATGAATCTGGCAACCGAGAACCAAAATATGAAGTATTGGAATTGCTAGCTGATTTCTTCAACGTTGATATGAATACACTGTTAGACCAATCCGTCCCCCTCACCCCCCGCGATGAACGCCAAATCGCCGCCGACCTTGAAAAAATGCTTGCCGACCTCGACAGCAAAAACTCTATGGCTGCCATGGGTGGTACCGTTGAAGATGATGAAGACAGAGAACTCCTGAAAGCAAGCCTGCAGGCTACCATGCGACTGGCAAAGAAAATCGCCAAAGAAAAATACACTCCTAAAAAATATCGCCACGAAGAGGAATAATATCATGGATATCAAGGCTGCTGTGAAGCAGCTTACACATAAGCACAAAACAAATAACCCCTATGAGCTGGCGCAGCTGCTGAACATCATCGTCATGTACGCAGAGCTTGGCAGCACATGGGGCTACTTCACTACATATAAGCGTTCCAAGTTTATCATCATTAACCAGAACATATCCGAAGAATTGCAAGCATACACCTGCGCCCATGAGCTTGGGCACAGTGTTTTACATAAAGGCGTATCGACGCCATTCCTCAAAGCCCACACCCTTTTCAGCATTGAGAAAATAGAACGGCAGGCCAACACCTTCGCCGTGGAACTGCTCCTGCCGGATGAGCTGCTGCAGCAGTACCCGGAAACTTCCATCCACCGCCTTGCTGACATGGTAGGCGTGCCGATGGGGCTGGAAGTGCTGAAGAAGTAAGAAAGAACTTGGTAAAAACAGCCTTTTTTACCAAAGACGCTAGGCATAAAAAAATACCGCCAGCGGAAGGCTAACGGCAAGGAAGAAATTGATGATATTATTGATGTTAAGCTGGCCAAGCTCCAGCGCAAGGCGGAAGAAGACGTGGAGAGTTTAGGATAATAGATTTTGAAAGTGAGGAATGAAACCGTGACAAATTGTCACAGGTTGAAATTGCTTGCAGAAGATTGAAGAAAAAAGCAATTTGCGTTTTATGCAAATTACAAATTCAGACAAGCCAGCAGATGAGTTTGACCTGTTAGAATTGGAACAGGAAGCCAAAAGTATAAAGAAATAAATACCGCCAGCAAATGACAAGCAAATTGCCGGCAAATAAAAAAAGATAATAAAAAGAAGGTGTAATAATTATGGATCCAATAGCTACCGGAATATTAACAGCAGCAGGTGGCGCAGTTGCTGCAAAAATTTTTGACGGGCCTTTTAAATCTTTAGAAGATTTTTGGTTCTCACATTTTGGATATAAAGTCACTGAATATAGAATAAAAAAAGAAGCAGAACTAGAAGCTTACAGGCAGTCTATTATTAATAATCTTAGCAAAATCCCGGAAGAAGAAATTCAGCAGCCTAAGCTTAGCATAGTCGGTCCCGCAATAGAAGCATCAAAATATTACATAGAGGAAACCGTACTCAGAGATATGTTTGCTAAATTGATAGCCAATGCCTGCAATGCTTCTAAAGCAGATTCAGTTCATCCAGCATTCGTAGAATGTATAAAACAAATGAACCCCAACGATGCAATTTTATTAACAAATCTTGACGGCCATGGTTCCCTAGTCGATTATTGCCTTACTTTTAAACAGAAAGCAGGCATTGCCGACATAGTAGCTGAAGGTGTTCACTTATCGCAAAAAGTTCCACAGTATTCCCAGTTAAATTGTTTATCAATAAGCAATTTGGCTAGATTAAATATCATAACATATGACAAGTTGCTTTCCGGAGATGAAATTCTTGATTATTCAATGTACGAGAATAATATTTTATACCATCAATGTCAGCAAACAGTTTTAGCAAATCCTAATATATACAGTCAATTAACATTAAAAAAATACTTTTTCAACGTTACAGCGTTCGGTAAAGCATTTAAGGCATCTTGTCTGTAATAAATTGTTCTAACGCAATCAAGCGCTTCTCATTCTGCATCTTGTCAGTATAATAATAATCCATTATCTGCCTTATATGGCGAGTGCATATCCATCCAGCTATAAAAAAACTGATTACAGTATTAGCTATTAAAATCATGATTATAGTGATTGTTTCCATGACGTCACCTCTGGATATATCATACCATATGTTTTTCATTATAACAATATAGTCAGTTTGAATGACCGCCAGCAGATTGCCAGCAAATAAAAAATCCCCCGGTGCTACCAACACCGAGGGACCTGCAAGAACGTGCTACCAGCACGTTCAACGTAACCGCCTTTCGCCACAAAAGAGCTGATTACATCTATGATTATATCAGATTTTAATCAGCTCTGCTACACTACACCCAATTTTAAGCAAAGGAGCTGATTTTTTATGTCAACATTAAACGTAACAAAACGCGGCGATAAATGGCAGTACCGTTTCGAAGCTGCTTCCGTCGACGGCAAGCGTAAGCGTGTTTCCAAATCCGGCTTTAAAACGAAAAAGGAAGCCGTGGAAGCCGGAACCAGGGCGCTGGCAGAATACAACGAAAGCGGTCAGACTTTCAATCTGTCCAGCATTTCCGTTGCGGATTATCTGGACAGTTGGATTGACACTTACTGCAAAATGAACCTCAAATATAATACCCAGCTTGGCTATCTTTATACTATCGAAAATCACCTGAAGCCCAGCCTAGGAATGTACCGGTTAAAATCCCTTACCCCTTCCGCCGTTCAGGAATTCGTAAATTCTCTGAAGCTGCGTGGCCTCAGCAGGGCAAGCATCGTCGGTATATTCTCCACGCTCTCTGCAGCGCTGGATTATGCTATTGAGCCGTTGAAGTACATCCAGTATAATCCATGCAATAACGTAAGAATCCCCAAGGATACGGCAGCCAAGAAGGAAACCCGGTACATCATAACACCGGAGCAGTTTAAGCAGATTATAGAGCGCTTTCCGGAAGGCTCTAATTTTTATATTCCGCTTATGATCGGCTACTACACCGGCGTAAGAATTTCCGAATGCTTCGGCCTTACTTGGAATGATGTCGATTTTGATAATCAGACTATAAGTATCAGCAAGGCTTTGCTTAAGCGTAACTGTGGCGCAGATGTAAGGGAAGTCCTGAAGAAGAAGGGCAAGAAGGAAGAGAAAAGCGCCTGGTATTTCAACAGCACCAAAACTTTCAAGTCCAACCGCATCATCAATATCGGTGATACACTCTGTGCTGCATTGAAAAAAGCTTATGACCGGCAAATGGCCAACAAAGCCTTCTATGACGAATACTACACAAAAATCTACAAAAAGCCGGAGCAGGACGAAAAAGGCGATACCATTTACCGGCTCATAGAAATTGAAGCCGGAGTGCCCTGCCCTCTTGAATCCGTGAATATGATAAACGTAAGAGAGAACGGCCAGCTGCTGAGTATGGACAGCATGAAGTATTGCAGCCGTGCAATCCACTATGAGCTGAAGATAAATTTCAACTACCATTCACTGCGGCACACACACGCTACAACGCTTATCGAGAACGGTGCCAATATAAAGGACGTGCAGGAACGTTTAGGACACTGCAACATAGAAACAACGCTTAATACATATACCCACAATACTGACTACCTGAGAAATCAATCAGTAGAAATCTTTGAAAAGGCGGTTCAAAAATAAACAAAAAAAGGCGCCCAGACAGCAAATGATTGTTGTCTGAGCGCTTTGTTTTTTGCTATTAAATTGTGGCCATCTAAATTTTTCGGCCACATGAGGGCCACAAATTACAGTTTTTCACCCTTCCGAAACCCTTAAAATGCCGTATTCATGCGGTTTAGCAGCACCACAGTTTCCACATGGCTCGTCAATAGAACTAGCTTCATTATAGGTAATTCACAGCCATAAGATTTCATTTATATTAGCAGAAAACCGCCTTACATAAAGGATTAAAGCAACTTAGCTACATCCATTGTAATTGAATTGCTTCAGTATTCATTTTGTCAGCGGACACAAAATGGCCACAATGTACCCATTGTTCAAGCTATTCAAATCGAACATTACTTAATAAGCTATTAATAATAAATTCGACGTTCCCTAGTTTTTTCCTGCCCGGGCTTTTTGTTACAGCTTTTCCTTGACCAAAACTACGACTGCACTGCCGGCAATAATCTGCCATAGCAGACGCTGCTTTTTAACGCGCTTCTCCTCGCGCGCGGATGCCTGCAAGGATTTGTTGGCACTCTCCAATAAGCTGCTCTGAGCTTGCAGCTCTATCTGCAGCTTTATTGATTCCGTCTTGAGCTTGCTCAATTCCTTCTTCGATTTGCTCAGCGCTGCTTGTGATTCTGCCAGCGCTTGTCTGCTGGCTCTTGTTTGCTCTAATAGCAGATTCAAGCGACTGTCGAGCGCTGTCATCTCCGTTGCAGTCATCGTGTAGGTTGTAGCCGATGATGCCTCCGATGCAGAGGCAGATAACAGCAAGCACAATGTAGCTGCAGTAATTGCGCAATATTGTTTTAAGCACATCTTAGCCCTCCCAAGTAAAGTAACCTGGAACGGAACCACCCTCGCGCATATCCACATGCACAAAACCGCCATCAACGTAGGTGCCCACGCCATCAAAAATCTGCTTGCAGATGTTGGCCAGCTCACGCACGCCCATGCCGTCTACATAGATATCTGCTGCAGTGCCTTTTACGTGCTGGCTGTTCCAGACACCGCCCACAGCACGGTTATGATCCGGACAGCGGTAACCGCTGCTGATGTTAATCGGTCTGCCGATGCGCAGGCGCAAGCGCTCCAGTCCTAACAGCAATGCCATGCTGATACCTGTAGTAGGCAGCGTGCCGCAACAACGGCACGCAAATTCATTCTCAGCAAAATGTTCAGTTAACATAGTAATCAGCTCCTTTTAGATTTTAGTTGTTTTGTTGAGTTCTTCGCTCATCGTTTGAGATTTTGAAGGCTCTCGTCTCAATAGCCTTGTTCCCCAATTGCACCAACAGCAGCGCCACCATACCAAGTGTGCAACTCTCATAGTTGCCCCAAGTTCGGGCGAAAAATGCAAGCCATAAAGTAACCATTACCCATACGGCAAAGCCAATCACAGCGCATACCCTGCCCACACTATAAGCAGTATCGTCCTTTTTTAGCATATTCAGCAGCTTACGCATCATCTTCACCTCGATTTTTTGGCGGGTAGTTTTGTAGCTCGTTGAGCTGCTGCATCAGGTTGTCAATCACGCCATTGTCCCCCAGCGCCTCGTAACTCTTATAGCAGGCATCAATGCTTTCTTTTGCATAGATTGGTATCCAACCTTTATCCTGGACATAATGATTATAAGCCTGGATAATTCTGTCACGCAGCAACGCTTGCAGTCCCGCTTTCAACGCATCATTTTGTTTCTTCTTCTGTCGGTACATAGTAATAAGCAACGTTATTACGCAACCGGATATGACGTTGATAATAGAGTTCAACGCCGCGTCTAAAGACTGTTCTATCATTTCACTACACCCCTATAAATTAAACTTCAAACGTCACAGCATCAATTGCTTCTGCAGTTTCCGCAGTTGCCACTTTTGCTTTAGCTGTTCTGTACGCTATGTGCAAGGAATTTGACCTCGCAGCCACGGAAGCAATAATCATACGCAGGTCCTGAGCCGTAACCAACGCATCCTCATTGTCTGCCGTTGTCCAGCTGATTTTAGCGCCCTCTCCCTGCACGTCCAGCGCAATAATAGCTGCGTTGATGCGGTCGCGGGCTTTGCTGTCGTAATCGTAGAGGTGCCCGCCATACGCAATCGGCTCAACCTCCGCATCATCGCGTTGGCGCTTCAGCTCCATGATTTTGCGGACGCGGACATTTCCAATCGGCTCTTCCGCTTCCGCCACGACAACGCCCAGCTGCTCTAAGTCAGTATCAGATATTGTGCGTGGGATAAAGACACCGTCTGCGCCTAATGCCTCGGACAAATCGTACAAGTTATCATAGTGCTTTGCTTTATATGTATACGTTTTCATTATTTGCTCCTTAGTTAAAGATCAATTCAACTTTGAATTTTTTACCGACGTTGGCTTTAGAGAACATACGCACAGCATCTGAAGATAAATTTTGCGTATATTCGTAGAAGCCGGGAACATAGCTCTGATACTGAATGCTTGAAAAGTTAATGCGTACATTTTCATTTGTTTCCGTTGACGTTACTTTAACAGTAACATTGTATTTACCCCCAGTGACACCCTCGATATTGAAAGCAAAATCAAGAAAGCCACTATAATAACACAGCATCACAAGAGTAACAGCTTTGCCTTCGTGCTGCACGTTGCCTTCAACTTCGCCGATAGTAGCATTGTAGCGACTAAATCCGTATTGATAACCTTGTTGTCCCATTGTTATAACAAACGCATTATCTCCTGTAGTTCCGCCACCAGTAGTATGCTTGCCTATAAGCATCATCCTGTTAAGTCCCATGTTCTACACCTCACGCCAGTTTGTTAGCTTGGATAATGCTAATCAGATTTCCAGTACCGTCTTTGCTCATCAATATATTGAGCAGCAAGCCAGCGCTAGTTATAGCTAAATCGGACGCACTGCCGATATATTTAACAGTGCCGGCATCAGAAATCGTTAAAGCATAATCTGCATCCGATGTAATATAAGCACTAAAAACTGTTGCTTGATTGTAGCTGAGGCGACTTGCTATTGTTGCCATATTTATAGTAAACGCCCCTGATGCAACATAAACAGCCATAGACGTATTCGGGGTAACACTCGATCCACTTATATTAGCAGAGTTATAGCGTTCAAAAGCAACCCCTAAATATTGGAAGTCTTGCTGAGCAGTCCACGTGTTAGCTGTAGACGTGCTTACACCGCTACTGCTAGAATTAACATTGACGTTGCCGGAAGCATCTGGCTTTAAATTATTGACTGTTTTGATGTAAGTCGTTGCAATAACATTTCCTGCTCCATCTTGTGTTGCCTTAGTTGCAGCAGCTGCCGTGCCTGTTTTATCCAGTTTGCTACTCAGAGCCTCATAAACAGCTTTGTTGGAAATAGCATTGTTTGAAGTTCCAGATAATGCAGTATCTACAGTAATATTCGTTCCGCCACCGTTGGTACTAATATTGACGTTGCCGGAGCTGTCTGGCTTCATATTATTGATTGACTTCACATAGCTGTTGAGGTCCGTTTTCTTGGCATATGTGCTGCTGATGATATTACCGGAGCTGTCACGCGCAGCATATGTTGCAGTACCATTCTTATCCAGCTTATTGTTTAAGGCTGCATAAAGCACCTTATTTTGTACAGGGTTGGTACTGGTGCTTGACAATGTACTGTCTACAGTAATGTTTGTGCCACCGGTTCCGCCACCGCCGGTGCCAACATTAACAGTAACATTGCCGTTGCTGTCCGGTGTTATATTGTTGACAGATTTTACATAGGCTCTGCCGTTGGGTATCTGAGCATATAACGCATCGAAGTTGTTCATGATGTAATCTAAGATAGCGCTATTGTCAGAATTAACAAATGGTGTTTTCTTGCCGTAGGCTCCGGCGCGAATTATGTTGTCATGCTCGTCGCGCAGCTCGCCAGGCTGAAATGCTTGTTATTTCATTTGTCGCCTCCTTAAAAATTGCTCGCATCTATAAGCAGAAAGCGCCAAGCACGTTGCCAAAAGAAAGGCGTGTCTACTCCGTTGTTTCCGTCGGGCAAAAATGCACTTTGAAATGCCGTATCCGAGAGAGTAACTTTGTTGGCGGCGGGAAATTTAGCTGTACTTCGTGTCTCATATACATAGTTAGTCCCCCAAAATGTGTATTGGATTCCACAGGTACACACAACAGCTATTTTCGTTCTGTTTTCAAAACTAAAATCTTCACTCTTCCCTTGCGGCTGCGTGAATTTCCCCCAGTAGCTTCCTTCATATTTCCCTAACGCATTCATCGGAGGAAAGGCGCTTGAAAACAGCACTTTCCCATCCTCTGAATAAACTTCTAACCCGGTACCGCTCTCCGACGCTGGTATATCATCCACTCCGAATATGTAAATCTCCAAAGCATCTATGAGCGTTTGTGGAATTACTACTTCGTCAGTTTCTTCTTTGTAGTCAAACGCATTCAGCAGAAAAAAGCAGAATTGTTCGTTGCTTTGCGTGAAAGAAAAAGCCACCATTAAATCTGTGCTTTTGCCATTGTTAGCTATCGCACCGAAAATTTCTCCTTTCTTTAAAGCAACTTCAATGCCCCACGTATCGCTACCTTCAATCCAACTTTTAGTAACACCGTCGCTCATCAAGGTTAATTTTCTCGTCAAATGGATGGGAGCTTGTTCGTGCAATGGCAATAAATTCTTACCATCTTCCGTAAAAACATTAAAATTAGCATTCATAATTTCGCCCCCATAACTCCATAATAGTATTTTCCTTTGAAAGCAATATTCGCTATATTGTAATCTGTCGATGTGTAAACCCACGAAATAGTATTTCCTGTAAAAGTAAACACTGGCAAACTGCTGCACTCATTTTCTGGTTTTTTGCATTCAGCAATCACAACAAATATATCTCGATTTGCTATATTTGCGTCAGTGATGCTTGAATTTGTTCCATCAACTTCAAATGTTCCTAAAATGCGGCAGAACATCATGTCCGTGGAAAATATTGTTTTGCCCTCTTGGTTATATACTTCTATTCCTACTGGCATATCGGTTTCCTCTTTTTTCTTCTTTCGTTTCCAAAGTGCAACTGCTATAGCAAACGATATTAATGTAATCATTATATATACATACAAATTCAAATCACCACACCCCCAACCTTACGGCCAACTTGCCGCTCGCATAATATACCAATATCAAATTGTCTCTTAGCTCCATCCTCGCTCCTGTGTCAGCAGTTTTCAGCACGCCAATCCTAGCGGTTATTGCAGACAGACTCTCAACATTAATCTTGCTTGCATCCACGCAGCCTGCCTGCAGCATCTTATTGGTAACAATATTGTCATCAAAAAGAGTCTGACCGGTGATATGGATGAGCTTGCCGTCAAGCCGTATCGTACCATCAGCAAGATTGATTTTTGTCAGCACAGTGTTGCCGTCAACATCAACATCTTTGACTGCCAGGCTTATGGCATCGTTCATCTGCGTGATTGTAGCATACGATTGCAATTCGCCATTTTTAAAATTAGCCATTGTATTGCTAATCTGATTATCAGTCTCAGTTTTCGTGTAAACGTTGCCGTTAAGCTTGGCTGCTTCCTTGGCATCTTCAAGCGCCTTTTTCGTTGCTGCGTCCAGCTTATCGGTGCTTATTGCCTCTGCATCCAAAAGACTGTTATCAATAGTAGCTTTCACACTCGACATAACCTGTCCGCTAAATGGTCCATTGCCAAAATAGTCATAATAACAGGCCTTTACATCATATACACCGGCACCCAACGATTTGAAAAAGCTAAGATTACTGGTTTTTTCATCGTAAACATATTGCGTTCCTGATATATACCAATGAACACCAATGCAGTTAGCAGGGATACTGTTCACATGGCATTCTAGGCCTTGGAATCTCGCATCGACAATTATTTCCGGTGCTTTCGGTGCTTCAAAGCTGTAATCTGCTTTAGCCGGAGCAGAAATCTTGCCATAAGCACTTACAGCAAAAATATACACGCTTCCTTTGCGCTCCTGTACAGCGTTTGTTGTGCAGCTGGCATCGCTCACGCGAGCGATAAAGTTACTGTTATCAACGCCAGCTTGATTATCTAACCGGACTTCGTAATACTTGATGTCAGCATTACGAACTTCATCCCATTTAACTGTGAAATAATCGCCTATGGCAATGCTGATGTTTTCCGGAGTATTGGGTATTTCCGTTGAGAGTGCAACCAGAATACTTGTTTGGGCGCTGCTGTCAGGCGTTTCTACATTTCCGAAAACGTCCTGTGTACAAACAGCAATTTCATAAGTCACGCCAATGTCAACCTGAGGCAATGTAGCTTTGTTATACCCTTGCCCGCCATATTGCCACTTGCTTTCCGTAGATGCCTTGTACCACACCTGCGCCTGTTGATAGTTTTCCAATCCTGCCGGTGGTTGCCACTCCACAATAATGTCATGGTACACAATAACACCATCAACATCACGATACTTGTTGTAAGCCATAATGTTTGTGCAGTTAGGCAAATCGCCAACACCAACAACGCACGTATAGCAGTCAACGTCAGCTAAATCCTGCCCGTTTGCTTTAAAGGCATTGAATGCCGGGAATTTGAAATACAGCGTTTTACCAATATAGGATTTAGGCAAAGACACAGCGTAAATATTGCCGTCAAGTATAGCAACGTTGTCATCATAGTAATGTTCGCCCTGTTTGGTGCCACATTGTGCTCGAACAAGGCCGCTCAGAGTATAAATGTTTGAGTCTTGCAACGTTGCAAGGCTATAGCTCATGCACTCGCCGTTTATCCAAATCAGCGTATTGCCATCTTTAGCATCCTGTGCGCTGCCAGTCAAAAGCTCTACGGCACGAGGATTGTCCAGCTCTATATCAACAATATCTCCGTCATAATACAAATCAGACACCAGCTGTCCATAGACGCTGCTCACGCCATGCGTGCCGTTGTAGCTGTAATCACCGTCCTTGGTTGATACATAAACGTCACAGCCACCCCAATCTTCGCTGTCGCCATGCAAGGCTATCCATAATTCGCAGCCACTGCTGCTCGCCACCAGGTCAGAAGGAGGGATAATGAAGAGCGGCGTTGCAGTGTTGCCCGGATTCACGTTGAAGTCCTGGTATTGGTATTTATTGTCTACCTTATACTTAGCCTCGCTGTAATCACCAGGAGCACGCTGCAGGGCAGTAACTGTTATCAAGCCGTTGTTTGCTTCTGTAACCTCGCTGACCATTGCAACCTGTCCTTTAATGCCAATCGCATCATCTGTGATGCGGATAAGGTCACCGGGCTCAAGGCGACAATACTTCCAAGGCAGCTTCAGCGTATATTGGTTGCACTCCGTCTGCGCCAGGCGCGTTTTCATCTGCGCGTATTTTAAAGCGCGTTCCTTTGTATGCAGCCACTTAGCGTCATAGCTCACGCTTCGCACGCCATAAGTTTTGATGCTGGCGATGTCCTGGAAGCTGACGCTCTCCTCTTCATAGTCATTAGCGCGGTTCAGGAAATTAACAGTAACATAGTTGTATATCTCCGTACTGTCCTTACGCTTGAAAACAACAGGGGCACCGCCCTGGCTAATCAGTTCATCAGCATCAATATCATAGATAATCTCTGTATTTGGCTTCCACGTTCCGCGTGGAATATCGTCACGCGGAACAAATTTAAACCGGTCCACGCTCCAGAACATGTAGGTATTCGTCAGCTCCAACAGCTCAGCAATGACTTCCTGCGCTTTTTTCTGATTGGAGAAAGCGTCATTATAAGTGCTGATAAGCAGGTCAGCATTTTTACAATAGCTGGCATAATTTTTTAAGCTTGGAAGATCAATGTATTCGCCAAGTCCAATACTATCCAATATGTTCTTGATAACTCCGGCCGGATTGGCATCAGTCCCGTCATTACCGTCTATAAGCGTTCCCTTAACTTCAAAACTATATGACGGCATGGAAGCGCTGTCTTCTCCCAAGAAGATTTTTCCATAAAGATAAGCAAGATCAGTATATCCTGTAGCTATCTCAGGATGGTTTGTAGACATATACGTTGTTGGTGCATTATTATCACCGCGATTCAACGATAATCCCGCGCCTTCGTTACGGCCGTTAGCGTTAAGTGCTGCCAAAGAATTATATGCTGTATCGCCTACCCACACCTTGCTTACGTCCTTGATTACGCCTTCGCCTAAAGCCAGCTCTGCATAAACATAGTACAAATAGGTGATTGTTGTACTTTTGGACTTGCCGCTTTTCTGCGTAACACGCTTTTCTTTAGTCGTAAAGTCCTGGTAACAAATCAGATTCGGTGAAACCTTACATGTACCAAAAAGCAGCGGAACCGGAGTTCCGAACTCACAGACTGTACTTTGAAAAGCATCTATTTTATTTGAGCGGCTTGTAAAGCTTGTCTTTTTAAATAACCCCATGTTTAGGCCTCCAAAATCCTGTTATTCTGCTTTTACCAAGGGCGTCAGTAAATTTCGGATCATCAATATTGGTAATGGTCGTACCATCATCAGCGTCACAATGCAGCAGCATACCTTTGCCTAAATAGATACCAAGATGTGCATACTTACTGTGCCCCCAACGGTAGCTGAGCAAATAGCCAGGCATCAAGCACTTAGTGCGCACAAAATGCTTTTCTAAATAAGGCAAGAGCAGTTCCTTGCAGCCTTTTTGGCAATACCAGTCTGCGCTATAACCAAATTTGACCTTTATTTTCTTATGCCCCAGCTCAGCATAAAAATTTGTCACCAGGGTGCAGCAGTCAAGCCCTGCGCCCTTCACGTCACCGCCATTGATATGCGGCGTGCCTACATAGGTTTTTGCTAAATCAAGGAGTTTATTCATATTTTCACCAGCACATTCTTCGATGGTTTGAGTGGAATCATGCATGTGTAAGTGTCTTTGCTAGCCGTGCTGACTACCCCGTCCGCCTCTTGGTAGACGTTCTGCGGCGCAAAGGTGCGTAAGGGTACCGATGCATTTAGCCCAACGGTCTCGCTCTTCACGGACAATTTGCAGCTGATGCCGCCGCAAGACGATATCTCGCATCGGCCTGTGAAAAGCTCCAGCACGCCCAGGACGGCTCCCGTCTCAGCGTCCAGAAAAGCACGGCCAAGCGTCAGATATGCATCATCCAGCGTGCCATCATGCACTGCCTGCAGCAGATATTTGCCATCAACCTTATCATCATGCAGGCGGTCAGTATTCAGCGTCACGCTCAAGGTTTCAACTGAAGGTGCGCCAGAGCTTTTCGTCTGTTCACGTTTCATAATAAAACGGTCAGCCTTGTATAATTTGCCGTTAAAGCTGATGTCCTTGTCAAATTCAGCAGCGCGACAGATGCTGCCGTTTGCCAGCTTAAGCGTAAACAAATCACAGCAGACGAATTCATTATCTGTATTCAGATGTTGAGCAAGGTCTAACGTGCAGCTTTTCATCTTCATCACCTCACTGTAACCAATTTCAAGTTAACGTTGTTTACATCAGCAAAAGTCTGGGTAACAGAAAGCGTATCTGTGAAGCGTACACGCCAATAATAGTCAAAGCTTGCTTTAACAACACTTTTTACCGTCGCATCTGGCACTGTCAGTACGTCCCCATCCAATGTAAAATCTACAGTCTCGTTATCATCAACATAAACCCGTACATTGTCGGCCTTTTCGCAAGGCAGGACATAGCCGCCATTTTTAATAAACAGCTGATATTTACCGTTGTCATCTCTGCTAAGATCCTGTAGTTCGACGCGAGCGCCATAATCCTTGTAAAAGAAAGGTAAAAGGGTACCCTTGCATTTTGCATAAAAACCCATTAGCAGCGACAGATTCTTATTGTCTAATGCTGTAAAACTAACATTAAAGGACAGTTTAGGATACAGTTGGCTACAAATCGCCCTACGCCTGCCACTGGCGGTTTCTGTCTGTGTGACCTCCCACGCCTGCTGCAGTGTACTGCTCCATGCTGTTTCACCGCTGTCAAGCGGAAATATTCTTTCAGCCATATGCATCCCCCTTAAAAAGTATCAAACGCCGCGTTGAAGTTGCGGTTGTCGTCTAATGTTGCCTGCTTTAGAACCTGCATGCCTCCACGCGCCAAAAAGTCAGCAAAGCTGGATGCATCCAACGCTGATACGTTAAGAGTGATGCTGTTGCTCGTAGAGCTGCTGGAGGAAGCAATGCTGGCAGGACGATTATAAGCACCACCAGAACCGACAAGCCCGCCGCTGGCAAATCCTCTCAAACGTCCCGTATTCAGGCCATTAAGGAACGGCACACCCAAACGGTCTACAGCCTGAGCGTTAAGTACGTACTCGCCATTAGAGAGCATTGCCGGAACACTATCACTCGTACCGGTACCGGGACCAGCGACAGAACCACCGGAAGCAAAAGCATTGCCGAAAGCGCCCTTCCAGCGCGCTGCAAAACCTCCCCCGCCACCAGTGCAAGCAGCTACGATAGTTGCGTAAAGAGCTGCCTGGATAAGCTGGGAGATAAGCTGCTGCAGGACGCTTTTCATAGCATCGCCGAAGCTCTTAGCCCCGGTAATCCAATCAGTTATAGCGCCGGAAAAATCCTTCGCCAGCTGATTGCTGGTCTGCTGAATCTTGCTGATGGTATTGATTTTCTGCTGTTGCTCATCGTACTTCTGATTGATTGCAGTCAGTGCTTCCAATTTCAGTTTATCATCCAGCCAAGGACTAGTTGTCACAGAATCAGTAGCTTTTTCCTTCCACTTGTCATTCTTCATAGTCATCTGCCCAACGGTATCAGAAGCATTGTAATCAGCCTTCCAGCTGATTTGCTTATTGCTATAGTCAAATTTAGCACTCTCAGTGTTGGCAGCAGCGGACTGATTGATATTATCAATCGTATATTGGTGCGTTTTATTGAGCAACGCCAGCTTCTCCCTGAGCATCTCCAGCTCTTTTTGAGACGCGCCACGCAGCTGCGCTTCCTTAAGCGCATTTTCAGCAGCAAGCATCTGTTCCGTGTAGGCCAGTTCCTCTTTCTGCAGTTCCTGCTTTTTGTTGAACTCAATTTCTTTGAGCTGAATCTGATATTTTTGAGCGTCAGTACCATACTTTTTAGCAATAGCGTTCTGAGCTTCAAACAAATCTTTTTCCTTTTTCAATTTTAAGCGTACATAATCGTTCTCAATTTTCTTCCGCTCTTGAGCTATCCTGTTCTCGTCCTGCAGAGCCTTTAAGGCTACATTTTCCTGCTTTGAGGCAGAAGTTCTGCCGGAACCAAGATTGCCTTTATCAGGATTTTGGAAAAGCTTATTGGAATCAGGTTTTCTGGCAGTCTTTTTGCCTTCCTCGTAGATTTTATAATCTTCCTGAATCTGCGCAAGTTCAGCATCAGCATTACGAGTATCAACAATAGCTTTTTTCGCGGCGAAAACTCTGCCGAACCAGTCAATGGCTTTTTTGGCAAAATCCTCTACTTCTTTAATAGCATCACCAAGCATAGAAGAAAATTTGCTAAACCAATTATCTTGGTCGCCGGTAATATCTGCCCACATATCGCCTATAGTGCCGATAATCCAGTTTACAACACCAAGAACGGCTTCTGTAATGGCGGTACCGATGATAACAACAGTATCAAGAATAGCCTGTACTGCTATGTTAACAGCATCAACAATTTCATCCCAATAAGTAACTACCAAAGCAGCAACAGCACCGATTGCAGCGCCTATAGCAACAATACCTGCAGTAAGTCCCAGTACCGCGCCTAACGTTGCCACAGCTGCAACCGATACAACCGCAAGCACTGCAGCAAATGCACCTATTGCAGCGATAACAGGAGCAGGCACGCACTCTTTGATGACGTCGCCCATGCTCTTGCCCTGCTCTGTCGCCGTCTGCATCTTCTGCTGAAACTCTCCCAACCTGTCGGATACATCCTTCAAGATGCCCTTGATGTTAAAGGCTTCCGTCAGATATTTGCCTACAGCAGCAGAAGTATTGCCGGCAGTTTCTTCGATGTTAGCCAGAAGACCGGCAACTTCGTCCGAAGTCTTAGCCATCATGCCACCAAACTGGTCGTTCATGCCTGCGATAATGGTCTGCACGGCTGCTTTAGAATCAATAGCGCCTTTAGAGCAAAGGTCCTTCATCTCAGCTACTGTTTTACCTGCAGCCTGCGCCAGCATATCCCATGCCGAAATACCCGCGCTGGTAAGCTGCATCATGTCCTGAGCATTGAGCTTACCGCTAGTCTGCATCTGCCCTAAAGCGTATGCAAGGCGGCTCACGCCTTCAGTGCCTAAGCCTAAACCGCTGGCGGCATCACCTAGGTTGGTAAGCATAGGGATAATCTCTTCAGCTTTAAAACCAAACGCCATCAGCTGCTGACCTGCGCTTACAACACCGGGCACATCGAATGGTGTTTCTGCAGCAAACTGCTGTAAATCCCTCAGCATCTGCGTACCTGCCTCAGCAGATTTCAGCATGGTCTGGAAGGCAATCTCATACTGACGCATCTGTGCTGCAGCCTGTACAGATGCTATACCCATATTAAGGATACCGCCTGCCATGCCGGTGAAGACGCTGCCTAACTGCACTGCAGCAATAGCGCTAAGCGCTCCAGTAATCTTGTTACATTTATCAGCAAAGCCTTTTATTCCGCTGGTTGCCTTTTTGGACTGCTTGCTGACAGTTTCCAGATCATCACCTACACGCCGTACATTCTTGCTGTTGATGCTGTCCAGACTCTTGCGCATTGCTTTCACGTCAGAATTCAGCTGCTGAAACATTTTGGCAATATCGGTAAGAATGGCTGTCGATTTGCTCATTTTTGCGGACATTCTGCCGGCAGCTTCACCGGTAGCTTCTACTGCTGCTGCAGTTCTGCTGAAGCCTTGCTCAGCCTGTTTGCTATCCGCTGTAATTTTGACGGATATTTCTTTATTTGCCATTGCCTGCCTCCTTCCTCTGACGCTCAAAATCAGCATAGAAGCGTTCCCGCTCCCTTGCCTGCTCTTCTTTGGTTTTCTGCTTCAGGAATGGCCGCATCAGTGTACCTGCTTTGGCAGGCTTGCGGAGATGCGGGGAAATGATGTTGGCTACCCAATAAGCCGTTTCCCACCGCTTTGCCATTCTTATTTCATTACATGCATCGACCATATCGTTAAACTCAAACACCGAAAGCCTGTCCAGCTCCCAAGGTTTGAGCCTTAATTCACCAAAAGCAAGGGTTTTGGCTGCATTGTACCATGTCCGCATAGATACGCAGCCACCACCCTCGCTAATTAGTTTTTTTCGTATTCAATATCAGCCTTCTGCTCATCGGTCAGTTCGTCCGGGAACAGCTGATAATAAGCTCCCACGCCTAAAATACCGCTGGCAGCCACAGCCTTCACAACAGGCAGCTGGATATCGGCAATGCTGTAACCGTTTTCCATGGCCTCGTCAATCTTTTCAGCATAATACTGTTCAGTCTTATTGCCGTTCTGGCTCATGCCTACGCTCAGCAGTACCAGCAGATTTTTCAGACTCAGCTTGTCAGCGTCATGCAGCACCTCGCCAATCGGACATTTCAACATGTCCTCTACGCGGCGCAGGCGGCCGATATTAAACCAAATCTGCTGACCTTCACCAAAAGCCTTAATGTCAATCTTTTTCATTCGTTATCCTCTATATAAGAAAAGGCCAGCTAAGTGCCAGCCTTATTTTAAGAATCAGCCCTTGCTCTGTTCGCTGAGGGGACCGTCGCCGCTGATGGTGCCTTTAAGAGTAGCAACATCATCATGCGGAGTGCTCAGAGAGCATTCAGTAATAGAACCCCAACCGGTAACAAAGCTCTTATCCGGATATTCAAATTTAACATGCACCTGCTTGCCTGCCAAAAAAGCAGCCTCCAA
>OHEU01000567.1_pt1 | contig 21254 bp, 18 predicted proteins | sample 1567341 | NCBI WGS metagenome assembly OHEU01 (sample SAMEA3879524, study PRJEB24766) | human gut metagenome | biome: human-associated habitat; feature: feces | place: USA | collected 1985/1987 | reverse complement strand
GGGGGGGGGGAAATTTTTTATCGTAAATATTTTTTCATATCTTTGCAGTTCTTTTATATTAGGATGACAGCATAGATCAGGATGACAGCATAGATGTTTCAATTGACACATCTGAATGAATAAGTATTTTTAGAAAAAAATCTACAATAGGGATTAATAAATTATGAAATGTAAAAGTTATCTGCTTTCTTTTGCCAAGGCAAAAGGAAGCATTGCGGCTGTCGCTTTGGCCGCAGTGCTGATGGCTGCAAATGCTACTGTAGCCTCGGCACAAAATAAAGTGACTGCAAGCAACGGAACAGAAAATACGATTGGAGGTGTTGACAAACTTTATGGCATTGATCCTTCGTCAGCCAATTGTACAAATGGAACAAATGAAACCAACGGTGATAAGATTGTGTGTCTGTATAACGTCGGGGCAAAAAAGTTTCTGAGTATTGGCGGCAAGTGGGGTACCCATGCCTCGCTAAATGTTTCACCATATTCCATTTATATGAGATGGAATAGTGGTTCATCAACGTATTTCCTGCAAAACAAAGTGGAAGGTTCTGGAACTGGCCAATATATGGGAATCTTCCAGGATAAAGATGGGGTAAATGGGGTATTTATGGATAGAAATGAAAATTGCGCTATCAGATTTGTAAAAGCCAAGGACTATTCAGATAAGAACAAAGTGTATCTCGTCGAAATCAACTCATTCCTTCCAGTTACCCATTTAGGTTATCTCACTGCTTATCCCAACGACGAGAATAAATTCTGCGATTATGAGACAAACCTGGCAGCAGAGGACACCCCGGAATACAAGAACCAGGAATGGAAGGTCATTACAAAGAATGAGTATTACTTGCTCTTCCACACAGCCCCTGCATATATGGAGTCGGTTGTCGATGCCTCTTTCCTTATCACATGTCCTGATTTCAGAATACATGATACTGGTGCTGCAAACTGGAAAATCGGAGGCGTAAGCTCAACTACTGATGTAAACAGCCACGTACGTTTCGGAGATGAAACGATGTATAAGACGTATGACAAAGTTAGCAATACAAAAGATGAGGGTTTTACAGGTAGGACTGAGGATCATCAAAAATTACGGCAAGTATTTCTATTGCTACACCAAAGGCCTGCGCGGCTTCACATTCTATCAGGACGTGAAGGTACACAAGGGAGGATGGTTCCTGCTACGATGCAACGGATTCAGCACATCGAACAGCTCTGATAACATCAAGCAGAACGGCAAACCGTTAGCAAACATGTTCATTACGGTGCTCGGTGCCGACGGCAAACCGATTAATGATAAATACTCAACAGCAACCCTCAACGGTATCAGTCAGGCTGATGCCAATCAGCTTGCCCAAACACACAATGGCAAGCCATACGAAGGAGCCGGTATCGGACATGCCTTCTTCGAGGGAGAGTATGAGAATCAGGTGCAGATATGTCTCGACAAAGCCCTGGATGGGAACGAAATATCAGACAAGAATCCTGTTACGCTCCGCATAGGCTTCTATGTAGATTCTACACCCGACGGAAAGCCGGATGTAGCCGACAACGAGCTGACCGCCGTGGACGAATTCAAGCTGCTTTATGCCGGACCGCGACGCAACCCGGAGCTGATTCTCGACGAGGAATCTACCGACCTGCGCTATCTGACCGAGGCTGCAGACGAATACAAGAACAGTGTGCTGCATCTGAACCGTAAGCTGAACGACAATATGTGGAACTCGCTCATACTGCCCGTAGACCTGACATGGGGACAGATGAAGCGCACGTTCGGAGATGCAGTGAAGGTGGCAAAGCTTGCGGCACTGACGGAAAACAGCGTGCAGTTCGTGACCGTGGAGCCAAAGAACGATGATGCCGTGATGGTAACAGCATTCGAGCCATATATCGTCTTCCCGCCATATACACAGGTGAAATCGGCACCCTACACGGTAGAACACTTCTACACATTAGCAGGCGAGGACAACAGCGAATGGCTGGGTAAAGACTACAAGCCGTCTAAGGACGAAAACAACCGACTGACGAAGACCTTGGAAGCCGACCACTACGACATCACGATGGTGTCACTCGACAGGGATAAGCTGAAGCAGTATGTAAACACCACCAATTGGGAATCAACAACAACCTTCGATGCCACTGGCGGTGGCCATGGCACTATGGTCTGCAAAGGCACTATGGCAAAGACATACGACAAGGACGAAAGCGGCAAGAACAAGATTCTCTCGGACAGAGACGACCTCAACGGCGACTACTTCATGTATAAGGGAAAGCTGATACAGGTGCCGCACGGCAATATGGCCGACGGCAAGCCGTATTCATACGGACTGAAGGCGTTCCGCTGCTGGTTTGAGCTGACGGCCGATACTCCTGCCGAAGGAAAACCAAGCCAAGTATCGCTACTCATCGACGGAGTGGAAGACAGCACTACAGGCATCGACGACATACACGGCAACACCGACTGCACATCATATAAGCGCGGCATAGAGGGCGTGTTCAACATGAACGGACAGATGGTGCGCCGCAGTTGCAGTCTGGAGGGATTGCCTAAGGGAATGTATGTAGTGAACGGAAAGAAGATTATAATCAGATAAAACCCAAATAACAGCAACGAAAAATGAAGAAGAATTATATAACTCCAAAGATAAATGTGATACAGCTTGAGGCCCTCTGCGACGGAGGCATCGTAACGGCGAGCGTACACAAAGAAAGTACCGATGGAGGATGTATCGGCAGCTTTGGCGTACTCAACGAGAATGATACCAAGGACAAAGACTTGTGGGGAAGCGATAAGTGGGGCGATGACTGACACCATCGTCTGCTATAGAAACAAATAATGAAAAGAGCGTCAAAGGGTTGGATTCCAGATTTGGAGTCCAGCCCTTTGTAGTACGCTCGGCATGAGCATTATCTAACGGGTGCAAGTCCCGAGTAAGCCCTAATAGCGGGAATTACATAGCCAAAGGCAAGGGTGTCCATCGTGAGTTGGAATCTGAAAGAAGCCGGCGGCAAACATCTGACCTAACGAACAGAAACTTCATACAAGGCATATGACCGTGGGTAAGGTTGCTACACAAACCAAAGCCCGATAGCTATTCGGAACGGTCGGTGGAGTATCCTTGAGCTTGCGAAAAAATGAAGTGGTTATAAGATGGAAAGACAATGTTCTTATCCGAGGAGGTCTCACGGACGTTTCAAATAGTTTTTTTTACGAAAGAAGCGGAGTAAAGCTTGCCGTGAGAAGTCAGCAGAAGCCATAGTAGTGCAACAGTCGATAACGTTGCATGAAGGGCTGAACCTAACAATTAAACGATAGTAATTGAAACATACCTTATGAAGGAAAGAATGCAGAAAACATTATCCCAAGTTAATGGCTGCCCCCAAAGAGATAGGTCGGAAACCGAATGGTATGGGGGAGTGCAGACCTTCATGTGGATGTGTGAAGACAACATCGTGGAAGTACCATTCGACCAGGAACACCTTTTCGAACAAATCCTTAGTCCTGCAAATCTCAACCGAGCCTACAAGGCAGTGATGAGAAACAAGGGCTGTGGTGGTATCGACAAGATGTCGTGTGAGCAGTTGCTCCCATGGCTCTTGACCAATAAGGACGTGTTCATTTGTTCCTTGATGGACGGCTCTTACCGTCCGAACCCAGTGAAAAGGGTAGAAATACCCAAAGACAATGGCAAGATGCGCCTGTTGGGAATACCTACAGTAGTAGACCGTCTGGTGCAACAAGCCATCAACCAAGTACTGACTCCCATCTATGAGAACCAATTCTCCAAGACGAGCTACGGCTTCCGTCCGAGAAGAGGATGCCATGACGCACTACGAGGAGCGCAAAGGATAATCAACGAAGGCTACATATATGTGGTAGACCTTGACCTTGAACGCTTCTTCGATACCGTGAGCCATAGCAAACTCATAGAAATTCTCAGCCGTACGATAAAAGACGGCAGGGTGGTCAGCCTTATACACAAGTATCTCCGAAGTGGTGTAATGAACAAAGGCTTGTTTGAAGCGAGCGAGGAAGGAACTCCCCAAGGAGGACCGCTAAGTCCGTTGTTGAGTAACATAATGCTCAACGAATTGGACAAGGAACTCGAACGCAGAGGACTCCCCTTTGTGCGCTATGCCGATGACTCAATGATATTCTGTAAGACCAAAAGGGCTGCAATGCGAGTGAAGGAGTCTATAACCCGATTTATAGAAAATGTTCTATATCTCAAAGTCAACAAGGAAAAGACCGTAGTGTCGTATGTGCGCGGAGTGAAATACCTCGGTTACTCCTTTTATGTGATGAAAGGCAAATGCCAACTCACAGTGCATCCAAAGTCCAAAGTCAAGATGAAATCAAGGTTGAAAGAACTGACAAGTCGCAGCAACGGATGGGGATATGCCAAGAGAAAGCAAAAGCTGAAAGAATACATAAAAGGGTGGGTCGGTTATTATCACCTTGCTAATATGAAACGTCTCTTGCTTGAAACGGACGAATGGTTAAGGCGTAGAATACGTATGTGTATATGGAAAGCTTGGAAGAAAGTCAAGACAAAAGTGGCAAACCTCATTAGATGCGGTATTAATAAATACAAAGCATACGAATGGGGTAATACTCGCAAAGGCTATTGGCGTATAGCAGACAGCTACATACTGCATAGAGCTATAACAAATGAGTACCTATGTAGGGCAGGGTATGCTACTTTAATGGGGGCGTATCTCGAATGGCATCCAAAATAGAAACCGCCGTATGCCGAACGGCACGTACGGTGGTGTGAGAGGTCGGTAAATACGAAAGTAGGAGATAAATACCTATGATTAGTATTTACCTCCTACTCGATTAAAGCGTTACCATTCTTATTTAGAAGTCGTCTCTTATTTAGAAGTCATCATCCTTAAAATAGCCACCGTTTGTCTCGTCTTCTTCAACGACGTCAAACCCGTCTTTGGGGTCGCCAGTAGGTGTCCATCCACTCACCGACATCAGTTCTGAACTTTCCACGCTTATCACTGTGATGGCAGGCGATATATATGTTTTTTTCATCTTAGTGTTCTGTCTTTATTTTGTTACTACTACGGTCTTGTTGTTTACAATGTACACACCCTTCGCCAGCTCATTTACATTGTTCGTGTTCATACGCATGCCACTCATGTTGTAGATGCCTGTGTTCGTGTTCTGCTTGTCTTCTTCCACAATCTGTATGCCCGTAGTGTTGCCCATGTTGTTATTGTTGAGCGAGAACTGCAGCAGCTTGCCCGACGGTGTGTTTTCCTTCAACCAGCAGCGATAAGCCTTTATGGTGTGTGGCTTGCTGGTGTGAACAAGGTCGCCCTTGCTAAACATATATGAGTCGGCCGACACTTCAGTCTTGTTATCATACGAACCCCAGAAGGTCATTCTATTGAATGTTCCGTTATCGCTGGGCCGCAGGTTTGCCGTTTGGTCTTCATAATTAATGCCGTTGGCTACATATACAGGGCCAGCGAGGGTTTTTGTTTCACCGTTGATGGTAGTATATTCGTAGTTGTTATATGCCTTCTGGGTGGGGAATATAATATAAGGTGTGTTCTTTTCGAGCACTACACCTTCGCCCGCTACAGGAACCGTTTCAAACTTAATCCAGTTTTCGTCTAAGTCGTTAAACCGAGCTACCTGTGTGCCTTCGCCAAAGGCTTCCTTTACCTGAGCGGCTGTCATGTCAACAGGCAAGATAATCGAGTTCCAACCCTTTGTGCCATCAGCGCTCTTTGTATTTGTAAATGTGCGGCGCAGCAGCATCTTGGCATTATTGTATGTCTTCTTCACGTCAAGAGTCTTGTCCTCATCGAGAACCAGCAAGTCGTCGTATCCGTTGAGTGTTCCGTCGTCGTTCATGTCAGTACGCAGAGCAAAGCCCTTAATCTGAAGATTCTCAAGAGCCGACAGCACCTTAATAGGTGTAATACGAACCTGATCGAACGACTTGGTAGGATTAAGCACGGCATAGCTGTCGCCTTTACTGCCAATAACATCAGCGCCAAGCACTTTCCAGTTTGTCAGTTCCTCTTGCTCTTTACCATCAAGATAGGTGGTCAACTTAAGACCTTCTCCAAGACTTGCCCCCAATCCTAAAGCCAGATTCTGGGTAACCATAATAAGCTGTTGTCCCTTATCTATAACTTTACCCATATTGACAGTTATTTTCGCGCCACCTAAGTTTGCTCCCAACGGAAGTGTCAAGTATGTATCCATTGAGTCGTCAATCAAGTTACTCAACTCGTCGTATCCATTGCCAATGTTGGCAATATTGACCATCTGAGTGTTTGCAAAGTCGATGGAGGCATTGGTGTTATTGGTAGATATCACCTGTGCGCCATAAATGGGATTGGTAGTAGCATTGTCTGCCTCAGCATCGGCCACATACGCATAGTAGATATTGAGCTGTGAGAGGTCGGCAGAAAGAACGCCTGTGTTATAAAGTACAAACTCATCAAACACACAGCCCGCAGGCACATCAACGTTCAGACACATCTTGCGAGTTTCCTCTTTACCGATAAGTCCCGCAGAAATGGCATCCCAGTGGGTGGTTATGTCTCCAGTCACTTCCTTGCCTTTATTGTAGAGCTTGATGTTGTAGAGTTTAAGCACATTAGCATCGAGTCCGGTAGCCTTGGCAGATACCACAAAACCAACCTTCATCTTGCCATTGAAAGCTCTTGTATTGCCATTTAAGCCATCGGCAAAATTAGAGCCATCAGCAGTCTTGATACCAACGAGACCTGTGTTGGCTGCCAATGAAACGCCTGGCTGACGATAGGAGAAATCGTTGAGAGAAGTAGTAAGTATGGCTGAGCGGTTCATCATTTTATCGAATATCTGAAGCAAACCACCACCAAACTTATCGCTCAACACGTATTTAGGCTCCTCACCCTCCTTATTGACAAGGATATCCACTCCGTGTTCCTCCGCAACATATTTTGGAGCATAGTTGAGGGTAGTCTCTTCATAGCAACCATCCGCTGCTGTCGCACGGAAAACATACTTGCCGGGAAGAGATAAATTGCTTACCAAGCCTGTCGTGGCAACCACTTCAACATCAGCGGCACCCTCTGGATAGCTCTGAACAGTCCATGTTACATCCATGTCCTTGTTGTGCTGCAGCTGGAATTGGTTTACACTTCCAGATACATCGCGGCTTGATGTGGCATTGATAGGACAATGGTGAGAAGCTGCATCGGGAGCCATGCGCACAAAGGCGTAGTTGACATATATCGCACCCAAATTAACTTTTAATCCTCCAAAATATATTTCCACAGTAGAGAACGCATCAGGAGCCTTCATAACGACCTCTGAATTTTTCTTGGAACCCACAAGGCCAAGATTTAAAACTGTACCAGAGATTGTTTGACTTGTAATATGTTTTCCTTCCTTATTATAAAAATTAAGACTAATGGTAGAGCCTAAACCTAGATTCAGAAGCTGTGTCATACCATATCTGAAACCCACTTCTGTACCAGCAGGAAAAGCCTCCTTATTATCAGACGAAGTGGCAGTAACTTTAGCAGGAACTGAAACAATCAAACTTTGTACTGTAAATTTGTCAGTAAGGTCAGCATTGATAAGGTCACCACCCAATGTATTTGCACTCAATTTAAAACTTCCACGGTTTTGTTCCTGAGCATACTTCGCAATACCATTCTCCTCATTATTGGTAATAGTATACTCACGAGCCTTGCCTACAAAAGCATACTTGATATTTATAGCTGAAAGCAACTTGGCATCAACTCCACACTGAACAAGCTTGATTTCATCAAAATTGCCAGGGGCAGTAGCCATATACAATTTGTTTACCTGGTCTGAGCCAGGAATTGTCAGTAGCGACAAACCAAGGCCAGTGACAGACTTGCCAGTAGAGATAGTTTGGAGGTCGCCAACCGCTTTTCCGTCCTTAAGAAACTGTATTTTATAGAACTGTGCTAAATCAAGAGATAGAATGCTCGCATCTGATTTTGCACAAACAACAAAACCAGCCTCTGTACCACCAGCATAATAATGCTGATTGTCTTTAATACTAATAATAGGATTTGCTACTACAGTAGCGCCAACAAGCGCTGGAATAGTAGCATAATCATCCAAATTCTCATTGCAAATATTCTGAAGATTAGCTGTTCCTGAAACCACTTCAATGCCATCACCAATGCTGTTGATAGTACATCCTGGCCCTACCAATGCTCTACGGTTGCTAAAATAATTTTCTTCGTTAGGATTTGTATCCTGCATCACAACCTTTTCGCTTACATCCTCACCATTGGCGTTTGCGGCACCTATGGGCAAGGTAAAGAGCAAGAAAGTTGCCATAAAATAAATTTTTTGTGATAACTTTTTAAACATCTTTATTAAGTTGATTCGTAAAATTATTTGAATATCGCTTTTCTTTATTTTTATATTATCCTTTTATATTATCCTTCTTTTTTTCTTTCTTTCTTTTGTTTGATGTCTGTATGTTCTTTTTCAAGTAGTGTTTTGTGCGACAATCTTTTTTTCGAGGCGCAAAGGTATTTATAAATTGTAAGTAAAATGTCGTGACGTAGGTGTGAAGTAGGTTTCTAATAATGTTTGTATTCTGTAACTATCTATAAACAAATAGGTTATGCGACTTTCAAATTATGATAAAGTAGTATCTTAAAATTCCCCCCCCCCGAAAAAAGAGGCTAAAATAGGTTCGTAATTAGAAGAAATTTTTTAACTTTGTAACACTATTATTCATTGTCTCAACAACAAAAAACTATCACGCTATGCGACTATTATTCATACTTATTGCCATTTGCTTTTCGGCCTTTTGTGCTCAGGCCGATAATAACAAACTATATCAACAGTTAGACTCTGTCATTGCCCATCGGGCCGACTATCATGCTCTTAAAGATAAGGAGCTTCAAAACGTAAAACTTAGCGCCACCTACGTAACCGACGCTGAGGAAAAGTTGCGCTTGTATGAACAGTTGGTTAATGGCTATAGCCCCTATATTTACGATTCGGCTATGGTGTATGTTCAAAAAGGAACACACCTGGCACAGCAGACCCACCTTTCGGCTTATTATAATAGGTTTCAGATGCTCAAGGCTCGATTGTATGTTTTCAGAGGTTTTTATATTGAGGCCAAACAGTGTCTTGAACAGCTCAATATCCCGCCATCTGACACCCACCAAAATTATCTTTACAATTGTGCCCAATGCGCACTTTATTTTAGCCTGAACGCTTATAGTGGGAACTCCGAGTTTAGTGAGCATTATAAAAAGCTCTTTAACGAGTATATCTCCAAGGCACTGTATTATTATTCGAAGCAAGATGCACAGTATTATCATTTGAAAGGTGTGCAACTCTATCTCTCAGACGGGCCTCTTAAAGATATTAGTGCCTGTCTTAATAAGGCCATGAGTCTAACAAAGCCCAATAACCCTTTATATGGAATGTCGGCCTTTGTGTTGTCGAAGGCTTATCGCATGCATAAACAATATGAGCTGCAAGAACGTTATCTGCTTCTTGCTGCTATGAGCGATGTGATGTCGTCTTCCAATGAGAGTTTTGCTCTGCAAGATTTGGCCTTGCTGCTTTACAAAAACAAAAATAACATTGATAAAGCACAAGTGTATATCAACCTTGCATTGAAAGATGCCAACGTGATGAATAACCGCCTACGACGTGTTAATTTATATAACAACTTTAATGTTCTATTGTCAGCCTACACCGATAAGCTTGAACAACAAGCTGTTTGGCATAAGTCGGCGTTAGTTTGTATTATTGTGCTGTTGGGGGTGGTCATCGCCAATGTGGTTTACGTGAAGCGGAAGAACCAACAACTGAAACAAAATGAACAGAAACTGAAAGCGTTGACGGAACAGTTATACAGCATTAATAGTCAACAGAAAAAGGTTAATAAGGCACTCGCAAGCACAAACAGCGAATTGGAGAATACCATAACAAAGCGTGAGAATATGGCCAATGCCTTTATCAATCTTTGCTATCAATATATTGAGCGATTAGACAACTTGCGTAAGTTGGTTATCAGGAAAATTAAGGCCAATCAGCAACAGGAATTGTTGAGCATGCTTTCTTCATCAAAACGTACTGAGGAAGCAAATCAAAATTTCTTTTTGCAGTTTGATAAAATATTCTTGTCGCTCTATCCTTCGTTTATAACAGAGCTGAACACCTTGCTCGTGCCCGAGGCACAAATACAGCTTAAAGACGAAAACGAATTTACCCCCCCCCGTGCGCGTAGCTGCCCTGATACGTTTGGGCATTACTGAAAGTGCAAAGATTGCGGGCATCTTGTCTTACTCGCCACAAACGATATACAACTATCGTTCTACGCTGAAGAACAATGCCATTGATAAAGACCATTTTGAGGAGAACCTGCAAAAACTGTGCTTGGTGTATTAAGGGCTTTGAAGCGAAATAGGTTATCTCATGGAGGACGGGGCACGGAGGCCACCGTCCTACTAAGTTTTCCTATTTTATAATAACTACGCCAAGTATAAAAAGGAGTCTGGGTATCTTAAAGTAGGACGGTGGTCTCCGTGCCCCGTCCTCCAGCACCCAACTGATAATACTGATGAAGCGAAATAGGTTATCTCATGGAGGACGTGGCACGGAGGCCACCGTCCTACTAAGTTTCCTATTTTATAATAACTACGCCAAGTATAAAAAGGAGTCTGGGTATCTTTAAGTAGGACGGTGCCCTCCACCTATAATTAGTGTTTACCTCCTACTCGATGATAAGAAGAGAGTTATATATATTATATACCTCGATTCTCAATCTTTATTAATTTATAAGATACACCTTTTATTCTATAATAGAGCACAAAAGTTCCAGAAGATATTATTCTCATCCCGTCTTTTTCGTGCGTAATTTGACATATATTAATTTTGATTATTACCCTATTCTTTTTATAAATAAGGTATGGATTCATCTTATATATAGGTGAACTTTCTCCCAATCTCAAAAAAGGAACTTTAAAAGAAATATTTTTGCTTATCTTGTCTTGTTCTTTATTTAAATTCGCTTTTTCATCTAAAATAAGATAAAGAGTATCAGTCTTTTCCAAAACTTCATCCTTTAGTAATTTTTCGTATAATACAGATATGGCATTGCCATATATTGATTTATTACTTTTACATTGTGCTTCTACATTAATATAGAAGCACAATGTTAATATAAATAGTATTTTCATCGTATAAAAATTACTTTGCAATATTTATAGGGAATACAGCATTTACTCCGTTTTTGTCATATTTATAAACGATACCTTTTCCCATACCTACAACATATTCTGTTCCTTTGGCGGTATTAATATCCTGTTTGGATGGAGGTTGTTGCCATGATGCAGTATATGCTGCACTACCTCGCCGTCAAGGTTGGTTATGTAACTACTGCTACCCAAATGGTCTGGGTGGTAGTAGAACTGCATCTTCTCGTATGAGTCGCCTTCTTGGAAATTGTTCTTCATTGCTCTTGCCATAACACGTGCCTGCGCAGCCTCCAAGCTGCCGTCATTGCAGCAGAAGCCCTTTCCGTCCACATAGTCGTTGTTGTCCTCACCATTGTACGGCACTGCAAAGGTAATGCTAATCGAGAGCAATACAAAATGAATTCATTCATTTTTATTGCCGAGATGCAGCTTACCTTATCTAAAGGTTGCATAATTATCCTTAATGACCTGCAGCTGCCCGGTATATTTTCTTTTATAATCAACAGACAAGCCATCAGTCTCGCTACCAGCATACTGGATGCGGCGTGGATCTGAGCCGTAAGAGTCGAAACATCTATTCATTCTACCTCAGTTTTTAAGTGTTCTATTTTGGATCAAATAACAAAGGACGTTTACTGGCGATGCGCCTTAATACTATATAATTCAAGCGTATTGATTACTCTCTATTGATTCTTTCCACCAATTCCTCTGGTGTATACGTATGCTTACACGAATTACGGTTTCACTTCTGAGAACGGTAGAGAGCATTGCTACTCCCTGTTCTGTAAAAGCATACGAGCGAACTGTTGAGTGCTTCAAACTATTGAACCGGTCGCAATTTGCGACCAGTTCTCCTTCATCTTGATGTTCTATATTATCTGCCATATTGCTATCTTTACTTTCAAAATCACAAATTGTGACCTTAAACGTATTGTTACTTATTGTTGTATGCAAAGGTAGTGCTTTTAGCCTTTAAGGCACTATTGCACAACCCCTTTCTTTGAAAAGAACGTACAATCAATAGTATTATTGTGATGATTCACGGTCTGGACCCGCGCAAGCACCTCTTTGCAATGGTCGGTATTGACCGATATACTTCATCACTGGCATATTGGGGCATTCATAACACTACAGTATCTGCAACGCAATAGCGGCGCAAGCCTCAGCATCCGCCAGGGCGTGGTGGTGGTTGGTCAAATCATAGCCGCAGCGGGCGGCGATCACGTCGAGGTTGTGACGACCTTGGGGCCAGACTCGGCGCGAGGCAACGCAGGTGCAGTAGAACGGATAGTCAGGATAGTCCATCTGATAGACGCGGAAGACGGCTTTCAGACAGCTCTCGTCAAAAGCCTTGTTGTGGGCCACGAGGGGGAGGCCCGCTATCATGGGTTCTATCTGCCTCCAAACGTCCGGGAAGACGGGGGCATTCTCCGTATCGGCGGCGCACAGGCCGTGCACCATGCTGCAACGGAAGGTATAATACTCCGGCTCGGGCTTGATGAGCGAGTAGAACTTATCCACTATCTCACCGCCACGCACTATGACTACGCCCACAGAGCAGACCGACGACCGCTCGTAGTTGGCTGTTTCAAAATCTATTGCTGCAAAGTCCTGCATATCAGATGTGTTTATTGATCCGTATGATGCGTTTTTACTTATTAAACGTTTGAACTGCAAAGTTATTGCTTCGACGTGTCCTTTGCGTTCATACCTGTATCATATTTAGGAATTTCTTGTCTTTCGCAGGAGACACCCTCGCCAAAGAGTCTTTACAAAATCGTCCCAATAGAATATAAACGCCTGGCGAAGGGGCGTGAATGGCAATGAACGGATTGTGAATGGACTATGAACGGATACGGGGCATTATGAACGGATAGTAAACCGATTGTAAACGGTTATGAATAGATTTGCTTTTGACACCGCCATGTCGTATCTTCACACAAGTTCATATAAGATAGAAATTTTCAAAAATCAAGACAATGAAATAAGTATTACAGCCTCATCACCGATGCAAAAAAATGGCAGCAAGCGATTACTGCCACGTATCGGTTTCGTATCGATCCCGTATCAATTCCGTATTATCCTTCGTTCATCCTTCGTTGCTCCTTTTTTCGTCGTTCTATCGTTCTCGCTTCCAGAAGCGGAAACAATACGAAAACAATACGGAACGATACGTAAGCATTGCGGGTTTGATACGAGGACGATAGGAGGAGCAAGGGAGGATCATGGGAGAAGCGATGGGCTACCCGACAAAGAACATCACGATGACCTGGGCTATGATGACGCGGATGAACATACCGAGGGGATAGACCGTGGCGTAGCTGATGGCGGCGGTATCGCCCCGCAGCGTGTCGTTGGCATAGCCGAGGGCCATGGGATTGGCCATGCTTCCGCAGAGGATGCCACAGATGGTGCCAAAATCAAACTTCTTGGTGCGCAGGGCTATCAGGCCGACGATGACGATGGGGACGAGGGTGAGGACAAAGCCTACTCCCACCCAAAGCAGTCCCTCGGGCCGCATGACAGTGTCGAGAAATCCCTTGCCCGCATCAAGGCCAAGGCAGGCGAGGTAAAGGCTCAGACCCAGTTTGCGGAGCATGAGCGAAGCCGAGCGCGTCGTGTAGCTGACGACGTGGAAGCGCGGCGCGAGGGCTCCCACAAGAATACCCATCACGATAGGGCCACCCGCCGTGCCAAGGCGGATAGGGGCGTCCATGCCGGGAAGGCTGATGGGCAGCACGCCGATGGCAAGGCCGAGGAGCATGCCGATAAAGATACTGCTGAGGTTGGGCTCGTTGAGCGTCTTGACCGAATTGCCAAAAAAGTCCTCGGCATGCTTCAGCGCATCGGGACGGCCTACGACAGTGATATGGTCGCCATACTGCAGTCGCAGGTTGTCGGTAGCCAGGAGCTTGATGTCACCACGGGTGATGCGGCTCACGTTGACGCCATAGGCGTCGCGCAGATGAAACTGCCCGAGTTTGCGGCCGTTGAGGGCCGTGCGCGTGAGGACAAGGGTGCGGCTCTCGACGTTGGCGTCAATGTGGTTCCAGTCAATCTTCGACTTGTTCCAGTCCTTCTGCACCTCCTGGCCGAAGAGCATCTCCATAGCCGTCTCCGCCTCTTTGCTGGTCACGACCAAGACATTGTCGCCCGTATAGAGCTTTGTACTTGCCAAAGGCACCATCGTTTGTCCCTGGCGCCAGATGCGCGAGACGATAAACTTGGCTTGTGTGGCGCGGGCTATCTGGGCCAGCGTCCTCCCCTCCAGGGCTGGATTGACCACCACGTACTGCCCCACGAAGGTATGGTCCTCGTCGCCCTCATGACGGAGCTTGAGATCGTCGGGCTTGACGAAAAACTTTCTGATGAACATCATCGCCAGGATGACACCGAGGACACCCAGCGGATAGGTCACGGCCGTGGCCAAAGCAGCACGTCCGCCTCCCACGCCTGCATGCTCCAAGGCCTGCTGCGCCGCACCAAGGGCCGGCGTATTGGTCGTCGCGCCACAGAGCACACCGATCATATCGCTCATCGGGATGGGCGTGAGGTAGGACAGGACGACGGCCAGTAGCGTCCCGAGGAAGATGACTCCGAGAGACCAGAGATTGAGCGCGGTTCCCTCGGCACGCAGCGAGCCGAAGAAGTTGGGACCGACATGCAGTCCAAGGGCATAGACAAACAGCACAAGGCCGAAAGTCTCGCAGTAGTCAAGCATCTCGTGGTCTATCTCCAGATGCAGACTACCCACGAATATGCCAAAGAAGAACACAAAGGCAATACCCAGGGATATGCCACCGAGTCTGATCTTACCAAGCCACAGACCGATACCACAGATGAGGGCTACGATGATGATGGCTTGAATACTCGACTGGATGTTGAGAAGGGAGCTGATCCAATCCATATTTTTATTCACTATTTGAGTTTGCAAAATTACGGCTTTCCTACCAACTGACAAAATCGCCCGACGTTTATTTGCACGCCAAAGGTGTTTAGTTGACCTAAAACTATCACGTCATATTCAAAATAAACACGATGTGGTTTGCCATTGTCAATTTCTTTTAGTACATTTGCACCGCCATGGAAGAAAAGAAGATACTCGACATCAACACGGTCAACGACTACGTGGACTTCATCGGTGCGCCGAGGCAGCATCCACACATCAACGTCGTGGACCTCTCGGGGCTGCAATCCATCCCCAGAAGCCGCGACCACTACCACATCTACGGCCTGTTGATGCTCGACAATGCCGACAGCACGCTGACCCACGACATCAACCGATCGTCGGAGGGAGGCGGCACGCTGATGTTTAGTGCGCCAGGATGCCTCACCGGTATCGACAACGGCAGCAACGTGAAGCTCAACGGATGGCTTCTCCTCTTCGACCCGACGCTCATCCTCGACACTCCGTTGGGGCGACGCATCGGCGACTTCCACTATCTGGGCTACGAGCACCAGGACGCGCTGCGCCTGACGCCCAGCGAAAGCAGTGCGCTGCTGAGCTGCTTCAGCCTACTGCGGCGCGAACTGCAGCGCCCCGTGATGCCGGACACAAACAGCGAGCAGGTGATTCTCGACTTTCTCCAGCTCATCCTCGACTACTGCCAAGGCTTCTACAACCGGCAGTTTAAGCAGGACAACACGTCCCACAGTGTCCACCGTCGTCTGCGCCAGGTGCTCGACAACTACTATGAGCACGGACTGCAATTTAAGCAGGGTGTGCCCAACGTGCGCTATTGCGCTGGAGAGCTCTGCCTCTCGGCCAACTACCTCGGCGACCTGATGAAACAGACGCGGGGCAAGAATGCCGTGACGGCCATCCACGAGTATGTGATGGAGCGCGCCAAGGTGCTGCTGGCCACGGACAAGAGCGTGAGCCACGTGGCCTACGACCTCGGCTTCGACTACCCGCAACATTTCATCCGCCTCTTCAAGAAGTCGTTCCAACTCACCCCCGCGGCCTATCGCCGCAGCCTCTCCTCCCCGCAGACCACAGACGAGGGGACAGAGAGCGACACAGAAAACATTGATTACCAACCATAAAAGTAACAAGACAATGAAAGCAATTCATTCAGACATGGCTCCCGCAGCCATCGGCCCGTACAGCCAGGCCATTCGTACCGGCAACGTAGTGTTCATCAGTGGTCAGCTCCCCATCGACCCCGCCACGGGCAACTTCGCTGAGGGCGGCATCAAGGAGCTCACCCGCCAGAGCCTCAACAACGCCAAGGCTATCCTTGCCGCCGAGGGCCTGACGATGGCCGACGTAGTCAAGACGACGGTTCTCATGGCCGACATGGCCGACTTTGCCGAGATGAACGAGGTGTATGCTGAGTTCTTCCAGGCTCCCTTCCCCGCCCGCTCCGCCTTCGCCGTGAAGACGCTGCCGAAGAACGCGCGCGTGGAGATCGAGTTGATCGCCGAGGCTAAGTAATAACCTCTGCGGACAACCATTCTCATCTGACGAAAGCCGCACCGCCTCTCCTGCTTGACAACAAGGAGAGGCCGTGCGGCTTTCTCTTTTTCCAACGGTCTCCTATCAGGGCGCTCTCCTGACAGGGGGATGGCCTTCTACGATAAGACCGCTATCACACTCCGCGCTCTGCCCAGTCGCTGCGGTCGAGATTGCGGTAGCTGATGGCTTCGGCAAGATGGCTCGGCTGGAGCTGTTCGCTGCCTTCGATGTCGGCGATGGTGCGGGCCACCTTCAAGATGCGGTTGTAGGCACGGGCGGAGAGGTTGAGGCGCTCCATCGCCATGCGCAGTAGGCTGATGCCAGCCTCGTCGGGTTCGGCATATTGGTGGATCATGCGCTCAGTCATCTGTGCGTTGCAATGGACGCCGGGAATGTCCTTGTAGCGCGCCTCCTGACGCTGGCGAGCCTTGATGACGCGCTCACGGATAGCGGAACTTGGCTCTCCTGGCTGCGCCTTGGAGATATCTTTGAAAGGAACAGGCGTGATCTCGCACTGAATGTCGATGCGGTCGAGCAGCGGTCCTGAGATCTTGTTCATATAGCGCTGGATCTGTCCCGGCGAGCACACACAGACATGAGTCGGGTCGCCATAGTAGCCACAAGGACAGGGATTCATCGAGGCGACGAACATGAAGGAGGCTGGGTAGGTTATGGTGTATTTGGCGCGCGCGATCGTGATCAGGCGATCTTCGAGCGGCTGACGCAACACTTCGAGGGTATGCTTGTTGAACTCGGGCAACTCGTCGGCGAAGAGCACGCCGTTGTGGGCCAGAGAGATCTCGCCAGGCATGGGGTCCACACCGCCTCCGACCAGTGCCACCTGGGAGATGGTGTGATGCGGACTGCGAAACGGGCGCTGCGAGATCAGTCCCTTACCGGCAGACAGCTTGCCCGCAATGGAGTGGATCTGCGTTGTCTCCAGGCTCTCCGAGAGCGTCAGGGGAGGCAGTATCGACGGCAAGCGCTTGGCCATCATACTCTTGCCCGATCCTGGCGGACCTATCATCACGAGGTTGTGACCACCCGCGGCAGCCACCTCCAAGGCGCGCTTCACACTCTCCTGTCCACGGACATCGGCGAAATCGAGGTCGAAATCGTACTGCTGCTCGTAGAATTCCTTCCTCGTATCAACCACGCAGGGGCTGAAATCGGCATCGTCGCCCTTGAGGAAGCGAATGACCTCGGTGATACTGCTCATACCATAGACGTCGAGCTGGTTGACCACTGCGGCCTCGTGCTCATTAGCTTTGGGGACAATCAGTCCCTTCATCTGGTCTTTGCGCGCCCGGATGGCAATGGGGAGCACGCCCTTGACGGGCTGCAGCGAACCGTCGAGACTCAGCTCGCCGACGAGCATATAGCTACCCAGGCGGTCGGAGGGAATATCGCCATTGGCCGCAAGGATGGCTACGGCAAGCGGGAGGTCAAATCCACTGCCCACCTTTCGGAGACTCGCAGGAGAGAGGTTGGCCGTGATGTCGGCAACGGGAAACTTCAAACCCGTATTGAGCAGAGCTGCCGCAATGCGGTCGCGGCTCTCCCGCACGGCCTCGTCGCCAAGTCCCGTGAGCCGGTAACTGACGCCTCGCGTCAAACTCACCTCGACGGTGATCGTCGTCACCTCCAGTCCATTTACTGCCGCGCTATAAGCCTTGACAAGCATCTTAATTCTTATTTAGTATGAATGATTCGTTTCCAAAAAACGTTTCCGCAACTCCTCATCGCTCAGCGAGCGCTGCTTCACGCGTCCGTTCTCCACCAAGATATTGTCGGGGAGGTCATGGAGCGACAGGTTGGCCAGCAACGGACTGTCGAGCATACGACCGTCGCAGACCGTGGGCAGCGTGACGTCAAACTGGCGTAGCAACTTCTCGCAGTCCTTGCGCGTCGCATCGAGACAGATGGTCAGTACCTGCAGGTCGGGATGCTGGCGCTTGGCCTCTTGGACCGCGCGCAGACAACCCAGACTCCTGTAGCTCCACGAAGCCCAAACGATCACTACGCCCTCGCCACTGCGGAAGTCTTGCTGCGTGAACGTCCGGCCGCTGAGGGTGAGGGCCTTGAAGCGGGGCAACGGCTGCCCTACCCTTACCGTCTCGTAGGGGGCTAGCTGCTTGGCGAGCAGGATGAGGTGACCATTGCGTGGCTGCTCCTTGCGCATGAGGTTGATGAGGCGGCGCGCCTCGGCATAGTCTGGGCGGTCGTTGCGGACGAGGTAGGTGCTGACGAGATAGACTCCCACACGCGAACCGGGATGCTCCTTCACAAAGTCGGCCGTGAGCTTCGGGGCGTCCAAGGGGGAGTTTTTGGCCAGCAACTGCCGAAAATCGGTCATCAGCTCGTTGTCGTCCGTGCCCTCCACCTCCATTTCGCGCAGGTGGGAAGCGTCGGCCTTGACCATCACCTTGCCGCCAGGCTCGGCGAAGATCGGCTGCTCGGAATAGTTGGGGAAGACGAGGACAAGCGTCGAAGGGTCTCGCATCTCCGTCTCATAGACGAAGCGTCCTCCCTGAATGTTGATGGTGTCGAGGCCGTCGATGCCCCCGTCAGGACTATAGACCAGCACCTGACCTTGATTTAAATGAAGGAAGCGACCCTCCATCTTAAACCGACCACTCTTGCCCGAGCAGCTGCCGAGCAACAACAATAAAAAGGCGGGAACGGCAAGCCATGTCATCGAGCAAGCCATTCTGATGATACTACGGATGAAAAAAGGATGATGTGTCATCATATTGCTCCATGCTTGAATGCTATCTTCGGATGGATGGAAGCTGTCCGAAGGAAAGATAAGGAGATGTGCCGCGAGCGGGACTCGAACCCGCACAGCCGTTACTGGCCAAGGGATTTTAAGTCCCTCGTGTCTACCATTCCACCATCACGGCAAACCGTCTGCAAAGTTAACCACAATAATTGAAACTCGCAAACGATTTCTATTGTTTTTTAGTCTGTGGCCCCTCAGGACCCCCGATTTGTCCAGCCTTGCGTCAATAAACTTTCAGCACACCGTAGGGTGTGGGGGCATTGCAGCGGTAGCTTATCAGCAGCGGGACGCCACTTCCCCTCACGAGGTTGCCTCCCGTATTGAGGTTGTAAGCCGCCTTACAGCGCCCACAAGAGGCCACCCCGTCGCCCGTCACGGTCAGCGGATAACTGCGCATGGGCAGGGCGTTGAGGTCGAAGCAGTTGGGACACTCCGCATCATAGGCGTAGAAGATGGGGGGATCGTCCATGCTGCCATAGCCGACGATCAACCCGTGGTTCATGCCGATGCGGTTCTGATTTTCCAGTCGGAGGTCGATGGCATTGAAGATGCTCACCGACGACATCCCCTGGTTGTTCTCAAACGTATAATGGGAAGCACCACCACGCAGGAGATAGCCAATCTTGCAGAAGACTCCCTTGGCCATCGGGTTCATGGCGGTGGCCAGCGTGGCATCCTGGTGCGTACCGTTGTCGAGGGTCAGGTTGCAGTGGTAGTTGCTATACCGATAGCCCGCATCCTCGCCACACGCCGTCAGAACAGCCAGCAAGCCAACCAGGCAAACGGCGCGCCACAGTTTTCTACTCATAGGGTATCATGCTCAGCGCGTCGGCCACCTTCTCTATGCCCTCCTGGAGCGGACCCGCCACCATGCCTTTGGCAAAAAACGGGATGTCGGCATCGATGGTGAGGCGCATCTTCGACGTGGTGTCGCTCGTCGGGAGCACCTGGATCCAAAACTGGAACTTCACGGGCGACTTCTCGCTCTGGAGTTTAATCATCTTCGGTTCCTCGCGCTCTACGATGCGCATCGATACCGCACCGATAGGCGCGATACTGATGCTGATGCTGTCCTGGTCGAAGCTCAGGTCTTTGAGCTTATCCTCGGGGATGCGGTCGCGGACGCGCTCGATGTTGGTGAAGTCGCTGAGCATCCGATAGACGTTCTCCTGCGGATAGGCGATGGCCTTGACACTACTTTCAAACTTACTCATATCCCTCTGGCTTTACTTCTTCCAGTTGGCCGGATCCTTGCGCCACTCGTGGAGCATCGGCACATCCTCCTCCTTGATATAGCCTGTCTCCAGGGCCTTCTCGACGACGTGCGGATAGTCCGTCAGCGTCACGAGCTTGACGCCAGCCTCCTTGAAGGCCTGCTCGGCGATGGGGAATCCGTAAGTGAAACTGGCTACCATGCCGACCACCTCAAATCCTGCCTCGCGAAGAGCGGCAACAGCCTTGAGCGAAGAGCCACCCGTAGAGATCAGGTCCTCGACGACCACGACCTTCGCACCTTCGGGAAGACGACCCTCGATCTGATTCTTCATGCCGTGATCCTTCGGTTTCGGACGAACGTAGGCGTAGGGCAGTGCCAGCTCGTCGGCCACCAATACTCCCTGGGCAATGGCACCCGTAGCCACACCGGCCACGGCATCGGCCTCGGGGAAGTGCTCCAGCACGGCGTGGGTCAGCCCCAACTTGACGAAGGAGCGCACGTCGTGGTAGGAGAGCGTCTGACGATTGTCGCAGTAGAACGGCGACTTCCAACCCGAAGCCCAGGTGAACGGG
>OHEU01000555.1_pt1 | contig 21612 bp, 24 predicted proteins | sample 1567341 | NCBI WGS metagenome assembly OHEU01 (sample SAMEA3879524, study PRJEB24766) | human gut metagenome | biome: human-associated habitat; feature: feces | place: USA | collected 1985/1987 | reverse complement strand
TGGCCCGTTGCTCGGAGCGAACAGTCCATATTCAGGGTGCAATGCACCCGTATTTGTTAAAATGACTGGAAAATCACCGGCATCTAAAGGCCAGATCAAGTCTCAGGGTTTCTTTGCATCTATTGCACTTCACTTGTAGTATACCTGAACACCCCTCGATTTTCTGGTATAACTTATTTCCACAAACAGGGCAAAATCTCCAGCCTATGCTAAATTCTGCCTGCTGTGTAGTAGTCGGTGCTTTACCGGCAAAGGGACGGTTCTTTAACTGAATCATATTCATTCTCCAAATCGCATGATGTCCAATGGATGGCAGTGGATGGGTTTGCCTCTTATAACCTGCATCTGCTGCAGTCTGATCCTGATCGCAGACCAAGAAACCCCAATCCGTTGAGCCATCTCCAGAATTTTTTCATAGTTAGGGTCAGACACTGATTTGTACAGAATCCCATTTGGCAGAGTCAACGCTACACGTTCTATTTCGGCATTGATCAGAAATGTTGGCATCAGCAGCTCTGCTGCAAGGGTATCTGCCTGCCATTCTTCCCACGAGGGCTGACCATTTCGCTCTCGATAGGCAATGTGCCCGCGACAGTTGGCTGCTTTTCCGTAATCATTCGGAAACTGGTCAGCCAGAATCTGGTGCGCCGTTTCATGTGCTATCGTAAAATTCCGGCATCCAGTGCATCTGTCTGCTGCAAGGGAGGAATCAATCACAATGTCTCTCGGCATAAATACTTCAAGGAGCTTTGTCCCATCCCCAAGGGTTGCTGTGAAGCTACATCTCTGGAAAACCGTTAATCCAAGGATGTGACCATCGCTACACAGCGGCAACATCTTCAGGTTCAGTCCAAGAACAGAACTTGCAAACTGCTCTGGGTTAATAGGAACTGGGTTATTTTTGCTTATTCCGAAGAGTGCATAGTACATTTCAATATATTTGCCTGCCATGCACGAAAGTTCTGCACGCGATAAGTATCTTGCCATTATGAAGCCCTACCTTCTGATGTGGCACAGTAGCAGTTGAAAACGGCTCATGTTACCTATTGCAATTCTGACTATTTGGAAATATACTTGTAAGTATCAAATTATTTCACTTTATGGGAGGAAATTATTATGGCAAGACCCAAGGGAAGCAAGAATAAGGCTCGTACTGTAAAGGCCAGCGTTGATTATGCAGCCGTCGTTGCAGAAAAGACCGCTGAAAAGGAAAAAATCGAATCTGAGGTTGCTACGCTGACTGCAAATCTCGATGATCTGAAAACGCAGATGAAAGCCAAGAAAGCAGAATTGAAAGCCGTCACCAAGGAACTTACCAAAGCCGAAAACAAAAAAGCTGCCGCCGAAGCAAAGGCAATGGAAGAAGCAAAGAAAAGCGAAGCAGAAGATGTGCTGAAGAAGCTGCTTGCCAGCGGTATGTCCGCTGATGAAATTGTTGCCAAACTCCAGTAAATTTTTATGGAAGCCAGCAAGCGAATCTGTCCGAACTGCGGACGTAAAATGAAGCAGCAGTTCATTGGTCTGTTCCACTGCAAATGCGGCACAAGCTGGCGGCGTGATATAGGATTTTTTGAACGTACTCCAGATATGGTGTTCTCACTGGAACGCAAAAAAGTCAGAAACAAAGTCAAGCAGTTACCGACGATACATCATAAGTAGGCAAGACCACCAGCCGTTTTTTCGACTGGTGGCCTTTTTTGTGCTTAATCCTCTGTAATGCCGAGATATTGGTCAATCTCCATGATGCTTTCCCCACTGATCTCAACCAGATCTTCAAAGGGCACTACGGTTTCGCCCACTTGCAAGGTGCGGAACACCGGGTCGATGCGGTCCGCTTTTCCGGTCAGCGTGATGTAGTTGCCCACTGCGGGAATCTCCGGGTGGGCGGTATCCTCTTTGAAATACCGCACCGTGATGGTCATGCCCTTGGTGACCTGCATCAGCCGATCGGACAGAGCCGACATTTCTTCCTCGGTCAAAATGCGCTTGGTCACCCGCTCGGTGCGTTGTTTTTCTGCGGCAAGCTGCTCATCATAACCACGCAAGGCTGCAAAGGGAGAGAAAATCTTTGCCCGGTTCTGTAAAGTCATGCGGGGGTGCTTGCGAAGGGATTCTTCGGTCTGGGGGCGTTCCATCTCTATGATGTCCCCGTACTTTTGGGCGGTCTCTTGTCCGATCTTGCTACTTTTGTAGTTTTCCATCCGAACCTCCTGCGCTGTGACCACCGATCTGCGCATTGCGTTGGCGCATGGTGGCACCTTCCTCGTAGCTGCTGGCTTTCAGTACGGCATTTTTGCCGTACTTGTTCTTGATGCCAAGCATGGCTTGCTGGAGTTTTTTCTCCTTTTCCAGCTTCTTGGTGTCGGTGAAAAAGTCCACCTGATAGATGCCCTCGTCCGGCGTGACCTTGTTGGCGTTGATAGTAATGCGCCGCACCGTCAGCGCCGGGTCGGTGATGCGCTCAAACAGCTTTGCGCTTTCGTTGATGAGGGTACTGCCCAGATTGGTAGGGGCATCAAACCGGACGGTGCCGTGTGCCGCCTTGGGGATGATTCTGCCGTAGCGGTCGGTCTGGGTCAGACCACGATAGCCGCCCTTGTCCACGTTCTCCCGGTCGTAGCCCACCTCCAAGGTGATGGATTCCGCCACCAGCTTCTTTTCCGTGAGCCGGAACATCAGAATCTCCGCCATCTCCCGGACGATGAGCTTGGCTTTGTCATTGGGGTAAGGGCAGGTCAGCACCTGCCCCTCGCTGATGCTGTTGGTGCTGGGCTTGTAGCTTTTGATTTGTTCCATGCCGCAGGGTTCGTAGCCCCATGCGTGGTCGATGAGAATTTCTGCATCCACGCCGAAAATCTCATACAGACGATCTTCTCCATGGATGGAGAACCGTGCCAAGTCCCCCATGGTGTAGATGCCATGAGCTTCCAGCCGCTTGACGGTGCCGGGACCAGTCATCCAGAAATCCGTCAAAGGGCGATGGTTCCACAGCAGATACCGGTAGGACTGCTCGTCCAGTTCCGCAATGCGGACACCATCTTTGTCTGCCGGGATGTGCTTTGCCACAATGTCCATGGCCAGCTTTGCAAGGTAGAGGTTGGTGCCGATGCCTGCCGTTGCGGTGATGCCGGTGTTGTACAGCACCTCCCGCACCATGGTCATGGCAAGTTCATGGGCGCTCATGTGATAATAGGGCAGATAGCCCGTCACATCAATGAAAACCTCGTCGATGGAGTAGGGGTAAATGTCTGCCGGGGACACATATTTGAGGTAGGTCTTGTAGATCTGGGTGGACACATCCAGATACCGCTGCATCCGGGGCGGCGCAACAATATAGCTCAGCCCCAGCGCCGGGTCTGCGTTCAGGGCGGTGGCATCGAAAGAGGTGCTGGCAAAGTGGTACTTGCCGTCCTCTCCCCGGACTGCCTTTTTCTGCCGGATGGCGGTCTGCAGCCGCTGGGCGTTGACCTCTTTCACCCGCTGAACGGCTTCAAACAGCCGTGCTCTGCCGGGTATCTTGTAGGCTTTCAGGGAGGGCGACACCGCAAGGCAGATGGTCTTTTCGGTGCGGGAGGCGTCCGCCACCACCAGATTGGTGGTCAGAGGGTCCAGATGGCGGTCTACGCACTCCACCGAGGCATAGAAACTTTTCAGGTCGATTGCCAGATAGGTGCGCTGTGCTGCCATACTTCAGCCCTCCCTTGCAAAAAAGTACAACCATTTATCTTATTATAATAAATCTTTACGCTGTTTTCAAGATGAAATATCTTTTTTATCTGTGGGGCACATCCGCAAAAAGAAACAGGCATTGCCGCCCTTTTGCAAGGAATACGGCAATGCCTGTTTTATTGCTTATTTTCTCTATGCTGTGTTTCGATCAGAGCAGCAATTCATTGCGCAATTCTCGGTTCACATACAGAGTTGCGCCCTGCTTTGTTACCGACAGTTCAAATTTTCCGTTGCTGCCCATAGCGTTCAGCAGCGGTTTCACCGCTACACGGACGGTACCCTGCGGCGTAACGAATTCCAAGATCTGTATTCCCTGTTCCAACAGTTTATTCAATATCTCAGACGTACCAGTCAGAACGGTAACTTCATCGTACTCCGAAACTACACGCAGTGTGCTGCCCTGCTGCGTTGTTTCAAAGAAGCGGTCTGCGTTTTGCTTATCCAGCACATGCAGGCGCGGAGCGTTCGATTCGTTGCCCAAGGCAGGAATTTCACGGGTCTGTGTATGGCTGCTATCTCTACGGCAGACGCGCATTTCCTTACCAGATTCGGATTCTTTTGCCGCTTCTGTTACAAACCATTCGCCCCATTCGTGTCCATCAGCCGGTATTTCTTCCTGCATAACAAGGATCTTATTGCACACGCTGCAGTGTTTTCCTTCGGTTTTACCGCTCTCGGTGCAAGTGGGTGCAACGGCTGCATCCGTTACCTCGGTGTGACCCAGTGCGGGAATAACTTCCTGTGCCTTCAGCACTGTATTACATACGCTGCAGTGCTTTCCTTCGGTTTTACCGGTCTCGGTGCAGGTGGGGGCAACGGCTACATCTGTTACCTCGGTGTGACCCGTGGCGGGAACGGTTTCCTGTTTCACCAGCACTGTATTACATACGCTGCAGTGTTTTCCCTCGGTCAGGCCGGTCTCGGTACAGGTGGGGGCAACTGCTGCATCCGTTACCTCGGTATGACCCGTGGCGGGAATAGTTTCCTGTTTCGTCAGCACTGTATTACATACGCTGCAGTGCTTTCCTTCGGTTTTACCGGTCTTGGTGCAGGTGGCTGCAACGGCTGCATCTGTTACCTCTTTGTGACCCGGTGCTGGGATGCGCTCCCGCTCTTGCACGGTCTGTCCACAGGTCTTGCATTTCTTTTCCGCGGTATAACCATCTTCTGTACAGGTATATGGCACATATGCCTGTGTCTGTACAATGTTATTTTTATTATGGTCTGTTTTCGGGATCACCTCTTGTTTTACGAGCACTTCATTGCAGAACAGACACACCTTTCCGGCTGTCAAACCGGGCTCTGCACAGGTAGCCGGCTTTCCCCAGACTGTTTTGGGAGTGTGACCTTTGGCAGGAGCATTTGGATTATCTACTTCTTTTTCACCATAGAAGTCCTGTCCGCCAAGTGAAACTGTGACCCAATATACATTTTTTCCGCTCTCCGTACAGTTTGCACCGATAGTACGCTGGATTGCAATGCTATTTGCTGTAGTGGAGATCATTTCATTACAGTTCTTGCATCGCGCAGAAACCGTTACAGAAGCAAAACCTTTATCCGGAATAGTCCAATCCCATACGGTTTCAGCTCCTTTATCCACAGCATGGGCGTACGGTTTGCATCCTGCGCCAAGCGCCGTCACCGGCACCAGCAGCACAGCCAGTAAAAATACCGCTAACAGGTTTTGTACTATCCTCTTCATAATATGCCTCCTTTGGCTTGCTTTGGGTCAAGTTGCCACGCAGCTTTCTTCTGTTCCTATCGCAATTTTCAAAAACAGTGCCTGTCAGCACGGCGATTCGATACACAGCGTCCCTCCTTCCTTCTGCCGTTGTTGAGGTTCTCTGTCTCTAGTATACGGACGGATGCGGCTGTTTCAAGCTGTTTGGCACGAAAGCCCGGTTTCCGTCACGAAATCCCGTTTTCTGCTGCGACAGAACCGGGCAACTGTGCTATCCTTGAACCAGCTCTACTTTTCAGGAGGAAAATCGTGGCAGAAGAAACCAACAAGGTCGTCATTGTTACCGGAGGAAGCTCCGGCATCGGGCGGTCTGCAAAAGCTGTTCCAGACCCTTTGCAGACAGGTACTGTGCCTGCACAGGAATCAGGGCGTCTGCCGCCGCCAATGCGTTAATCGTCAACATCCCCGGCGATCCGCAACATCTTCCGAGTTATCCCCCCAGTATACCACGCTTTTTCCTCCTGCAAAAAAGCTTCTGCGCACAAAAGGCTGGAGCCGTCAGCAGCTTGCCGACCATGCAAAGGTCAGCAGGACAAGCATCCGCTGCTGGGAAAGCGGACAAAAGACCATCAGTCAGAAGTGCTTTTGCCATCTGGTGGAAAACCTTGGTTCCGATTTTCCATCTATGCTTCGCATGTGAGGTATGGTAATTTTTCTCCGGCCAAACGAAAAAGCTCGTCTGCAAGCCACGATATGTGGCAGCGCAGACGGGCTTTCGTTATGGAATCATTCTGTTTCAATTATTCTGATATTCGCTCTGACTTACATGGCGTTCCGTAAAACACGCAGTCGTTCTTCAAACGTTGCTTTCCATGCCGGATGCTCGGAGAATACGGTGTGCTCCACCTGACGGACTTGGTTCAGTCCGATGTTCCGCACCGCTTCCACTGCAGCATCTTTTTGGCTCAGATGGCGTTTTCCCACGGTCAGACAGTTTGCGCCTTCTGGCGTGTCGTACTGCTGAAACGCCCGGTTGAAGTCCATCAGGTCATGCAGACGGATGGGCTGATTGGTTTCGTTGTCTACCAGCAGACCCCAGTTTTCCCAATGACGGTCGGTATTGCCCACCAGATAATCCAGAATGTTCATCATATAGTAGCCGGGAGCATCCAGCTCTAAGATCTTATCCAGCGTATTCCAATCACGGTTCGTGCAGTAGACGTCATAGGCTGCATAGGTCACAAGACTGTATCGCTGAGATGTCATGATTTTGCTGATAGAAACCGGCTCATTTTCAAACATCCCCTGCTCATACAGTACCTGATGGCAGTCAAAGCACCGGCAGATTTTGCTTGCCAGCACTTCACGTTCCACCGCTTCCCTGCCACCATCCTTGTAAAGATAGAAGCCATCCTCTTTTCGCACCCACGCCTTGGGGTACAAGCCGCCCGTAGACAGGTCATTTGCCAGAAGATGGGCGTTTGTCACCGTCCTTTGGTGCCCCCGCAGCGCAATATCCACAAGCGCATTGCTTAAGGAGTGTGCAAAAAGGTTGATATCCTCGAATCGAATCTTCTCGTTTTCTTCTTTCACCCAGAACACATCCAGCAAAGACAGACAATGGTAGGATAATGCAATCTGTGCTCGTTCCCTGTCCGTAACACTCTGAGATGCACCGATACTGTTCAGGATTTCCTTGGCGTAGGTGCGATCCAACGTCAACATCCGGGAGGCGCACCAATAGTAAAAGTTCGTTACATTATTGATGCGCTCGTCAAAATCATCCGATTCCACCAGAACCAGATCATAGGGCATGAAATCCTCGAGGCAGACCCTGCATTCCCCTGTCGTGCTGAGTTGTGCCACACAGCTTTCCCGGTGCATGATCTCGTAAAACATGGTTTTCATCCCTCCCTGCGTTCTGTGTCTTGCTCTGTATTTATATTACCTTCTTTTTTCACGGGACGCAAGAGCTTTTACTTTTCAAAAAGCTTTTTCTGCTGCTCCATCAGGACGGTTTCGATACGCTCTTTCAGCAAGAAGCGGAACTGTTTGGGGTAATATGCAGCGTCAAATAATTTCCAGCCATTTGTGATCCTCCGCCATTCTTCCCTGCGTCTTTTCAACAAGCAGAACCGGGTCATATTCCGGAACGCCAACAGCATCCAGATAGTAATCCAAGCCCTTTCGTGTTTTCGGAATGCATCGGTCTGCCAGAAAGGCCAGGAAGTCTTCCCATGAGGGCGTTTCGTTCACACCAAACGCAGTATCCAGTATTTCGTCAACTTTGTTTTCGATGCAGCTCTGCTCCGCTGTAAAATCTGCCAAAATCACGGTACACAACGTATCTCCGTCATAATACCGATATTCTTTCAGCTGATGTCCTTTCTGTTCTGCATTTCTGCGGAACAGTTCCGAGTCTGTTGATGCAAGTGGCTGGATGGTGATTTTTTCACCGTCAAAAGAAAGCTCCACGCGGTCCTCTTTTGAAAGCCCCATTGTATGAAGCCACCCTGCCGGGAGATTGAGCGAATACTTTTCTGCATTCTTTCCTGCTGTTCCCCCTGCTTTTCTTCTCATAATTTTCACGCTGCGACGATTCATGTGCTTCACCTTCCCTTGCAAAAAGAATACCATATTGGCCGCCAACAATCAATGATTTTATTTTGTCAGCAAAATTCCAAAAACTTATGTAACACAAAAAGCCCCACGCTCAACACTGCCTCTGAATCTGACCGTCTCTGGTCAGAGCAGAAAAGCATATGTTGAGCGTGGGGCTTTGTTTATCGGCTCGGCTGCCAGCCGGGCTTTTGGTGTTCTTTGGGTTTGTAGGTTCCTTTGGTAGTATCGATCACCGCCTGCAGCAATTCGAGCTTCTGCCATGTGGGGCAGTTCAGACGGTCGATTTTTTCGATCACATAGTTGGCGTGGGCGGTTGCGACCCGTTTTCCGAGTTCGTCCCATCCCTCTTTCGTTTTGGGGTAATGTACCACCACTTCAATGGGGGCACTCTTTCGCATGGCTCACTCACCTCCGATTACATCGCTATCACCTCATTTTTACGGGTTACTGGTTGTCCGCTATTCGCTGCGGTTTCCGCTCAGAACGTTCAGAGCCAGACTGACCAGCAAAGCCATATCAATGCGGAGCATTTCAGCCTTGCTGGCATAGCCCATAAAGCGTTCGATGCGGGATTTATCGATCGTGAAGATCTGCTCCAGAAGAATCATGGACGGTTCTTCAAAGGCCGGGTTGGAATCCACCAGCACATGGGTGGGCTGGTTTTTCTTCTTTTCCGTCCGGGTGGTAACAGTTGCAACGATCAATGTAGGCGAATGACGGTTTCCAATGTTGTTCTGCAGAACTACCACAGGGCGTTTCCCGCCCTGTTCCGAGCCGATATGCGGCTCCATGTCTGCATAGTAGATGTCCCCTCTGAGATATCTCCAATTGTTCGGTAACATAAAAATCAACCTCCTTTTTATGTAAGAAACAGCCGCCGCAGACGGATACCACGACGGCTGTTGTTCAGGAGGTAAAACGAAACTGTCAGTTTTTCAGCGGCAGACTCATCTCACGGCTGGCACCGTTATAGATGCGGAGAATCTGCCGCATGTGGCGGTTTGCAGAGCTGCCGGTGTCTTTCTGTGCCAGCTGCGTGATGGTTTTCGGATGTGTCCTTGCCAGCTGCTGCACCAGGCGCTCCCGGCTGTACTCGCCCTCGTATACGGAGATGAAGCGGGCCACACCACGGATCACACCGGCAAGGTAGGCGTCTACATTGCCCTTCCACGCCTCGTTGATGATGCGAAGCATCTCGACGTAGCACTCACAGCCATACCGTCGCAGACCCAGCACCATGTTCTACGGCGATTCGTTCGCAAGTGCGTTTTTCTGAATCGATGTGATCATTTTGATCACATCGATTTATTTTATTGCAATTTCCGGGCTGCCCGCCCACTGCCAGCTTGGTTGATTCATACTCTTTGCCCAGAAGAAACTTCTTTCGTTCCGGGCTGAGATTTCTGCGGCCAAGCTGATTTTTGCAGATCCATGCAAGCGCTTCGTACTTGTTCGCAAGCTGGATTTCTTCCACTTCAAACTTGATAAAGCCGTGCTTTTTCAGGATGCGGTAGCGGGTGTGCCCATCCAGAATGTAGCCATTCCATGTAATGATGGGATTCAGAAGACGACCCTCGGCAATGATGTTCTGCTCAAGTTGCTGTTCTTCCTCAAACTGCAGCGGCGGAATTTTGCTTTGGAACTCCGGGTCAATTTTAAGCTGGCTCAGTTTCACGTCGGTTCTCCTTTCCGGTCATTTTCGATTTACGGACAATGGGCTGAACGTAGTAGTCAAACCCATATCGTGTCTGGCAATACGTGCAGACATCCTTGACGAGCTGCCTGGGGTCGGCTCTGCGGAGATGGACGCCCTTTGCGTCCAAAAATGCCCCTCGGCAGACGGCGCACAAAGTTGTCAGGGTGGATTCATCCACCTTTTTTGTGGTCTTGCGATTCATTTGCGTACTCCTTTTCGCTGATATATAAAAACGCCGTCCGTGGTTTCCCTCGAACGGCGTTTGGAAAAGGTTTTGTATGGTTTCTCTTAATTTGCCCCCGGCACCCCTGAGAAAGGGAAACAATCAGGCGTTGGATTTGCACCACTCCATTGGCCTCTCGGCCACCCCGTCTTCTTTATGACCGGGCCGCGAATTACGGAAGTATCATTATCTGGAAATACCTGAAGCTGCATATTCAATTTTCAAGGTCCGCCCGGCTGCGGCTCCCGCTCCCTTTCGGAGGTGGGCCGCTGCCGTGACAATAGTGTATCGTACTTTCGAGCAAAAGTTTATGGACTCGTAGTCCAAGTCACCCACCCTCTTAGTCCATATATTGTATACAACAGTCCCAAAAAGCAAAAAAATCCCGCCTGAAAAGCAAAACCTTCGCTTTGCCCTCAGACGGGATGTCTTTCTATGCGACTTCTATAAATTCAAAAAGCCATTGTCCAGCATTTCCGCGCTCAGGCTGCCCGCATCCGGGGTGCCTGTCATGATGCCGCACGCTCCGTGCGCTACCATTTCGCGGGCGCGCTGCCCGGCTTTTCCTGCCAGCTACGGTCCGCTGAGAAAGACAACGCCTTTTTCCCGGCTGGAGAAAGCATCCGGCTGCACACAGTCCGCAAAATGCGGCGGCACCAGCAGCAGCCATGGCCCGCCCAGCTGGATCTGCTGTAGCTGACGAAGGAAATGCGCATCGCCGGAAAATTGCATGGGTTTTACCGCAATTTGATTGCAACCGCCTTGAAATTATCTTACAATCATAAATACTTTCTTTTCACAAGAGAATCGAGGAACTAAAAAATGACATATAAAGATATCAAACACAACGAAGAAGTCAACGAACTGCTGAAAAAGGGCAACCAGAATCTGGGCCTGCTGGGCTATACCGACCACTCGCAGGCTCATTGCGTCCGGGTAGCAGAAACCGCTGCGCAGATCCTGAAAAAATTCGGTTATTCGGAACATGACATCGAGCTAGCCCGGATCGCAGGCTATATGCACGACATCGGAAATGCCATCAACCGGAACCGCCACGCCGAATACGGTGGGCTGCTGGCCAATGAGATTCTCAAACAATATGACCTAAGCATTCCGGACCGCATCACCATCGTGTCTGCCATTTCCAATCACGATGAATCTACCGGCGGAGCTGTGGACCCCATCTCGGCAGCCCTCATCATCGGTGATAAGACCGATGTGCGCCGCAGCCGCGTGCGGGAAAAACCGAAGGCAACCTTTGATATCCATGACCGGGTCAATTACGCGGTGACAGACCAAACTCTGAAAATCAACACCGAGAAAAAGGTCATCTCGCTGAATCTGCAGATCGACACCGACATTTGCAGCATGTACGAATATTTTGAGATTTTCCTGCAGCGGATGCTGATGTGCCGCGGGGCTGCCGATATGCTGGGAGCAACCTTCAAGTTGACGGCCAATGGGGCCAAAGTTCTTTAATGTGTAGCCATCTCCTTAAAGAACAGGAACCAGCCTTTACAATAAAAAACAAAAAGTCCCGCCTGAAAGTAAAGCTTTCACTTTCAGGCGGGATGTCTTTCAATATGACTGCTATGGCGGCATGCGTGATCATGAACTCTGCACGATGTCAAGTCCTAGACAACTTTTTTCAAATACAAATCTTCAATGATGGTGGTTTCATCGTATGCAGCAACTGTGCAAGCGATCCCTGTTCTGCTACTACTCCATCTTTGAGCACCACAATCTTACCTGCACTGGAAACAGTGCGCATCCGGTGGGCGATGATGCACCAGCGAATCAGCTTTTTCGGTTTCTCCGTCTTCATCTTTTTTGCCTCCGATTGCAGTTCATGATTCTGCTTTTCATTTGGGCAATTTCCAACTTCTTAGAAAATCAAATGGACAATACCGCCGACAATTGCCGCTCCCGCAACCCAGATCAGCGCCAGTATGCTTCGCTTTTTCAGCACCTGCCTCCAGGTCTGCACGAACGGCGCATCTTCAAGCCCTGGCAGCACCCAAAACTGGCTGTGCCCGACCCATAGCTTGTCGATTACAACGCCGTCATAGATATTCATAACCTCAAGAAACAGCAGCGCCTGCCAATAGGCCTCACCAAAGGAGGAAGCCCCGTTCCACAAACCGATGATCAGCACAAGAGCAGCAAGCATCACGATAAAGAACGGTATCATAAAGCATTTTCGTTTCCGGTTCATCGTATTGCGGTCGATCAGTCCCAGTTCGATGGCGCGATCCTGCACCTCCTTGGGATAAAAGTACAGTCCATTGACAGCACCACCGATCACAGCGATTTTCACCATTGCGGTAAACAGCAGACAATAAAGCAGCAATTGCAGCACGATCATTGTTTTTCTCCTCTCAGTCTGCGTGCGAATCGGGCATCTGGCATCATCGCTGTATATCGGACACCCTGTTTCCCCGCCTGCTGAAGCTACTGGATATGGGCTTCTGTTGTTTTTCTTTTTTCATGCAGGACTTTTTTATCACACGCATAGAAAATCTCTGCCTCCAAAAATTTATTGCTCCTGTCACACGTCCTCAAAGCAGTGCGCAAAGCCACGCTGCCACAGCGGAGGCGGGAATGTAGATCACAAAGTGCCGGATATGTGTTCGCTTGTTATAGCCGAACATATGCGGACCGACCACGCCCTTCAGCTCCGAATAGAAATGCGGAAAGAAATTGGAGTGACACAGCAGCACCCAGTCAAAGAAAATGATGTCGTAGATCTCCATGGCGTAGAGCACGGCGAGAAACCGCACAAAGAAGTCCAGGAAGCCGAAGCCGTTTCTGACGCCGTCCCATACGCTTAGTGCCGCCGCAGCGAGAAAAAGCAGGATGGCAATGATCTCAATCACCCAGCCGATACTATGTGCGCCGGGAAATCGTTCCTTTGTATCGGGGATTGCGTCCAGATTTTCCTTTGGTGCGGATGAGAAAAAACGCTTGTCCTGAATGAAACCCACCCCGCCGTATAAAACAAGAAAGTATGCCAGAAATACCATGAGCGTTACAAGAACCGTGATTTTCATTTTGATGTTGATGCCTCCATACTGACAGACTGCTGCTTTTCCGCGTCCGGTTTTTTGATCAGGTCATACAGCTTTCCAAATTCGCCGATGTCCCGCACTCCGGTAAGCTCCATGCCCAGATGCACATATTTGTCGCATTTGGACTTGGCATCTGTTTCCAGAATCACTGGCACACCCAGCCGGTCGCCCTCGGCAAAGGCAAGGTCCAGCACCTTTCGCATATAGCCCTGCCCCTGATATTGCTCCCGCACACAGACAAGCCAAACAAAAATGTAGGGTTTCTTTTCCTTGTCCATGCGGTCTTGCAGGGAAGCCCCGCCCCGCTTGATGGCAATACCAAATTGCAAAAAGCGCTTCAGGGTGGAGTTGTGCAGCATTCCGCAGGCGATGGGCCACATCGTCTTGAGTCCCATCTTCTCCTTTGGCAGCTTGTAGGCGATATATCCCTCGCCCCGCTCGCTGGTGGTGTGCAGAAAGCCGCCCCGCAGCACCCCGCGCACATAAGTGCAGATATAGTTTGCCGTGGCTTCTTTCCCGGAAAAGGCAGCGGACATTCCTGTTTCCTCTTCATAGTCATAATAGCCGAAGGCATGGCCGATATCACGGATGGATTTCTCGTCTAATGTTATAAGGGTAGGCTTCCATCACTGCCTGACGGTATTTGAAATGATCTTCTATGCTGCCAAACTCGAAATAGATATGCTTTTGCAGTTCTTCGGAAAGTGCTGGAAAGGGTTTATCCTCCAGGCTGTCCGAAATATGCCGCCGCAAATTTGTATAGGTCAGATTTTCCCCCGCGGCTACAAAATACGGCTTTATGGAATCATCGTCACACCACAGGATCTTTTTCAGTGTGCCGCCCTTCGACCAGTACAGGCTCTTGATCGCGAAATACAAAAACGGTGTCATCATGCGGCGCATACCTTTTCCGATTTGCGCAAACTGCCCGCCGTCAAAGAAAACGTGTCCGATGGGCAGCTTCGTACCTGTTAAAAAAGCCATGGCAAGGTCGGCACCGATTGAGGAAGCCACAACCAGTTCAAGGCGTTCCACTCCCTGCGATTTCAGATATGCTTCCACCTGACGAACCTCGTCTGCCTTGCTGACATATTTCTGCCCTTTGCAGTACACCGTGGAAGTAGGCAGAATACAGAAATACCGATCCTGTAAATAGTTTGCAACCGGTTCGCTGCTCTCCCCCGTCACGCCCATTGCGTGAAAAAACAAAACAGCGGGAGCATTCCGATTTCCCAATGTCTTAAACTTCATTGGCTCTCCTTTCCTCAATGAATAAAAGCAGTCATCATTGCCGCCAGCACCGCCGCTATGACTGCCATGCCCACCGTGCCGAACAGCCACTTTTTCTGCTTGTCTTTTGCGGTGATGTACGGCTTCAGATCTTCTGTTCCGGGGATCGTCCATGCGTTCGTGTGCCCAACCCAATAGCCGTCAACCAACAGGCGATCCATGAGATTCATAACGGACAAGATGACGAGTAACTGCCAGAAACCCTGAACAAAGCCCTTTGCACCGTTTATCCCATAGACACAGACCAGCACATAGCCGATATAGCCGGGAATGCAGACTGCTTTGAACAGCAGGCTGTTGCGTCGGATGCGTTCCGGGCTTGTAAGTCCCAGCTTCACGCACCGCTGCTGCACCGCCGGGCTGTAAAGATGCACCATCCCAACAGCCCTCTTACGGATGCCCGCAGCGCAGATCAGAACCAGCAGAACTCCCAACCCAAGACCTTCCAGAATCACCTGTAAAAGCATTACTTATTCCTCTTGTATCCGTTTTCGTCCCGGTATTCGGGATGCTCCCTTCCGTATGGGTCCTTATCGCCGCAGATGGTATAGTCGCATCGGCAGCCGTCCACGCAGGTGGTCGTCCTCACGAGCTTGGCATGGAGCAGTTCCATGGACGCATAGTCCACATTGCACAGGGCGGGCATAATGTCCGCAAATCCGAACCGCTTAGCAAATTCCGCCGCCGGACACGCCGTAAATTCATAATAGATGGGCTTGCTGTTTTCGTAAGGCGTAACATCCATCTCGTAATCATGCCATGTGTCACAGTGCTTTTGAGCAGTGCTGAATGCCCGATACATCAGCTTTTTCCAGAATGGCTTGTTGATGTCAACGAAGCGCAGTTTCCGGAAGGACGGCAGGATCAGATTTTCTTCTATCTCTTCCATTTCGCGGAATGTGACCACATCCCGGCACACATCGTAAAAGCACATGATGGCGATGCAGTCGTAGGTGCCGCCTACGCCGTTGTGAAAATTCTTTTTACCGCCGAGGTCGGTGCGCCACTTGGAAAGAAGCTCTGCGTATCTCAGCTGCACCTGCTCCCAGACCGCCTCGCGCTCCACCTCCGGATAGTGCAGAGTGATTTTCGCCAGAATTTCCTTTTTGCAGGGTTTGGAATATAGCACATGGCAGCTACGGTCAATTTGTAATTCGCTGTCCTTCATCTTCCCACGCCTTTCAGAAAACCGCTCTTTGCATTTTCTTCGGTGTCGTCCGATTCGTCGTAGGCATCATAGGGCGCCGATGGGTCGTGTACTCGTTTTTTGAATGGTGAACAGCTCTTGTCTTTGTGGGCAAACGCAAAGGCAAAATTGTCCGTCCATCCCGTGTGACCGGTGATGAAATATGGATGCAGCCCACATGCGCGCAGTTTCCGCTCCAGCTCCGCCAGTGACTGCACAGCCAGCTTATTGTCCTCCGCCAGCGAGGAAATGAAGCTGTAGCCGCCGTCCGCGCCAAACCACAGCGTGTCGCCGGTAAAAAGGTACTTATCGTCAATGAGGTAGACCATATGTCCCCATGTATGACCGGGAACCAGAAAACACTCGATCCTGACGCCGTCAATATCAAAGACCTCTCCATCGTGAAGCAGCTGCTTTTCGTTGTAGATGGTCACTTGCGGCAGCTTATAGAGATGATAGATGACTTTTCGCCGCACCTCGCCGGTGAGATACCGGTTCTCGATCTCTCCGATGTACAGCTTCGCATTCCGGAACAGCCCCGGACTGTCTGCTTCCACCGCACCCACATGGTCGGTGTCCTGATGGGTGATAAGGATATGGTGTATCGACTTCGGATCAATCCCAAGCCAGCCCATTTTTTCGGCAAGGCGGTCGTAGTTATATCCCGCATCGACCATAATGGTCGTATCGCCTTTGCGGTAGAAGAAGATGTTCGCCACCCATTCGCGCACGCAGGCAACATTCTCGTCGATCCAGCCGGTGTTCAAAGGCTTGAAGATCTCCTTGCCCCGGTACATCCAGCTCATTGCTTTTCTTTGAAATTCCGTTGTCTTTTTCGACATGATCGCACCTCATTTCTGTGCTGTGATGCACAGCCAGCCCTTTTTATTTTTGTGGTTCTGGATCTTACAAAATCCTGCTTGCTCCAGATACGTTTTACCGTTCACAATGCAATACTTTTTACCAGATGCGCCCACTGCTCCGGGTGACAGGCCAGCAATTCCTCGTGCTGCAAGTTCTGCTCATGGAGAACAGGATGTGCAAAATGCTGCTGATACCGGGCACGATATTTTGCGCCCATTTTCAGGGCGTAAAAAATATGGATCTCGGTACCGGGCACATGGATCTTATCCGGCAGCGGAGTGATAAGATCGGAGTAGAACTGATTTTTACAGCTCTGCATGGTCACATAAGGGCGGGCCTCACCGAACATTTTCAGAAAGGCTTTGACATAATCCCCCGACTCTCTGGCACGCTTATCCAGACGCTTTTGTAGAAATTTTGCCTTGAACTTTCCGTCCCGCACCACAGGGTAGATCAATGGCAGCAGAAAATCAGTCTGCAATCTTGCCGCCAGCGGCGATGCCTGATCCAGATCGGAGCTGCCCAGAATGCCACAGTCCATGTGGATGTTCTGCCGTGCCGCCAGCAGCCCCACGAAGGAACCGCCCAGAGAACAGCCGTAGGCTGCCCGGATGTGACCGCCGCAGTGGGTCTTGAGGTAGGCCTCGATCTTTTCGGTCTCCTCCAGCATGGTGGGAAATTCGGTCTGTTCAGTCTCATCAAAGCCATCGTAGCTGACGCACAGCACCCGGAAGCTGTCAGCCAGAAGCGGGATCACCGCACCGAAATTGCTTTTCCAATGGCAACAGGTGCCCGGCAGCAGCAACAGCACCGGGGCATCCTCTGCACCAAATGTGTAGATTTTCATCGTGATACGTTCCTTCTCTATTTATTTTCCACCTGTAAATAGAAGAGATATATTTCTTCGTATAGGGCAGAGTTTTGAGTTAGGTAAAGCTAACTTTTCATTCTATAAAAAGCCGCTTCTCAGCGGTCCTTCTGCCAAAATAATACGCCCTGCCGTCTCCTCTGTCAAGAAGTTTAGGCATTTTCGGAGATTCCGAAAGAGATTTCGCTTTCGGGAACCCCCAACCGTCACCCCAGTGCCACATCCAGCACCATCATCACGCTGAAGCCCACCGCGAAAAATACCGTGCCAACGTTGGAGTGCTGTCCCTGCGACATTTCCGGGATCAGTTCCTCCACCACCACATACAGCATGGCTCCGGCGGCAAAGCTGAGCAGATAGGGCAACGCGGGCACCACGATGCCTGCCGCCAGAATCGTCAGCACTGCCCCGATGGGCTCTACGATGCCGGACAGTACGCCGCCCCAGAACGCCCGGCCTTTTTTCATTCCTTCCGCCCGCAGTGGCATGGAGATGATGGCACCCTCCGGGAAGTTCTGGATGGCAATGCCAAGGGAAAGTGCCAGTGCCCCGGCGGCGGTGATCTGAGCAGTTCCGGCAAGATATCCGGCATAGACTACGCCCACTGCCATACCCTCCGGGATGTTGTGCAGCGTCACCGCCAGAACCATCATGGTGGTGCGCTGGAGCTGGCTTTTTGGCCCTTCGGCCTGCAAACTGTTCTGGTGCAGATGCGGGATGAGATGGTCCAGCAGCAGCAAAAACAGGATACCCAGCCAGAAACCAACCGCCGCCGGGAAAAACGCCAGCCTGCCCAGATCTGCGGCCTGCTCCATAGCCGGGATCAGCAAGCTCCATACCGATGCCGCCACCATCACTCCGGCGGCAAAGCCGGTGAGGGCGCGCTGGATGCCGTCACGCAGAGAGTTTTTCAAAAAGAACACACAGCCCGCCCCAAGACTTGTGCCCAGAAAGGGGATCAAGATCCCCCAGAATGCGTCTTGTATCATGTAGTACCTCCTTGTGGTTAAATACAACTAACCGTGCAAACAGTATACTGCGCTCCGGCAAAAAGGTCAAGGGCTTTGCGGTATAGAGGATGCAGATCGTTTCCTGCACCGAAAAATTTACCTCTGCAAACTTGCCGGTTTCTACTTGACAACGCCCGGTGGGAGTGCTATTTTTATTTCGCGAATTTGTTTTGCCTAACCATCTGAGGGGCGTTGCCCCTGCATTTTTTTGCATCGATTGTTAGGCTAAGCTAACTGTTTTTTCAAAACTGAGATAGAGGTGTGTTACCATGAAATTGAAACAAGTATTTGCAGGTGCCCTTGCGGCCGCTATGCTGGTATGCGCTGTGGCAGTCCCGGCCTTCGCTGCGGAAGAGGTGGAACAGGAAAACGGCCTGACCTCCAGCTATGTCCAGATGAACATCCCCTACGCCGACTTCTACAAGGCTGCCGGTGTGGACAACGCATCTGAGATCGACGCTGTGACCAGCGCCACCAAGAACAAGACCCGTGCGGGCAACCTTGCCGGCGGTTCCTACCACGTCAACGCAGATGGCACCGACATCACCGGCGTTTCCTTCCCGGTCAAGGTGCTGACCCCGTGGGCGCTGAAGAACGCAAAGCAGGTCACCGATGCCGACAGCTACGACATTACCGTTACCCTGAAGGGCAAGGAATCCACCACCACCTACACCGGCGCAGATGCCTTGTTTGAGAACGAGAGCTACGCTTACTACAAGCTCAGTGAGACCCCTGCCTACTACATTACCGCATGGTATAACCTGCTGAGCGGCAAGTGGGAGTTTGGCAAGATCCACGCCACCGAGACCACCGTAGAGGGCACCACTGTGGAGCTGAATACCAACGGTCACCACACCACCTACGAGATGAAAATCTCCGGTTTTGATCTGGACTACAAGGCCAACAAGGTCTACGGCGTAGTTCTGACCACCGCCGATGGCAGTGAGTACGGCCTGCATCATGTGACCAACATCTGGCATGGTACCAAGCTGGGCTTCAATGCCGATGATCCTTACTTTGCATCCATCATCGGCAAGACGATTACTCAGATCACCTTCTACGCCGCCGACGGCGTGTATGTCCTGCCGGTCAATGTGGCGCTGTGAATACACGGGAAACTGCCTAATTTATTGTAAAATATAACACAAAAGGGCAAGGTCTCCTGCATGCAGGCGGCTTTGCCCTTTTTTTATTGCAGATGGAGCCCAATCGCAGGGTCAACAGTTTTTACGTCTGCAATACGGAATCAATATTGCCGGCATTACTCTGCGAATCACAAAAGGGTCCATCCAACAGCATTTTGGCGATGCTGGCAGGCTCTACGCCCAGTGCGTGGGCTGCCTCTGCCACGGTTGCCGAGGATTCGTTCAGCACAATGACATGGTCTCCCAGACCTTTTTCCTCCAGATCTGCTTTTGCTTTTTCAAAGGAAATTTCCCCACTTCTCCGCTCTTATTCGGTAATGGCCCAGACCCGTGCGGGCAGACCAGTTGCACCTTCGATGCGGGGATAAGAAACGATGACCACCGCACCGGCAGGCTGAACTTTATCCAGATTTGCAAGCACCTCCACCTGCAGCTTGTCGTTGTCCAGAACATAGCGCTCACAGGCAAGGTCGCCCTTTTCCTCCGCCACCGCAGAGGAATCGGTATCCAGCGTTTCGTGGCCGTTGGCGGCGGCGTTGCGCACCTTGTAGATATACTCCAATGCTTCCAGCGACCAGCCGGGGGCATTTTCTTTGCCCTCTGCGTCGATGCCGGACAGCGCATCCATATCCGGCCACTTCTTATACCAGTCGCTGCGCAGAGCCACCAACGCACCATCCGGGATAGGACCGTACTTTGCCTCATAGGCCTTGATGTCCTCCACCGTCACAGCGTAGCGGGGGTCTTTCTTGGCCTGCTGGGAAATATCGATGACCACCAGCGGGAAAATCAGGTCGTTCACATCATACTTTTCGGACAATGCTTTGCCCTTGATGAAGTGCCCCGGGAAGTCGATATGGGTACCGAACTGTCCGGGGAATTTGAAGGTCTGGATCAGGCATTCCAGTTCCGGCTTGCCCCAGTCCCACACGGTCTTTGCCAGCTCCACAGAGCCTTCCGGGATGCCGGACCAGTAGGGGCTTTCGTTGTTCAGCGAGTGAGAAAGTTCCACCCAGCGATATTTTTTAGCATTCTTCAGTGCGTTCCACAGTTTATAATCAGCCATTGTCGGTTCTCCTTTTATTGTGACGATGTATGTTCGGGCACTTCTCCCAGACAACGGCATCTTCCTGTTTTTTCTCAGTCTGTCTGCCGGGAATTTGTCTGGGAGCAGCGCATTCGCCCGGGCAGCCTGTGCCGGGCATCTGTTGTACGTTTCATCTGCCTGTGCTCCCTTCCTTGTGTTGGGGATAGTATAAGCCTATTTTCACACCATGTCAATAGGTTTATGCTCTCAAAGACAAATCTGCCTTCTCGTCAGCCGGATGCCCACTGCCGGAGCCCCCTTAATTTCATACGTCCTGCTTCTTTTCCAGTGCTTCAAAGTGATACCGGGGCTTGCATTTGCTCTTTTTGCCGTACTCGATGGCCTCTTTGGGGCAATAGCAGATGCACGCCATGCAGTGGGTGCAGTTTTTGCCCCAGACCGGTTTGCCGTTTTCCAGCCTGATATTATTCAAGGGGCACAGCTCCACGCACTTACCGCAGCCGATGCAGGCGTCCGTTGCCCGGAAGGCATCGGCTTTTACAAAGAAGCGATAGAACACCGGGTTTACCGGGCCGCTCATAAGGCGGTCGTAGAGGGTCTCTCTCGGCGGAGGAAATTCCTGCCCGGCCTTGAGCTGCGCCAGCACCTTCTGAAGCGCAGGCTCTGCCTGCTCCACGATGCTCCGTGCCTGCTCCTTTTGAGGTGCATTGAACATGGCAATGTAGTTTTCCGGCATGATGATCTGGGCTGTGCCCATATACTGCAGCTGCTTTTGCGCTGCAAGCTGCCGGTTATAGCCTGCCGCATTGCCAATTTCGCTGCCGCAGTCCATCACAAACCAGATGCGCTCTGCCCCGGTCAGCGCGGTCTTGCCCAGCCACTCCGACACCACCCGGGGGATACGCCATGCGTAGGTAGGCGTCACCAGCACCACGTCACGCCCGGTCTGCACCGGGGCGGTATCCCCTGCCTTGATACAAGCGTTCAGGTCGTAAAGCGGCATCTCCAACCCTTCGGCAATACGCCGTGCCAGATACCGGCTGTTGCCGGTTCCCGTAAAATAAAGTACCATGGCTGCCCCCTCATTTTGTGTTATTCAGATGTCCGTCTGCCCGGCAAACTGGAACTTGACACTTTGTATTTATCGAGAATACTCTTGAAACCATTTTGCAAAGCGTGATT
>OHEU01000548.1_pt1 | contig 21892 bp, 17 predicted proteins | sample 1567341 | NCBI WGS metagenome assembly OHEU01 (sample SAMEA3879524, study PRJEB24766) | human gut metagenome | biome: human-associated habitat; feature: feces | place: USA | collected 1985/1987 | reverse complement strand
CCAGTCAGAAAACAAGTTTTCCTTCTTGTCATCACCGTCATCACCAATGTCATGCATTGCATGACGACAACAGCGATCACGGTTCAAAAAGCGGCCGCCGGCCGTTCCAAAAGTCCGCCTTTGGCGGTGAAAAAATAGCTGCTTGTGGTGCCCCTCTCTAACTCTCCCCAAGGGGCGAGAATGTAAACCTGGTGAGTTACGCATAGTTATTGGTGAAAAGGTGGGGTGTGAGGCGTGATAGAACTCCGTTCTGGGACAACGCTGTAAATGGTGGTGCTTGTGGGGGATATTTCCAGGTCTTTTATCCTCTGTTTGCTTTAACTATTAAGGGATGGAGATAAAGACAAAAAGCCGTGGTGGCTGTTGTCGGCTTCGCCTTATTGGGGCTGATGGTGACGCCAGTCAGAAAACAAGTTTTCCTTCTTGTCATCACCGTCATCACCAATGTCATGCATTGCATGACGACAACAGCCATCACGGTTCAAAAAGCGGCCGTCGGCCGTTCAAAAAGTCCACCTTTGGCGGTGATAAAATAGCTGCTTGTTGTGCCCCTCTCTAACTCTCCCCAAGGGTGAGAATGCCAACCTGGTGTGGGTCACATTCTGGATGTGTGGGATGGATGGAGCATGAGTCTCGTCGTATTCTGAACCTGCGTAGATGCTCTATATACCTTATTATATATGTGCCTCTCTGCATGGGTGGGGGAATCTATGGCGTGTCCTTGTAAAGTGCAGGTGGTGAAAGATATCGTAGAAGATATACTCTTATGGGGTTTATCTTGTCTGGGTATGAGTGGCTCGTGAGGGGACGGTGGTTAGGGCTCTTGTGGCGTGAAAAGAAAAACTCCCAAAGTCCTAATGGGCCTTGGGAGTTGTCATCATATTCATGATATGGGTTCTGTCATTAGAATGGCAGGTCGTCATCGCTGTTGCTCTGCTCGGGCTGGGGTGGGAATGGGGCGTTGGCGGGCTGCTGAGGCGCTGCGGGAGCGGCCTGGGCTGCAGGGGCTGCGCTAACGGTGTTGGGGTCGACCAAGCGAACGTCGAATGCGCGGATATTGTTGAACCAACGGCCATTATACTCGTGAGCATCAATGTCGAAAGAAACATTGACCTCCTGGCCTAACTGTATGTTGAAACGAGTGAGACGCTCTTCGCCAAATACATCGAATACCATCTTGCGAGGGAAGCTGTCGTGGGTTTCGATTACAAAACTCTGACTCTTCCACTCTCCACGTGCTGAAACGCCGCTGCGTGCGGGCAGCACTGCGATTACCTTACCTTGTAGTTCCATTTTATAATTATATATTTGTTTTCGAGATTATTATCTTCCGCGAAATTACTAAATTTTATGAGAAAGACGAAAATATTTGCCTATTTTTTTGCACCGCAAGCAGCTTTTTTGTATTTTTGTGCCTATATTCAATTAAAAACCATATAAATAATATAGGCATGGAATTTACAATATCTAGCAACGCTCTTAGCAGCCGTTTACAAACCCTGGCAAAGGTTATCAGTAGTAAAAACTCACTCCCTATACTGGAATGTTTCTTGTTTGAGGTGAACAATGGTTCGCTGACGATTACTTCGTCGGACAGCGAAAACATGATGAAGTCTACTGTGGCACTGGACAGTAACTCTGGAGAAGGGGCTTTTGCCATTCAGAGCCAGACCATGCTTGACGCTGTGAGAGAGTTGCCCGAGCAGCCTTTGACAGTAGTCGTTGATACCGAACTGGCTACAATCAAGGTGATATATCAGGGCGGTGAATATAACTTTACCATCATGGGCGCTGCAGAATATCCCAAGATGCTGACGATGCCTGAGAATGTCAATGTAATCACGATTGATTCGGGCGTGCTGGCTGCCAACATAAACCGTTCGATATTTGCCACTGCGCAGGATGAGCTGCGTCCGGTGATGAATGGTATCTACTTTGACCTGACTCCGGATGCGTTGGCTATCGTCGCCAGTGATGGACACAAGCTGGTGCGTAACAAGAACTTCATGGTGAAGAGTGATTCTCCTGCCGCCTTTATTCTCCCGAAAAAGCCAGCCAACCTGTTGAGAAGTGTGCTGGGCAAGGATGGCAGTGATGTTGTCATCAAGTTTGATGGACGAAATGCCGAGGTAACCTTCGACGAGGGCGTGCTGACATGCAGACTGATAGAGGGACGTTATCCCAACTACAACTCGGTGATACCTGTAGCCAACCCCAATCAACTTACGATAGATAGAAAGGCTCTGCTGAGTGCTCTCAAGCGCGTATTGCCTTTTGGTAGCAAGAGCAGCCAGTTGGTGAAGTTCAAGTTGGACGCAGGCAGTCTGGTAATCTCGTCAGAGGATATAGACTATGCAACCAAGGCTCGTGAGACTATCCTCTGTGACTATGCAGGACAGAAGATGAGCATAGGATTCAAGGGCAGTTCGCTGACAGAGATTTTGAGCAATCTGGACAGTGAGCAGGTTACGGTGGAACTCGCTGATCCCAGCCGTGCCGGTATCATTGTACCTACAGAACAGCCCGAGAATGAGGATGTGCTGATGCTGCTCATGCCGATGTTGCTGAACGATGCAAACTAATAGTCAGAACCCACTATAATATATAGTAATAGTGAAACTTAATATCACAAAACCGCTGGTAGTCTTTGATTTGGAGACTACCGGCTTGGATATTGTAAAAGACCGTGTCATCCAGATATCGTATATCAAGGTGACGCCGGATGGACGGGAAGAACGAAATAATATCTTTGTCAATCCTCAGCGGGTAATCCCTGATGAGGTGGTAGCGCTTACGGGCATTACCAACGAGATGGTGAAGGATGCCAAGACATTCAAGGAGATTGCAGCCAATCTGAAAGACGCGTTTGCGGGGTGTGACTTTGCCGGATTCAACTCAAACTTTTTTGATATTCCCATGCTTGCCGAGGAATTCCTTCGTGCGGGCGTGGACTTTGATTTCTCCAAGGCCCGTCTGATAGATGCGCACAGTATCTTCTGCAGAATGGAGCGTCGGAGTCTGGCTGCTGCCTATCAGTTCTATTGCGGTCGCAAGATGGAGGATGATTTCCCTCCGCATCGTGCCGATAATGACACTGAGGCTACCTATCGGGTGCTGATGGCTCAGTTGGACAAGTATAATCCAGAGACGGCCGATGATCCTGAAAAGGTGTTGCACAACGATATGGATGAGTTGGCAGCCCTGTCAAAATCGAATGACAATGTGGACTTTGCTGGCAGAATCGTGTGGAAGGACATGGTCGATGCCAATGGCAAGCCGCTGCTCGATGGTGAAGGCAATCCGCGCAAGCAGGAGGCTTTCAATTTTGGTAAGTACAAGGGTTGGTATGTGACAGATGTGCTGCGCAAGGACCCAGGTTATTACAGTTGGATGCTGTCGTCTGATTTTACGAACAACACCAAGCAAGTGCTCACGCGTATCCGTATGCGTGAATTTATGAACAAGAAAGGATAGTGGGCAGTAATCTCGGCATATTGATACGGACATTTACGCGGAGAAATCGCTTCTGGATGAAAGGCGTGATGGTGATGGGCTACATCATGATAATGCTGGCGGCAATGCCGGCAAAGGCTCAGGAACTCAATGCCAAGATAGTCATCAACCGTTCGCAGATACAGGGAACGGATGCCAGCGTGTTTGATGAATTGCAGAAGCAGTTGGAGCAATTTGTCAATGAGCGGCAATGGACCAATCTGCATTTTCAGAAGAATGAGCGTATTGTATGCAATTTCAACATCACTGTAACCAAATATGACGCTTCGTCGAATATCTTCACTTGCAAGGCGCTGATACAAGCCAATCGTCCGGTATATAATTCGGCTTATACTACCACTCTTTATAACAATACTGACAACAACTTCAACTTCGAATATGCCCAGTTTGATCAAATTGTCTTCACTCCAGACAATATTGACAATCAGCTTACTGCGCTGTTTGCCTATTATGCTTATCTGATAATCGGTATCAATCTCGACAGTTTTGCTGCCATGGGTGGTGACGAGGTGCTGCAACAGTGTATGAATGTTGCCAATAGTGCGCAAAATCTGAATTATCCCGGATGGAAAGCCTTTGATGACAGTCGAAACAGGTATGCCTTTATCAATGATTATCTGGATGGAGGTATGCGCCCGTTCCGACAGTTTCAGTATGACTATTACCGTACCGGGCTTGACGAGATGGCTGGCAATGCGGAGCGAGGACGTGCCAATATAACCAAGGCGATGGAGCTGTTGAAGAACAGTCATGATAACAAGCCGCTGAGTCTGGTTCCGCAGATATGGACGGACTACAAGCGGGATGAAATTGCCAATATATATAAAGGTAAGGGAACGCCCAAGGAGAAGGAAACAGTATACGACATTCTGTTTGGTATCAACGCCAGTCAGAATGCGGCATGGGATAAAATTAAGGAATAATGTTAAGACATTTATATATAAAGGATTTTACGCTGATAGACCAGCTTGACATTGATTTCTTTCCAGGTTTCTCGGTAATCACTGGAGAAACGGGAGCGGGAAAGAGCATTATCTTAGGCGCATTGGGTCTGCTTTTGGGTAATCGTGCTGATGTCAAGCAGATAAAGAACGGTGAGAAGAAGTGTGTCATTGAGGCACATTTTGATTTGGCCGACAGTCATCTGGAGCGTCTGTTCTCTGACAATGATATAGACTATGATGCACAGGACTGCATCCTGAGAAGGGAAATCAATGCCAATGGCAAGAGCAGGGCTTTTGTCAATGATTCACCCGTATCGATTGCTGTTCTCAAGGAATTGGGCGAGCACTTGATAGACATACATAGTCAGCACCAGAACCTGCTCTTGCAGAAGGATGATTTTATGCTCGGCATTGTGGACGTAGTGGCCAAGAATGGCGAGGTGCGTCGTGCGTTTGCCGAGGCATACGAAGAGCAGAAAACGTGCAAGCGTGAATTGGATGACTTGACACAGCAGATAGAAAGAGATAGGCAGAATGAAGATTTTCTGCGTTTCCAATATCAGGAGTTGGCCAAGGATGAATTCAAAGAAGGCGAGCAGGAGCAGTTGGAGCAAGACAGTGAGATGCTGGCTCATGCAGAAGAGATAAAGCAGGTGCTCTTTGATGCGAATAACGTGCTGACTGACGAAGACAACAATGTGGCGTCTATCCTGAAGAACATCGCTTCCAATCTGAATTCGATAGAATCGGTATATGCGCCAGCTCGGGAACTGGCTGCGCGTGTGGAAAGTGCTTATATCGAAATCAAAGATATAGCCGACGAAATCAATGGGGGAGGAGAGAAGATTGAGTTCAATCCTGCCTTGTTGGAGGAAATCAACGGCAGGCTGGATAGATTGTATGCTCTGCAACAGAAGTATCACCTCGGTTCGATAGAAGAACTGAATGAACTCAAGCAGAAAATCGCTGACCAACTGGGGCTTATTGACAATGGTTCGGATGAGCTGGATGCGCTTAAGGAACGATATGAGCGGGCATACAAAGAATGTCTGGTAAAGGCGAAACAGTTGACGCAGACACGCGAGAAAGCGGCGAGAACTGTGGAAAAGGAACTTAAGCAACGTCTGGTGCCATTAGGAATCCCCAACGTGAGATTTGAGGTGTCGATGGAGGAAAAACCCTTGAGTGCTGATGGCGCCGACAAGTTGCAGTTTATGTTCAGTGCGAACAAAAACAGTCTGTTGCAGCCCATATCGCAGATAGCCTCGGGCGGCGAAATCGCCCGCGTGATGCTCTCGTTGAAGGCGATGATTTCGGGAGTAGTCAAGTTGCCCACCATCATCTTTGACGAGATTGATACGGGCGTGAGCGGTCGCGTGGCCGAGCAGATGGCTTCGATTATGAAGGAGATGGGCGACAAGGACCGTCAGGTCATCAGCATTACCCATCTGCCACAGATTGCTGCCATGGGAACGACCCATTATAAGGTTTCCAAAGAGGATTATCGTGATGTGACGTTGAGTAGGATGACAAAACTTACAGATGACGAGCGAATCAAGGAAATCGCTCAGATGTTGAGCGGCAGTGACATAACTCCGGCCGCGATAGAAAATGCAAAATCCCTATTAAGAATATGAAGAAAATCATTTATATAGCTTTTGCACTCTTGGTTGCAACCAATTGTAGTGCGCAGATAGAGAGTGCCGCCAAATCGGTTTTCTCTCTGACAACCTTTAAGAAAGATGGTACCTTGCTTGCATCAACCCATGGCGTGTTTGTGGGAGATAAGGGCGAAGCGATAAGCTCTTGGAAGCCGTTTGTGGGTGCCGACAGTGCGGTGGTAATCGATGCCAATGGCAAGCAATCGGTAGTAAGTGCGCTGATAGGTGCCAACGAGTTGTACAATGTCTGCAAGTTTAAGGTGGATGGCAATACACGGCCTGCTTCTGTAGCAACCGCAGCCAGCAAGAAGGGTGAAAAGGTATGGATATTGCAGTATTCGGTCAACAAGCCCCTGATAGACCAGCGCAATGTGCAGAGCGTGGAGCCGTTTATGGAGAAGTATGCCTATTATCTCTTCTCGTCTAATATCGATGAGAGTGCCGATGGATGTCCTGTTGTCAATTCCAAAGGTCAGGTGATTGGTGTCATCCAGATTTCCAAGGATGGACAGCAGATTGTGGCTACTGATGCCAATTTCATGAACGATATGACTGTGGAGAACGGTCTGGCCATAGCCAATCCTGTGCTCAAACAATCGTTTATCCCTATCGACTTTCCCAAGAACCATGAGCAGGCTGCGGTGATGTTGACTCTCACAGCAGAACAGAGAGATACGCTGATGTATAACAAGTACGTAAAGGCTTTCATCCAACGTTTCCCTGGTTATGTGGAAGGCTATAATGCGCTGGCCAACAGACAGCTGGCCAAGGCTGATTTCTCTGGAGTTGATGCTACCATCAAGACTGCCCTTGAGAAAGTTGTCAAGAAGGAGGATGTACATTCGGCCTATTCCCGTCTTATATATAGCAAGGTTTCCAATCTTCCAGACAGCATCTATCCTTCCTGGAATGCGGATAAGGCGCTGGAGGAAGCCAATAAGGCGTATGATATAGACCACCAGCCTCTCTATGTGCATCAGCAGGCTTTGGCTTATTTTGTGAAGAAAGACTACGCTACTGCCTACGACAAGTTTATGGAACTCACCAAGACCCCTATTCGCAATGGCGACCTCTTCTATAGTGCCGCTCAGTGCAAAACGCAGATGAAGGCTCCCGATGCAGAGATTGTAGCCCTCTTGGACAGTGCTATAGCTGTCTCTCCCCGGCCACTGAATTTTGTGGGTGCGCCTTATGTGCTTGCTCGTGCTACACATTATTATAATATAGGAGAGTATCGTAAAGCGGTGATAGATTTCAATCAGTATGACTCGTTGATGCAGGGTAGGCCGATTACCAGCAATTTCTACTATATCCGTCATAAGGCAGAAATGGAAATCCATCAGTATCAGCAGGCGCTCAATGATATGGACCGTGCCATATTGCTGCAGCGTGATTCTCCAACCCTGTGGGCAGAGAAGGCTTCGCTGCATTTGCGCTTCAGCCAGACCGACAAGGCAATCCGTAGTGCAGAAATCTGTACACAACTTGCACCTGAGTATGCCGATGGATATATCTTGTTGGGCGTGGCCAATATGGTGGCAAAGAATAAGGAAGAAGGAACCAAAGCTCTCATGAAAGCCAAGGAATTGGGAGATGAAAGAGCTGATGAGTATTTGAAGAAATATAAGTAAATATTTGGAAATATCAAGCAAATTTATTAACTTTGCAGCCGCAAAAAGGATGGTTCCGTAGCTCAGTTGGATTAGAGCAACAGCCTTCTAAGCTGTGGGTCTTGGGTTCGAACCCCAACGGAATCACTTAAACTCCCAACGGAATCACTTTGTGACCCCATGCGGGTCACATTGGAACAAAACAACGTCAAAGAGGATTCTACTTCGGTAGTATCCTCTTTGTTGCTTATATACAGTTAGTTACGAGCGAGTAACTTGAAATTCAGACAGTTATTTAGAGGACGAGCGTAATGTCTAATTAACGCAGCGGATTTGAACTTGGTGCTTTGATGATGACATAACGGGACACAACGATACATAAATGTGTGACACTTTGTGTGACACTTTTCTGAAATGTGTGACACTTCTTAAAAATGTGATACACTTTCAGCCACTAAATAGCTGGGATTGGTAAAACTACCAATTAAAAATTGTTAAACTCCCATTATTCTCATCTTCTCCACTTATTTGTCCGCTGTACTAAAACCTACTTTAACGATGAAGAAGGAATTGGTAGAGGTCGTCTTCGACCGTAGAAAAAACTCCGAGAAGAGGGGTTACGGATTTTTGGAAGTACAAGTTTATCTTGGACGTGCCACTCGTAAATACATTATGATTGGCAAGTATTCACCCGACGAATGGCAAGCTGCAGCAGCTTCGCCCGAAACACAAGCTCTGGTGGCGAAGTGTAAGAAAATCATTGCTGCGATGGATGTTCTTGATGAAGAGCGTACCTATGACAATTTCATGTATCACTTTAATGGCGAAGACAAGAAGCCAAAGGTGGAAGTGAAAGAGGAGAAACCCAAAGAGTCGGAGAAAAGTGGAAAGAGTTTTCTCGACTTTATGGAGGAAGCTCTTGCCAATGAGGATTTGCGCGAAGGCACACGCAAGCACAAGATATGTGCTATCGAAACCGTGCGCACATTCGGGAAACTCAACACCTATGGCGACTTGACTCCGAAGAACATCATCGCCTTTGACAACTGGCTGCATGATGGCACCCGTACCGATGTGACGTGTTACGGCTACCACAAGAAAATCCACAAGTGGGTTCGTCAGCTTTATCAGATGGGCGAGATACCACAGGATCCTTATCAAGTGGTGACGTTGAAGCGAGGCAAGTGCCGTGAACGTGAACCGCTCACCGAACTTGAACTGAAGCTCATGCGCAACTACAAGTTTGAAGGCAAACTTGCCAGGGTGCGCGACCTCTTCATCTTCGCAGCCTACACCGGTCTGTCGTTCTGCGACACACAGACCTTCGACTTCGAGAGCATGACGAAGAAGGAAGGCAAGATGTACTACATCGATGGTAGCCGTATCAAGACCGATACGAAGTTCTTCACGCCTATCCTCTCTCCTGCGATGAAGGTGCTTGAGAAGTACGACTACCAACTGCCGAAGATTAGCAATCAGAAAGCCAACGACTACCTTCATGTGATACAGATGGAGCTGCACTTCAGGCAGAAGTTGACTTTCCACGTGGCTCGCCACTCCTTCGCTACGATGGCGTTGGCTCACGATGTGCCTATAGAGAATGTGGCTCGTATGCTTGGGCACCAGGACATCAAGACCACACAGATTTATGCCAAGGTGCTGCGCACCACCATCGAGCGCCATGCCACAGCCCTGCAGCGTTCAATCAGCTAAGACACGATAGAATATACCCTTTAGTAACTGCGACTTTCCCGACTCATGGAAGGTGGCAGTTATTTTTTCGCATATATACCTCTGCCCACGTATGTAGAACAAAGCACGAGGATTGGGTATTGTGTCGGACAGGAAAGAGAAATGAAACTTCTGCTTTCCGTCAATCTTGTGCATTGACAAACGCATAGAATTGGCTATGCCGTCTTTCAATCGCAAGGTGAATTGAGTTCTGTTATACCCAAACGAGTCAGTAACCTCCACCTTATCTATTATAGGATGTGGCTGATTACCGCCGAAAAGATAATGTCCACTCCAAAAGCCGACATATATAACATCAAAGTATGCAGAAGATTTCTCGGTTTCTCCCTTGCCAATCACATAGCTTGCATTGCCTTGTGCCAATTCTCCTGCATCATAGTCTACATCGTCGTGATAGCGTACCGATGATGATTGTCCTTCATTGTTCGGCCTTTGTCCGATGAATATTCCAGATGATGCAGAGCCAGAAGAGCCTGTACCGTCTTCCGATATAGTCCATGTTTCTCTACTGCCCAACTCTCCGCAGTCGAGAAACATACAATTGCCATACTTGTCGTCAGTACCCTCTATCCATGCAGGAACGATTTTCAGTTCAATGTCGTCTGCATCATTATCAACGAAATAATCTCCGAACTGATTTACAGGCATCAGACGGTTATAATACTTGTACCACTTTATACCATTATGCTTGCTGACAAATTCAGATTTGTAGCAGTACATTATAAAATAGGTATCAATCTCCTTGCAATAAAACAGTCTGTTTCCGTCACTTCCAACTGGATAGCCACGGCTGAAAGACTCGCTGTATCCATGTCCGCTATGCCCCGTAGACTTGTAATAACCGCTAATCTTCAACGTCATAGCCTTGTCAATCAATTCCCGAAATGTATCATAGACCAAAGCCTTTGACTTGTTGGCTCTTATAAACCAGTCGCACGAGTAATATGACCACAGAAGCGCATCATTATCAGCGTATTTCAAGTTAGCCGAAGCGATGTACTTGCTTTCATCTTCTTGCGACACCTCTGTTGTGTAAGAGTCCAAGACCTTGTTTAAGATTACCTCTCCTGCCGATTTTGCCAGACTATTAGAGAAATGAAACTCGATGCGCTTAGCCTTATGGTTGATATCAAAATCTCCGAAAAGGAAGTTTTCAAGATGCTCAAAAAACTCGTTCAATGTCCAATGAGGCAATGCAATGGCAAAGTTCCACGCAGCCCATGCAGCCGGAAGCGTATTGCAAATCAAGAGATATTTATATTGCGATTGCTCCAGTTCAGCAAAGTTCGCCTCATACCCCAATTGCGAACAAATACGCTTCAAGATATACAATAAGTATGGCTGGAAAGAAAGAGTACTTTTGACATTCTCGAAGCCAGTGATGAAATGGACAGATGTAGTAACAGCATTCTGCAGATTGCCGGAATAGTTGTTTACCCACGGCAACGGCACCCAGTTGTTCGTTGGATATGGTTTGAACGCTTCTGCTGCTATAAGATTATCGCGCTTGGTAGGATATCCCAAATCCATTTCATTGAGATAGATATCGTCAAACGTTTCGTTAAAGTTCTGCTCGCTGCGACCCTCCAGGAATTGCGTTTTTACTTCTACGTCCGATATTTCCGTTATTGTGATGGAGCCAGACTTCATAAATGCACCATCACGTATGTCGCAGTCAAACACCACCTTCGACTTGATAACATCCGCTCTGTGGATGTGCCCGAAGATGGCAATGTTCCGTGCACATCCCTTTAGTGGGAACGTGATAGTCAAGGTGTAGCTGTCGCTACCCGTAAACAGACGGTTCTCGAAGATGAAGTCAAACGAAGTGTTCTTCTTCAAAAAAGCTTGTTTGCCATTGATTATTATTTCCATTTTTATTACTTTTGCAAAATGAAACATACGCTAATTATAATATTCGCAAGTTTGACACTTTTTGTTGCAAGTCTTGTCTTTATTGACTATTGGAATTTCGATTTTCCAAACTTGCTCATATTTCTTATTGCAAGTAGTGTCGTACTGTATATTTTAAGTAGATATGTGAAAGGTAAGTCAGCAAGACGAACACTTGCCACTTTATCATACATACCGCTTGCCACATGGATTTTGCTCCTAATATTCTTATTTATTGCTATGTATGTAATGACAATTGGCGAGGCTCACCATTAACCAGAGGTTACTCACTTTCTCCTACTCTTTGGTGTCTTGTTACGGATTAGTATGTCATACTCGTCCTGCGCCTGCTTGATGCCAGTGTCACCCGTGACCGTGTTCACCGTGACGAAAGGCTCGCTCAATCGCTTCTCCAACTGTTTCATCGTATCAGCATAACTCTGCATAGCCTTTGTGTTCTGCACGATTGCAGCCGTAGCCAGTCCGTCCGACTGCTGCTGCACGATGATAGGCTGTTGCTGTTGTGGCGTGCTATATGCTACTGGCGCAATAGTCCGACTCACATCATCGGCTCGTAAGGATCCGATGGTGTTAGTCCGCTGCGCATAGTCCAGGGCGTTGATGATGGGACGCGCAACTGGGTTGGCAAGCATCTCCTGCGATGCCACCCATTCCCCGGCATGAACCACGCCCACCTCTTGGAACTTGGAACCTTTCGGAGTGAAGCCACCCTTTGCATAGCCCTGGCTTTCACTCGCTTGCTGCTGCTTTTTGATTGCAGCAATCTGAATAGCTCCAGCTGCCACCGCCATTGCAGCAGCCACTGGTGCCAGGATATAACCCACAAGCGGAATTGCCGCTGCCGAGCCATACGCCGAGATGGCGTTCTGTGCCGTCTGCGCCACCGCTTGAATTACCTGCATGGCAAACATCTTTTTGTTCGCCTCGTTCTTTTTCTTTGCCAGCTCCTTCTGCTTCTGCTCCTCGAGCTTCTTCACCTTGTAGTTGTTGCCCTCCGCTTGCGATATCTCCTTGTCATACCGCTTCTCGATGGCAGCAGTCTGTATCTCCAGTTCCGCCTGAATGAGCGAAGTCATGCCCGAAAATATCGAAGACATGCCCGACGTTAGCGTGTCAAAAGAGCCTTGCACCGCCTGTCCGAGGTCCGAGTTCAGCCACTCCGTGATGTCCTCCGTCATGTTCTGCAGGAAGTTCTTGCTCGTGTCGTTATACTCCTGGCCGTACTTCTTCGCCAGTGCCACCTTTGCCTTTTGATACGCTTCCTCAATGCGCAACTTCTCCTTAGCATCGTCGCCAGCAGCCTTTATCTCCTGTTTGAAAACTTCATCGAGGGCAGCACTATCTTTGGTGTATTTCTCCTTCTTCTCCGACTTGTTATCCCCGAAGTAGTCCTCTTTTATTTTGGCAAGCTCCTTCTGATGCTTCTTCTCGTTGTCCTCGATGGTCTTCTGATTACGCTTTTGGTTTTCAACGAGCTTATTCTGATAATTTTTCTGCGCTTGCAGTTGTTCCTTAGAACCGTCCGTGTAGACCTTCGTCAAACGACGCAGATGCTCCAACTCCATGAGTTCAAGCGCATCATCAAACGTTTTTTGGTCGACCTTGCCATCAATGTACCGCTGTTTCTCCGTAGCAACAAGCTCATTGTAATAGTCGTTCTCCTGCTTAGCCGACTGCACATTCTTGTCATCAGCGAGTTTCTTCTTCGCCTCATAGTATGATGCTTCAGCTTCCAACTTCTGTTCACTCGTAGCTTTGCCATTAGCCATAACTTTCTGATTGTACTCAATATCAATCTCTGTCATGCGGTTCATGTACTCCTCGAAGTCCTTCTCACCCTTGGCATAGGCGATGCGGTTGAGAGCCTGCTCCCTGGTCTTCCAGTCCTTCTGCGGTTTCAGCACATCCTCCGTCTTCGTCTTCTTGTCCGTCTTAGGAGGCGTGTATGGAGGGTTCTGCGTCTGCTGTTCCTGCTTCTGTTCTTTCTTCGCTTCATTGAGCGCCTCCTTCTTGATGTCTTCGCCATATATGCCTAAGATGTTCGCCTCACGCTGGTCGAGTTCCGCCAGGTCCTCCTTTGTCTTGGCAAGCGCACGTCTGTTCGAGGCACGCAACGAGTTGACACCCAACTGCACCACCTTTCCCTCCTGACCCGGCATAACCGTTTCCGTCCTTGCCTCCATCTCATCCATGGCAACGACACGCTCCTGCCTCTGCTTTTCCAGATTAAGGTCGACACGCTGCTTTCCGATATCACGCAACTTATCCTTAGCACCCTCAATCTCATACTTGCGAGTCAACGACTTCAAGTAATCATCAAGAGCTTTCTTATTCTCCTTATACTTGCCCGTGGTATCATCCAACTGGGCATTATAGTTCGGAATAATCTTGTTGAGCGCATCAATCGCCGTGTGTCTGTCCTTCAGCGACTGCGTTTCATCACGCGCCACCGCAATAAGCGCATCAATCTTGTTCTTCTCGTCGATGATGCCCTCATGCCCACGCTTGCGTATCTCCAGCAAGTCCTTTTCTGCTTGCGACACCTCCGTCAACTTCTTGTATAGCTTATACAGAACCGCACCGAGAGCAATGGCTCCGGCTGCTATCGCACCATAGCCCGATGCGAGCAGAGCACCCTGCTTTTTGAGGTCCGACATCAGCCATGACTGACGTACCCAGTTGCCTTGCAATTTGGCAAGTCCCATCTGCAGAAGCAAGTGCGCAGCGTGCAATGTGGCGACCGTAGTCTTGTATGCCGTAGTCGCAGCCTTGGAAATAACAAGCCACGCATAATGCGCCTTGAAGGCAATGTTTGAAGCGTTCACCGCAATCTTATAGGCAATGAAAGCAGCAGTCAGCGAAGCCAAGGTAAAAGCGTTCTCCTTGATGAACGTGATAGAAGTAGACATGAACTTCAACAACAAGGTGGTGGAAGAGATGACATGCTTCATTATCGGCTGCAGCTGCTCACCGAGTGCCACCGCCATCTCCGTCACACCCTTGCGAGCTTTGTCAAGTCCTGCCTGCACCGTAGTATTCTGCACATTGAACTCATTTGTGACCGATGTACCCTCCGCAAACGCCTTAGTAGCTTCCTCCTGCTCCCACCGCACCATATCGAGGTTGCCAGCAAGAGCCGAAATCACCTGCGCAGCACGGGCACCATTCTCGCCCATATCCTTGAAGACTGGTGCCAGCACATCGATGTTGCCGAGTTCGTGAAGACGATCCAGCAACATAAGAAGTCCCTCGTTAGTACTCTTCTTCAGCGTTTCGTTGAACTCCTTAGCATTAAGTCCCGTAGCCTTGATGATTTTGTCGTTCTCCTTGAACATATCCATAATGACTTTGGAAACAGCAGTTGCCGACATCTCCACCGCCTGTCCCTGGCTATCCAGCACCGCAGCGAAGCCCATGATTTCCGGGATAGTCATCTTCGCCTGGGCACCCACGCCAGCCATGCGCTGTGCGAAGTTGGCGAGATATGGAGCCGATGCCGTGCAGTTCTGCGACAACTCGTTGATCACCGAACCCACGGCAAGCAAAGCCTTCTCTGTGCCGAGGCGTTCCTCGTCACCGAAGATGTTGGTAAGTTTACTCAATGTCAGCGTAGCCCCATCGCCGAGGTCGTCCAAAGCCACATTGATTTGGTCGGCAGCTTTCACGAAGCCCAAGACATCCTCCTGCGAAGTTTTGCCCAATCGTCCTGCTTCCTGCGCCAACTTATTCAACTCCTCACGCCCCGTTCTGGTGTCAATCTTCTGGAACTCCTCATTCAACTGCTCCACCTCCGAAGCGTTCATTCCCGTAAATTTGCGCACATTCGCCATCTCCTGGTCCATGTCCGCAAAAGCGTTCACCGCCGAGCGTCCTGCCATGATGATACCCGTGATGGCAGCAGCAATGCCGGCAAGAGCTGTCTGCCAGTCGTTCAACTTTCGGTTCATCCGTTCCCACAGACTTTCATTCTCTCGCAGTTGCGAGTTCACTTTGGCAATCTCCGCCTTAACACGCTTAATCGCCTCACATTGTCTGTTCCACTCTTCGCTTCCCCGTTCAAGCCCATTAAGGTTACGTTTCAGCTGTGACAATGTGCGGTTCAGTTCCTTTGGCGAAGTTTCATTGAGTCGTTGCAGAACATGCTCGACCCCTTTAGCAGCATTTTCAATCTGCGAGATTTGGCGATTGGTTTCCTTCAGTTCACGCTTTAGCTTCGTGAGCTGCTGCTTGTTTCCTGCTGCTACCGCTTTCTCAATGGCTTTTTCGAGGTTTGCAGCCTGAGATTTCAGTTTCAGGAGCATATCTTCCGCCTGTTTTCCGTTTACAGTGAGCGTAACGGTCGCATTGGTGTTTATATTCGACATACGTCTTTCAATTTTTATAGTTTAATGATACGCAAAAATAGCACCGCTCAAACACCACTCAAAAGACGAGAAATAAGGCTGTTTCGCCCGATTTAGGCACGCTGGCACCGACAAAAACCGACGAAATTTAAGCGGTAGAAAAACGAAAGGCTTGTGTATCAAGCCGTTAAGGGATTGTTAAGGGATTTTCCCTTAACCCGTCTTGATAAAGACCCCCCGACCGCCCTGTCCTTGCTGACGGCTACGACCGCCCGACCTTTGCGGAATATGTAAACAAATGTTAATATTTGGCTTCTCACACTCGCAAAACCGCCTTAGTTGCGCCAAAAGGCGAAAAGGCAGAAAGTGACGAAAAAGGCTTGCAAGTTTCGCTGATGACGAAAGCGAGCCGAGGTTTCACGCTGATGCACAACCGCTCCAAGTTCCACGAAAAACGAGGGTTTCGGATTGGGTAAATAAGGCTGAAACAAGCAAAGGTTTCGGCAAAGCACCGAGTTTTCGGCACGATATAGGGTTTCGGATGCGTCAAATGCTCTATTTTCGGCACTTTAAGCCTCCAAGCCGAGCAAACCGAGGGTCTTGCCGTACCACGAAAGGCTATTGGGTATCGGATGGGCATCAATGGCTTGCGGATGTAGCGATATAAGCGAGCCACCACGCCACGCCCGACCCATCGGGCGGTAATGCGGCAGTGGTGAGGGATAAAAAGGTAATGCGCCTGTCGGTCTTGCCCGACATTAGGCGCACTACCTTTTCTATCCCATACCTCTGCCATACCTATTTGAATAAGCGAGAGTGCTGTCAGACTTATAGCAATCTTGATTGCCATAAGTCAGACGGCTTTCTCGCATTGACAGACAATAGAAAGCATAGCTTTACCAAACCATGAAGGCATCGCCTTATAGGAAACAGAAGGCTCTGCCTTACCCGAAGCGAATGGATATGAAGTGGAATGTAATGTAATGAAGTGGTAATGTAGGACTTCTCCATGGCTCGTAGAGTCATAGAGAAACTCCGGAATGATAACGTAATGGAATGTAGCGCAATATCCTTTCGCAACAGTGGACGAAAGGATGTGGCGCATAACGGACGGACACGGGAGTGGAGAGCCACTGCCTTTCGGCTGAAGAAGAGAAGATTGAGCGAAGCGAAATGAAAGGGATTGAGCGAAGCGAGATGATAGACAATAGAGCGCAGCTGCACGGACTTATGCGCAATGCAATGGAGCGTGTGTCCGTACCTATTAAGAAAGGTGAAGGGTGTGCAACACTATTCACCTTTGATGATGATAGATAGACATCTTTGATGTGCAAAAAAACAGAATGACATCGCAGATGTGGAGAAGAATGACGGAATGAAATGACGTGGAAGACAGTTGGCGCTTGCGTGTTGATGATTGACGAGGAGGTCAGACAAGCTCGCTGCAAGCGTTGCTTGGCTGGGTGATGCGTCAATCATGTGCGTAGGTGGTGCATTGTTCGGTGGCGAGGACTGGCGCAGCCGTGAAATTGTGGGGCGTGTAATGAAGTGGAGGGGCTTTGGGCTGCCGTGGAGAAATGTGTATGTTGCTTACCCCGTACCGTGACTCGTGTGCTTGCACTTTTCTCGAATGTATGGAGGACTATTCGACTTTAGGCGATTTGTCCTCCTCACATCCGAGAAAAAGAGACATGGTACGGATCAGGGAAGTGGCATACTTATTTTGCAACAGAAGCCCAAAGCGACGGAACGCAATGGAACACCCCACAATTTCACTTAGTCATGCAATGGCTTGTCCTCGCCACCGAACAATGCACCGCCGGAGCTGCCTGGTAATGAATTCGGGAGCCTGTGACCGAAGTGTCGTCGTCTGCCGGCGAGATAGCGACGGATAAAGAAAATGACGGCTACTGCCGTTATCATCATCAGGACGGCAATAGCGAGCTTTGCCGTGAAGGGAACAGAAGACCTTGACTTGATAATTTCCTGCGACTTGTCGGATGAAGACTGCTTCGCTATTGCGATGCTGTCTTCCACCTGCTGTGCAGCTGCGGACTCCTCCTTTTCCTCTTGGGAAAGGTGAAGTCCGTAGAGCTTGAGAGAGGACGGCTTGCCGTATCTTATAGCTGAAGGCTTGCCGTGGTAAGATGGAGGCTTTGCCTTGTCATTGGACAGGGGCTTGCCCGATGGATAGCTGAGGTCGGAACATTGAGGGGTTGCCGACGTGTCGACACCCCCGAATGTGAAGACGCAGCTATCGAATGAAAGGGCGGTAAGCCTCTGTAGGGAACTGAATGAAAGATTCTGAGCGGATCGCCATTGAGCTTGCGAAACGGCGTTTCGCTCACTTTCATTGGATGATGATACTGTCTTTGTGCTCTTGCATGACAATACAAATGCACAAAGAATTAGGATAAGGATTTGTTTCATATCGTTGGGTTTAGATGTTTGCATACTCTGCCTTGGCATCGAATGATGGGCACGCCTTGGCAGTGAAGTCGCGATGTCCTCGGATTTTGGCATTGGGGAACTGCACCCGGAGTTTGCGAAGAAGTGCCACCAATGCGGATTTCTGCTCCTCCGTGCGAGTATCCTTAGGGTGTTTGCCGTCGGTGGTCAAGCCACCGATATAGCAGATTCCTATGGAATGGGCGTTGTGCCCTTGGCAGTGCGCTCCCACTTGTGCGAGCGGTCTGCCATGATGCACAGAGCCGTCACGGTAGATGACGAAGTGATATCCGATGGAGGCAAAGCCTCGCTGCCGGTGCCAGCGGTCGATGTCTGCCGTGGTGAAGTCCTTGCCTTCAGGTGTGGCAGAGCAATGGATGATGATGAGGTCAATCTTGCGCATCCTTCTCCTCCTTCCGTTTCAGTTTGTCGTCAAGGTACGAGCGTAGTTCTGCATACTTGGTCTGTATGTAGATAGTGACACCGAAGATAGACCCGGCGTAGATTAGACACTCTGCGAATACGCCCAGGACAGACTCGTGGATTTGTCCGGTGGGCGGTACGATGAATCCTGCGACAGCGAGGAGGAATCCTCCGATGAGCATAGCTATGGCAGATACAATCTGCACATTTTCCTTAGTTTCTTTTGTCATAATGAATTGTCTTTTGAGAGTTAATATAAAGTGGTTATCTTCGCGATTGAGTTGTGGTCGATTGGACCATTACTCTTTGGCAGCGTGGTGTCGCGAACACCATTTTGCATCCGAGCTGTGGTGGTCTCCTTACGGAGAAACCATGGCTCTTTTCGTTTACATACTGAAAATGAAGGTGAGTTCGTAATTGTTGCTACTATCTAATGTATCAGCCCTTGCGATAACCTTGAACTCAGCGAGGTTAGTTCGGAGTTCGCTGAACTGGAACGGACCGTAATCTTTAGACTTCTTGTAAAATCCGATGGCGAAGCGGAAATGGCGGTTGATGCCGAGAATGTTAAATGAACGTTTGCCAAAGTAAATGCGGACTTCCAAAAGCTGTTGCGTTTCGGGTTCGATGACGGCACGACAGTCGCTGAACAACACATTAGGCTTCGTAAAATACTTGCCATTGTTCAGGTCACCCTCCTTATCCAGACGGAAAGAAATCTCGTCGCCATTATTCACACTAATCTTTCGGTCGTCATAAAAGCGGTTCCAGCCACGTCGCCGTGGAAGATACTCACGCACACCGTTTTCATCCTCCTGCTTGCGACTTGTACGCACCGAGTGTCGGAAAATGACCGGTGTAAGCCCTTGCCGGATATAACGGTAGGCATCCTGTATCACAAGAGTACTGTCAGTGATGATACATTCAATGTGCATCTGCGTAGCCTGCTTCATTGTGGCAAACTTCTGAATGTCAGTTTGCAACGATTTTATCTGTGACGCAAGCGATTTGAGGTCAGATTGAAGAACTTGTATGCTTTCAGCGTTGTTTCCGATTTCAATGTTGTTCTTTGAAATGCGCAGGCTCAGACTCTGAGTAGCCTTTTGAAAATTCACAAGAGCCTCCTGCACCTTATTTATAGAAGCGATGCATGAAGATAGCTCGGACTTGCATTTGTTCAAGTCCTGCACCTGCTGCGCACGCATGACACCGGCACGCTCGGTAGTGGCTTGGCGGATGAGAATGGAATTGTTTGCAATTTGATTGATTCCAGTAGAGAGATTCGCCTTTCCCAATGTGAAATACACGTTGTTGCGGTCGTCCGAGCCGATGGTGAGCGATGTCAGCACATAGCCGATGCGTCCAAGATCCGAGCGCCAATTATCAAGGCGACTCACGTCCGTCTGCAGAGCAGCTTTGCCCAAAAGGTCAGCGATTTTCTGCAACAGTGCGCCCAGAACTTCGGGCGTTATAGCCTCTTCGCGCGTCTCGCTGCGAAATGAGGTGATGAGAGATGTGATAGATGAAATGTCAGCCATACTTTTGCTTGTTTTTAGCAAAGGTATGGCTGACTTTTAGATGGAGAAAAGACATTGTTAGTGATTATAGCGCACATACTTGTCGTCAAGTGCCTGGGCGACGACACCGACGAACTCATGAGCGATGTTGTCGGAGAGGAAGTCACGGAGGTTCATGACGGAAGCGTAGTACTTACGGCTGAACCAGGGTTTCTTCTTGCGCTTGCGTTCACGTCCGATGTCGCCCTTGTTTCCACGAGGAATCTCCTTGCCAGTACCGAAGTTCTGCCAAAGGCCATATTCGAGGAAGGACTGGCTTAGTCCTAACTCAATGAAACGACCATCCGCACGGACAGGGAGTGACTTGGGACTATGGAGCAAACGTCCAGTGTCGATTACACCGAGGAGTGTCATTTGCTCACGCCATATTTTGAGCATTGTGTCGTTGAAGGCAAGAACGAACTTCTCACGTTCTTGCAGTTGTGGGTCATTGCCATTCTGTAGGGTCATAACGTAAATCGGTATAAGTGTCAACGGCTATTTGAAAGAAAGCACAGGCGCAGCCAGAGAAGAAGTATTGGTCGATTTCCTGAAAGGAAATGCGAGAGTCGAGATAGATATTATGCTGCTCCTGCTTCGTCTTTTCGAGGATGAGCTTGCTCATAAACTGTCGGAACAGCTCGCGCATGGTGTCCATGCACAGCTGGCGTGCAGCCATATCATCAATGGCGTGGCGCATGGCGAGGAAGACCGTCTTCACTCTTCGAGTGTGCGGACTATTGTTCACCTCGATATAGCCTTGGCTTATGTCGCTGACGGCGATGATAGCCGTGGCGGACTGCAGCTGCTGCAAGGCTTCCTCGAAGCCGTCGAGTCCGCTGACCTTTGCGAAGACAAAGTCATGGGCCTTGGCGAACTTGTTTGTTTCTATGAGGGATGCGAAGAAGGCTGTGGCATCCCAATTGATGTTCTTGTATGTCATTTCGTTTGTCGTTTGATGTCTTCTACTTCTTTAGCCTTAGCATCGAGTTCTGTGAGTGCTCGCCATGTGTCCATCGAGAGCACTGCTTCCTCTTTGGTGATGTCTCCACCAGTAAGTGCACGGATCTGTGCATTCATGGCAGTCCGCAGCATCTCGCCGATGGGCGGTGCATAGCCAAGTAGGTTCTGCTCGTCGGCTGGCATCGGCTGCAAGAAATGTGGAAATAGTCGGGCGAAGTAATGCTTCAGCGACGAGAACCAATAGAAGGCGTTGAGCAAAAGCGTTGATGTGAGGTGACGCGACTTTACCTTTGGGTACAGAAGCGTGGCGAGGTGGCTAAGCAAATCCTCGTTCTTGGTGTGGAGAAAGCCCTGATAGTAGTTGTCGGCAGATATGAATGTCGAGAACGGCACGCCCTGGAAGTCGGCTTCGACGGCTTTGGCTCTTCCGATTTTTGTGATGCGAACCGGCAATGGAGCAAATTGTCGTAAGAAGTCCAATGAAGCCGTGGCTGCTTGCATTTGTCTGATGGTGAGCGTAGCCTCCTGCTTTTGCTTGTGTCTACGCTTCACGAGATAGCTGCCGTCATGCGTCTTGCATAACACTCTTAGGTCTGCCCATTTGAACAGACAGAGAGTGAGTATTTCTTCCATTGGCAGATCATGCGAGAGCTGCGTGAAGAAATACTGGAGTTGGCTGTCAGATAATGACTGCCAATCTTTGGGTAGGGATAAATTGAAAAATGCTTCCATACTGCGAAAGTACGGAAGCATTTGTATGGGGGA
>OHEU01000532.1_pt1 | contig 22353 bp, 19 predicted proteins | sample 1567341 | NCBI WGS metagenome assembly OHEU01 (sample SAMEA3879524, study PRJEB24766) | human gut metagenome | biome: human-associated habitat; feature: feces | place: USA | collected 1985/1987 | reverse complement strand
CGCCCATCACATAAATTCTTCACTTAACAACACCGTGTCCTACTTAGATTAGCAAAAGCTCATAATGTCAAACTTCAGTAGGACGGGGTCTCCGTGCCCCGTCCTCCAGCAATAAGCAGGGGTATTCACACCCCTCTTCGACGGGGAGGGGGAAGCCGCGAATAGCGGCGCGGGGGAGGGGCTTTAAATTACAGTCTGAAAGCCTTGGTTTTAGCCTCTGAAACCAAGGGTTTCACAGCCTAAAACCCATGCTTTTAGGGCCTGAAACCAAGGGTTTTACAAACCAAGGGTATCAATAAGAAAAAGTGTAAGCAAAAGTTTCTGTTTTGCTTACACTTTATTATTTTTTTATTATTTTGGGGCTGCCATAGTGAACTTAGAAAAACTGAGGGTTTAAACCCAGATGGGGCATCAGGCCGTTTCATGTGTTATTTTATCCCGAATTGGGGTAATATTTTCTGAACCACCCTCGGCTTGTTTTTAGGCCCTCTCTATAGCAACGAAAAATGTTATTTTTTCTTCAATCGCGCAAACTCTTTCTTCGCCTTCTCTAATTGTTTCATGAAGGCGGGCGAGGTGTGCAACTTGGCAACGGCCACCGAGGCGTATAGGTAGCCAGCATTAACATCGCTCTGCCAGTGGGCACCCACAATCACTCGACTTTCGCCATACATATAGCCGCGTGCTATGAGGGTGTCGGCACGGTAGGGGTTGATCTCGGTGAGCAGCAGCGCTGCCGACCATCCGAAGAGGGTGTGGCCTGAGGGAAACGACCCGTTCTTTGACAGTGCGGCATCGTCTTTGGGCATGCCCGACGGCTCATGAAACACCATGAACGGACGACGACGCATAAAGGTGCTCTTCGGTGTCCAGCACAACTCGTCGCAGGTGAAGAGGGCATCGTTTAGCAGTCGGTAAATTTCGGGTGTGTGCTTGGGCGAAATCTCCAGTCCGAAGGGCTCTGAAAACTCTTTGCACAGCCAACTCATGCCATACTCGGCATCGCGCTTGGCCAGTTCGCCACGCGGTGTTTCGCGCACCGACTTGCCCCACAGATAGCGGGCCATATCATACTGGAAGGCGGCTGCAAGGCTGTCGGGTGGTGCCAGTGGCGTGTTTAGCATATTGGGCATCTCTTCAGGGGTGAAGTAGGGTTGTGGTTTCTCGCTCTGTGCCAAGGCGGTAGCGCTAACGGTGGCGCCCATCACCCAGACCATAATAATACGTTTCATTGTCATAGCAGTATCTCTTTTTATTTTGTTTTTTATGTTTCTTGTAACATACTTTCTTGTCTATGCCACCACCCGTTCCCATTCCTCCCGCTTCGTGATGAGGGGGAGAAGGTGAGGGGTAAGGATGGGGTGTAAGAGGGGTAAGGGTGGGGTGTAAGAAAGGGTGGTGGAAAAGGTATGACCTTCCTTAATGCGCCTCGAGCCAATTGTCGCCCCATCCCGAGTCGGCCACCAGTGGCACACTCAGGTTTACGATATGTTCCATCTCGTTCAGCACAATCTCTTCAACCAGCAGTTCTTCGCCTGGCACCACCGAGAAGTTGAGCTCGTCGTGCACCTGCAGTATCATTTTTGACTGTAATTGCTTCACGTGAAACGCTTTATAAATGCGTGCCATGGCCATCTTGATAATGTCGGCAGCGGTGCCCTGGATGGGGGCGTTGATGGCGTTGCGCTCAGCAAAGGCGCGCACGGTGCCGTTGTGCGAATTGATGTCGGGCAGATAGCGTCGGCGCCCAAACAGCGTCTCGGCATAGCCTTTTTCGCGTGCCTCGGCCTTGGCCCGCTCCATATATTCGTACACCTTTGGAAACGACTCGAAGTAGCCATCAATCAGCGCTTTAGCCTCGGCGCGACTGATGTCGAGACGCTCGGCCAAGCCGAAGGTGGTGATGCCGTAGATGATGCCGAAGTTGGCACGCTTGGCACGTGTGCGCTGGTCGCGTGTCACCTCTTCGATAGGCACCTTATATATTTTTGCTGCCGTGGCGGCGTGAATGTCGTGGCCCGAGCGGAAGGCGCTGATGAGGTGCTCGTCTTGGCTGAGGTGTGCCATGACGCGCAGCTCAATTTGCGAGTAGTCGGCCGAGAAGAAGCGGCAATGTTCGTCGGGCACGAAGCAGCGGCGTATCTCTTTGCCATCGTCGCCTCGCACTGGAATGTTTTGCAGGTTGGGGTTTGACGATGACAATCGGCCTGTGGCTGTGACGGCCTGGTTGAAGGTGGTGTGCAGATGGCTGTGGGCATCGGTGAGCAGCGGCAGAGCGTCGACATAGGTGCCCAGCAACTTCTTTAACCCTCTGTGTTGCAATATCTTTTGCACGATGGGGTGCTGGTGTGCCAACTGCTGCAACACTTCTTCAGAGGTGACATACTGGCCTGTCTTGGTTTTCTTGGGCTTTTCTACCAACTGCATTTTGCCAAACAATATTTCGCCCACCTGTTTGGGCGACGCTATGTTAAACGACTCGCCCGCCAGCGTGTATATCTCTTGTTCAATGTCGTTGAGGCGGGCGTTGAAGGTAGTCGACACGTCGGCCAGCGCTTCGGTGTCGAGGCGCACGCCATACAGCTCCATCTGTGCCAGCACGGGCACCAGGGGCATGTCGATGTTGGTAAACACGTCTTTGGCCTGGGTGCCGTCGAGCTCGGTGTTGAGGTGCTGTGCCAGGAGCAACGACACATGGGCCAGGGTGCCTGGGGCGGTGCCTTCGGTGTTGAGGTGCAGCAGGGTGTCGGACAGGTAGGGTAGGTCGTGCTTCAGTTCGGGCTGCAACACATAGTGGGCGAGCATGACGTCGAAGAGCTGACCCTTGAGGGTGAGCCCTTCGGCCGACAGCTGTTTGAGGTGTTGCTTGAGGTCGTGCCCGGCTTTTTCTATTTTTTCGTCTTCAAGCACCTGGCGCAGCACTGCGCACATGGCTTGGCGCTCGGCAGGGTCGGCGGGAAGGACGAAGCGCACGGTTTCGGCCTCTGAAGCCGACAAAGTGACGGCAGATAGGCTTACAGGCACCGACGATTGTCCTTCGACTTCTATTCCGAGAATTTGTTTTGACAAGAAAAAGTCAATCTTTTCTTTCGCAACAGTCGCGTTATCAACGGTTTGTATATTTAAGTATAGCGTTTTTACCTCGTTTTTAAACATGTTTTCGGCATCGTCTGCCTCGTCGTTCGTATTTGTGCCAAACAAATCGAGCTGCGGTTTTACTGTCTTTTGCTTATTTTCACCTTTTTTAATAAACTTGTCGGCGAGCTTCGAAAACTCCAGTTCGGCGAATATTTTTTGCAGTTCGGCCTCGTCAATGTCTTTGATGCGCAGGGCATCGAGGTCGAGCGCGATAGGCACGTCGCAACGAATGGTGGCGAGGAAGCGCGACATACGTATGTCGTCGGTGGCGGCTTCTACTTTTTCGCGAAGCTTGCCTTTGATGTCGGCGGTGTTGGACAGGAGGGTGTCGATGTCGCCAAACTGTGTGATGAGCTTGACGGCGGTTTTCTCACCCACGCCAGGGCAGCCAGGGAAGTTGTCGGCCGAGTCGCCCATCAGGGCCAAGAGGTCGATAACCTGCTCAGGCGAACTGATGCCATACTTCTCTGTCACCTCGTCGGGGCCCATGACATCGTAGCCGCCTCCATGTCGGGGGCGGTAGATGAACACGTTTTGGCTGACGAGCTGCCCATAGTCTTTGTCGGGCGTAAGCATATAGGTGGCTATGCCCTCGGCATCTGCCTTAGTGGCCAGGGTGCCAATGACATCGTCGGCCTCGAAACCGTCGACCTGCAACACAGGAATGTGCATGGCGTGCAAGATGTCTTTGATGATGGGCACCGAGGCGCGTATGTCTTCGGGCGTGGCCTCGCGCTGCGCCTTATATTGTGGGAAGGCTTCGTCGCGAAAGGTCTTGCCGTGGTCGAAAGCAACGCCTAAAAGGGTGGGGTGCTCTTTGCTAAGAATCTCGTGAAGGGTGTTCATAAAGCCCATGACGGCCGAGGTGTTCATGCCCTTCGAGTTGATGCGTGGGTTCTTAATAAAAGCATAATAGGCCCTGTAGATAAGGGCGTATGCGTCGAGAAGAAACAGTTTGTCCATAATAAGTGTGATGTTTGACAGCGTAAAATTACGAAAAATAGTTGACGTGGCCACCCTTTTCGCCTTAGTTTGTCGTTTATAACCAAGATTTTCTGTAATTTTGCATCGCATAGCGTATGCGCCTATCGCTCGTGCTTGGCACACCATCATGCCAATGGGGTGGGGGCGCTTATTCATCTAACAACAAGATTAAGTAAAGGATATATGGATTTTTTATCTACCATTAAACGCCCTATCGAAAGCGAACTGAATACGTTTATTGAGCTGTTTAACCAGTCGTTGATGCATAGCGACGGCCTGCTGGGTCGGGCGCTGGAGCATATCAGGCAGCGAGCAGGAAAACGTATGCGTCCGATGCTTATCTTGTTGATGGCCAAGAACTTTGGTGAGGTGAGCGAGGTGACACAGAACGCGGCCATTGGCCTGGAACTGCTGCACACGGCATCGCTGGTGCACGACGATGTGGTGGACGAGAGCGCTGAACGACGCGGACAGGCGTCGGTAAACGCTACCTATGATAATAAGGTGGCGGTGCTGGTGGGCGACTATATCCTTTCTACGGCACTGCTGCATGTGGCGCGCACCCACTCGGAAAAAATTGTTACTTATCTGGCTGAACTGGGCCGTACGCTGTCGGATGGCGAGATATTGCAGCTCTCAAATATCGGGCGTCGCGACATCTCTGAACAGGTGTATTATGATGTTATCAAGCAGAAAACAGCGGCGCTGTTTGAAGCTTGCTGTGGAATTGGGGCGCTGTCGGCTGGCGCCAGCAACGAGGATATTGAACGTGCTAAACAGTTTGGACAAAACCTGGGCGTGATCTTCCAGATTCGTGATGATATTTTCGATTATTATGACTCGCCCGAAATAGGTAAGCCTACAGGCAATGATATGGCCGAAGGTAAGCTTACGCTGCCCGTTATCTATGCCCTGAACACTGCGGGCGACGAGGCAATGATAGCACTGGCTCTGAAGGTGAAAGACCACATGGCATCGGCCGAAGATATCGCGCGCCTGGTGGCTTTCGCAAAAGAAAAAGGTGGTATCGATTATGCTGAAAAACGTATGCAAGAGCTGCATACCGAGGCTCTGCAACTGCTCGACGCAATAGCTAAAGAACACGGCGGCGAACCCGTAAAGAACGCCCTAAAAGCCTATCTCGACTTTGTGATATTGAGGGAGAAATAAGCTTATCCTTGCCCCTATACAGCCTTACCTTTACCCTTCAATAACTAATAACCCTTATCACCCATAAAGGTCTTGTGGTAACACTAAAAACCACGATATTCTTTTCTTGCTTTTGTCATCATTTCTCGCATGCCTCCTTGCTCTATAAACGCTGTTTCGAGCTTTTTAATGAGGCGGTCGAGCAAAGTGTCGGTTTGATGTATAAGGGTAATGGCTATATTAGCAATGGTTTCGGCTGAGCGTGCGGGTAGGGCGGCACGATAATAAGCGCTGTCGTTGTGTGCAGCGCAAGCCCGTTTCGCTTGTGCTAAACGAGGATCGTCGGGTGACCATACCAATAGGTCGCGCACCCTAAGATAATCTTCATAATCAACTAACAATTCTTGCAGACTGGCTTTTGCCACGTTTGTTAGTTTTATTTTGGTTTCTTTTGATGTGTTGCCTGCTGCTCCCTCCGCAATATTTTGCTTTCCTGATCTTGCAGCCTGTATCATTTGGTCAATGGTGCGGTCGCCTTTCTCTAAAAAATGGTGCGCAAAATAAAAGGTTACATCATACACACATTCGGCTTTCTGGTAGGCTATCAGGTTTTTATAGGAGCCACCATGTGGTAAAAAGGGTTTGGCTACAGGCATAATAGTAAGTTTTTTGTAGTGTTTTGGTGGGGATAGGTTTTTTGAAAAATAAAACTTTTGAGGCTTTTTGCTTAGGCTTTTTAAGACTATAGGCTTTTGGTTCTTAAATCTTTAGGTGTTTAAGCCTTTGAGTGTTTAAGCCTTACTAGGCCTTCCTAAGCCCTTCTACGCCTTTGTTGACGGTGTTCGCATTGTTTGCCCCACCTTGGTCAAAGGCTTAGGCAGGCTTAGGTAGGCTTATATAGGCTTATCTTCCTTCAAGGCTTATCTTCCTTCAAGACCTTTGGCTTAGAAGAATTTCACCTCTTGTCCTTCGAGTTCGCTCAGCAGCTGGTTTGCAAGACGGCTGGTGCCCAGACGGAACCACTTGTTTGTGAGCCACTGCTCGCCCAACACCTCTTTTACGATGGTGTAATAGGTGATGGCATCCATCACGCTGTTGATGCCGCCAGCGGGCTTGAAACCAATCTGTATGCCCGTTTGGTCGTAATATTCTTTGATAGCCTGACACATCACGTAGGCAGCCTCGGGTGTGGCCGAAACCTTCTCTTTGCCAGTAGAAGTCTTGATATAGTCGGCACCAGCGTACATCGAGAGGATAGAGGCCTTCTTGATGTTTGAAGCGGTAACGAGGTCGCCAGTTTCGAGGATAACCTTCATGGCGGCGTCGCCACAGGCAGCCTTCAGCTCGGTGATATCCTCGGCGCAGCCTTCGTAGTCGCCGCACAGGAACTTGCCTACGGGCATCACGATATCAATCTCGGTAGCACCGTCTTTTATGGCGAGTGCGGTCTCGGCAACCTTTACCTCGATGAGGGCTTGTGAGCTGGGGAAACTGCCCGACACGCAAGCTATCTCAACGCCTTCAACCTCGAGGGTGTCGGCCACGATGCTGGCGAAGCAGGGATACACGCAGATGGTGGCCACGTGAGGAAGGTCGGGATACTGCTCGTCGAAGGCGTTTACACGCTCGGTGAAAGCCATGACAGAGGTGTCGCTATCGGTGGTTTTCAGTGTGGTGAGCTCGATGCTGCCCATAAGGAATTTCTTTACCTCTATGGTGTCGTTTTGAGGCACTTTCTCGGCAATGATGGTGCGCACAGCTTCCTGCACGGCCTTGTCGTCGATGTTCAGGTTATACTTGCTGAACGCCTCTTCAATCTTGCTTGTCTTAGGGGCTGCTCCAGCCTCGATGTTGAGCTTGTTGGGCTCGATGTTCTGTGTGATAGACATAATTTTGTTCTCCTATTTTTTGGTTATGTTATTTGTTTTCTTTGGGGTGGGGTTATGGGGGTATGGGGCTTATGGGTCTTATAGGTCTTATGGGGCTTATAGGGCCTATGAGGCTTATGGGTCTTATAAGGTCTTTTGGGGCTTTATGGCCTTACCCTCCTTTTCCCTTTTAGCTTTGCAGCTTAGGGTTTTCTTTATGCCTTGTGGCATCGCGTTGGGTCTTCTTTTCGATGCTTTTTTGTAGCGCCTCGGTGAGGTCGACACCCGTTTGATTGGCCAAGGCCATGAGCACCCACAGTATGTCGGCCATCTCTTCAGCAGGGTCTTGCTTTTCGCCCGCCTTGAAGCTCTGATCGCCATAACGGCGCGCCATTACGCGGGCCAGTTCGCCCACCTCTTCGGTGAGGCACGCCATATTGGTAAGCTCTGAGAAATAACGCACACCATAGGTCTTTATCCAATGGTCTACGGCCTGTTGTGCTTCGCGTATTGTCATTATTTTTGATTTTTTTAAGTCTCACCCTCGCACCGTTTCGCGGCTGCCCCTCCCATAGGAGAGGGGAATAATTAGCTAGGGCTATTGGATTTTTCACTTTTCACTTTTCACTTTTCACTCTCTTCACTCCTTGTTCTTCGTGTCCATGAGGATAGTTACAGGACCATCGTTGAGCAATTCTACCTTCATGTCAGCGCCGAATTCGCCCGTGCCTACAGGTTTGCCCATGGCCTGGGAAAGACGCTGGCAGAAGGCTTCGTAGAGGGGTACGGAGATGTTGTGCGGGGCAGCCTTCAGCCATGATGGGCGGTTGCCTTTCTTTGTTGAAGCAAAGAGTGTAAATTGGCTCACCACGAGGGCTTCGCCATTGATGTCTTGCACCGAGCGGTTCATGACGCCTTGCTCGTCGTCGAAGATACGGAGGGCAGCCACTTTGCGCACCAACCAGTCGACGTCTTCGGTGGTGTCGGCGCTCTCTACGCCTACCAAGATGAGCAGTCCAGGGCCAATGGCCGACTTCACTTTTCCTTCTATTGTAACTGATGCATGGGTTACACGTTGTATCACTAATCGCATGTTTAATTAATGTTGTGAGGTTACACGTTGTTTAGCTGTTTACAAAGATACGCAAAAAGGGCGATATGGCCTTGTTTATAGCCTTATATTTTCGTGTTTGCTTATTCGGCAGAAGCGTTTTCGGGGTGGAAATGGAGGTAAAGCAAGGCTCCTTTGCTCTTGCCGATAGCCTGTTGTAGGGTTTCGAGGCTTGCCTCGCGCATACGTTTTACCGTTTTAAAGGTGTTGAGCAACAGGTCGCGCGTTTTTGGACCTATGCCGCTGATGTCGTCGAGCTCGCTGTGTAGGGCGTGTTTTGAGCGTTTGTCGCGGTGAAAGGTGATGGCGTAGCGGTGTACCTCGTCTTGAATGTGCGTTAGAATGTGGAAGAGTTCGCTATCAGTCTTCATGCCCACCACCTTGGGTGGAAAACCAAACAGCAGTTCGTTGGTGCGATGTCGGTCGTCTTTGGCCAAGCCTGCGATGGCGATAGAAAGGTGCAGTTCGTCTTCTATCACCTGTCGCACCACCTCCATTTGTCCCTTTCCACCGTCGGTAATGATGAGGTCGGGCAGGGGGGAACCTTCCTCTATGGCACGGCTATACCGGCGGCGTACCACCTCTTTCATCGAGGCGTAATCGTCGGGTCCGGTCACAGTCTTGATGATGTATTTCCGGTACTCCTTCTTGCTTGGTTTCGCCTTTTTGAAAACGACGCAGGCGGCCACCGCGTCCGAGCCTTGAATATTGGAATTATCGAAACATTCGATGTGGTTCGGTAGTTTTTTCATGTGCAGCTGCTCCTGGATTTCTTTCATCAGACGGACGCTTCTTTGTTCAGGATTCAACTTTTCCGCCTGTTTCAAGCGGTCCACTTTATACTGTTTCACGTTCATTACGGAAAGATCCAGCAAATGCTTCTTTTCTCCTCGTTGGGGAACGGTAAAGGATACATTGTTCATCTCCATATCCAGTTCAAAAGGTACGATGATTTCGCGGGAAGTGCTCTTATATCGTTCACGCATCTCAATAATGCCCAATTGTAGAAGTTCTTCTTTCGTTTCGTTCAGACGTTTCTTGTATTCGAAGGTGAAGGCTTGGTTGATGCATCCGTTTGTGATATGCAGATAGTTGATATAGGCTGAATTTTCTTCCATTTCAATGGAGAACACATCCACATTATGAATGATGGAATTAACGACTTCGCTCTTGGAACGATAGTTTTCTATCAAGTCATATTTCTCTTTTATTTTCTGTGCTTCCTCAAATTTCATTTCGGCAGCAAGCGCTTGCATCTCTTCCATCAGCAGGTCACTTACAATCTGGGTATCTCCTTTCAGAATATTTTTGATTTCACCGATATTCTTCATGTATTCCTCGTGTGACTGCTGCCCGATGCAGGGCCCTTTGCAGTTCTTTATGTGATATTCCAGACATACGTTGAACTTGCCGGCGCGAATGTTTTCGGGACTTAGATTGAGTTTGCAGGTACGGATGGGGTAGAGCTTTTTGATCAAGTCCATCACGGCAAGCATGGAGGGCATGTGACTGTACGGACCATAATAAGAGGACCCGTTGCGGATGACTTGCCGGGTTTTGAAGATACGTGGGAAATATTCGTTGCTTACACAAATAGAGGGGTAAGTCTTGTCATCTTTCAGCAATACATTGTAACGTGGCTTGTATTTCTTTATCAGGTTGTTTTCGAGTAAAAGAGCGTCTTCTTCTGTTTTTACCACGATATAACGGATATCTGCAATTTTGCTGACCAGTAATCGTGTCTTGCCGTTGGGGTGTTCTCTATTAAAATAAGAAGAGACTCTGCGCTTCAGGTTTTTTGCCTTTCCAACGTAGATAATGGTTCCTTCGGAGTTCAAGTATTGGTAAATGCCGGGGCTGTCGGGCAGGTTTAGTACAATTCCTTTCAGATAATCATTGGTTGTAATCTCTTCTTTTTCCATACATGCTTATTGAATATTGCCGGTTGGCAGAACTGTTTCTTGAGTTGATGTTGCAGCCGCAACATCCTATATCTTTCGGTTGTAACATTATATATCTTCAAGCTGTAACATTATATATCTTACAGCCTGAAGATATATATCTTTCGGTTTCATCGTCCATCTCATTCCATAGATCTCTTTTTATTGTGAACGATGATGGGGCCCGTTTTGATGGACATGTTGTGTGACACTATAAAGTAAGCAGTGTATCCACCGTGATATCTTCGGGGAATGCCTTTCTGCCGTTCAGACCTCCCAGTTCGATAATGAAATTGATGAAAATCTTTTTGGCGCCACATCTTTGTACCAAGCGATGAGTGGCCGCCATGGTTCCGCCGGTAGCCAATAAATCATCGTGCAGCAGAACCACGTCGTTCTCATCGATGGCGTCTTTATGTATCTGAATGGTGTCGGTTCCATACTCTTTTGCGTATGTTTCCTCTACTACTTCTGCGGGAAGTTTGCCCGGCTTGCGTGCCATCACGAATCCGGCACCTAACCGTGCCGCCAGCGCACCACCCATAATGAAGCCACGCGATTCAATTCCTACTACTTTGGTGATGCCTTTGTCCTTGTACATCTCGTATAGAGTATCTAGTATTTCCTGCAAGCATTCGGGGTTTTTGAACAGGGTTGTCACATCGTAAAACAGAATTCCCGGAATGGGGAAATCTGGAATTTCTCTTAAGTTTGCTTTAAGCGTTTCTTTGCTCATAACCAGTATTTTATTGTTAGTCTATTAAATTACTTGTTTCACGTGAAACATACCTTGTTTCACCGTCCCAGCAGGACTAGTAAGACATTGATGTCGCTAGGAGAGATGCCCGGTATGCGGCTGGCTTGCGCCAAAGTCTCGGGATCTATCTTCATCAGTTTCTGCCGGGCTTCGGTAGAGAGCGAGTTCAATGAGTTGTAGTCGAACTTGCCTTTGATGCGGATGGCTTCCAGGCGATGTATCTTGTCGGCGATCATTCGTTCGCGGTCAATGTATCCTTGGTATTTGATCAGCACTTCGGCGGCTTCAATCACTTCTTCTTTACGGTCGGTGATTTGGTCCAGCAGGGCTTTGAAAGCCGGAATGTGCCCGGCTATATTTTCGATAGTAATCTGCGGACGGTTCAGCAGGTCGATTAGTTTGCAGCCGTGTGTCAGACGGGCAGTACCTAAACTTTCCAAAGCATCATTGATTAATGCGGCTTTGATGGAGAAGGTTTTGGCAAAGTCGATGATTCGGCTCACGGCTTCCCGTTTGCTGCAAAGATGTTCGTAACGGTCTTGTTTTACCAGTCCCAGCTTGTAGGCGCGTTCGGTAAGGCGCATATCTGCATCGTCTTGTCGGAGCAGGATGCGGTATTCGGCACGGGAGGTGAACATACGATAAGGTTCGTCCACACCTTTTGTAACCAGATCGTCAATCAAGACACCGATGTAGGCCTCGTCCCGTCCCAGTGTGAACGGTTCGCCACCGTGGCAATTGATGTGTGCGTTGATGCCGGCAATGATTCCCTGTCCGCCTGCTTCTTCGTAACCGGTAGTTCCGTTTACTTGTCCGGCAAGGAACAGGTTCTTGATTATTTTCGATTCCAACGTATGTTTCAGTTGGGTGGGGTCGAAGTAATCATATTCGATGGCGTATCCCGGACGATAGACTACCAAGTCCTTAAATGCGGGTACTTTCTTCAATGCCGCCAACTGTATGTCCATGGGCAGTGAAGAAGAGAACCCGTTCAGGTAAAGTTCCTGTGTGGTTTCTCCTTCGGGTTCCAGGAAAAGCTGATGTTGCGGCTTGTCGGGGAAGGTTACGATTTTGGTTTCTATACTGGGACAATAACGCGGTCCGATGCTTTGGATTTGTCCGTTGAAAAGGGGAGAGTCGGGCAGACCTTTCCGTAGTATCTCGTGTACCTCTTCGTTGGTAAAGCAGGTCCAGCATTGCAGTTGTTTCAGTTTGCGCGGTTCGCTCATGAACGAAAAGCGATGGAAGTCGTTTTCTCCGTCCTGTGTTTCCATCAGGTCGTAGTGTACGCTGCGCCCGTCTATGCGGACAGGCGTACCGGTCTTCATGCGTCCGGCGGTGATTCCCTGGCGGGTGATTGATTCGGTCAGATGGTAGGAGGCAGGTTCGGCCATGCGTCCTCCTGCCAGTTGTTTATGCCCGATGTGCATCAGTCCGTTCAGGAAGGTTCCTGCGGTGAGCACGATACATTTAGCATGGAAAGTCACTCCCCAGCAAGTCATGACTCCGGTCGCTTCGCCGTTTTCCACGATTAGTTCTTCTACGGTATCTTGCCAAATGTGCAGATTGGGAGTATTCTCCAGAATCTCGCGCCATGCCCAGATAAACTTGCCGCGGTCACATTGGGCGCGGGGGCTCCACATAGCGGGACCTTTGGAGCGGTTGAGCATACGGAACTGTATGGCTGTACGGTCTGTAACCAGTCCCATGTAGCCACCTAATGCGTCTATCTCTCTTACGATTTGTCCCTTGGCGATGCCACCTACGGCAGGGTTACAACTCATTTGCCCGATTTTGTTCATATCCATGGTAATCAGGCAGGTCTTCGAACCCATATTGGCTGCGGCCGCGGCTGCTTCACAGCCTGCGTGTCCGGCGCCTATTACAATAACGTCGTACTTAAAATCCATTGATTTATTTCTTTTTACCGATTGCAAAATTACGAATTTTACTCTGTAAAGCGGTGATAATACGGTTAAAAAGAATGTGTGGCGGCAGAAATCTGTTTCTGCCGCCACATCATACAAACGCTATTCTTAAAGTAAACTATTTCCTGTTATTTCTTGTCCGGAGCAGGAGGGGTGTCGGTCGGGCGTTTCTTTCCGTCCTTGTCTACCGGTTCAAAATCCTCTTTCTCAGGTTTATTCTGTGCATTTCCTTTCGAGGAAGGATTGACAATGTTCTGATAGGTATCATGAATGGGAAGCTTGTCTAGAATACCCAGTGCGGGAGCCACTTTGCTGACCACATTCTGCAAGAAATTGGACGTTGTGCCGTTGCCACCGTCAAATACAGTAACATTTCCCAGTTGGATATGTTCAAATGCCTTAACCTGTTCCGAAGCGATTTCCTTCCATTGGTCAACCATCTTGTATTGGATGGCGATTTCGGGATTGCGCTCGGCAGCCTTCACCATGGCCTCGAAACCTTCCGCTTCGGCCAGCAAGGATTTCTTCTTGCCTTCCGCTTCTGCTTCCAGTTTCATCTGGATGGCCTTGGCTTCCGCCTGTGCTTTGGCCAGGATAGCTTCCGCTTCTGCATTTGCCTTACGTTTTATTTGCTCGGCCAATGCGTCCGCATCCAAGATGGCCTGCTGTTTGGCTATTTCGGCAGGAACAATCTTATCCGCTTTCAAGGCCTGTTCCACTTTGCGGGCTTTCGCTTCTTCTATTTCACGCTGTGCGTTTTCCTGTGCGGTGAGGACGGCAGCTTGTGTCCGGGCTTGTGCTTCACCGGCTTTTCTAGAGGCTTCCGCCTTGGTAACTTCCAGTTCCGCATTGCTTTCGGCAACCTCTTTGGCAGCGTTATTTTGCCCGATGGCCGATTTCTTTTGTGCTTCCGCCTGCTTTATTTCCATATCGGATTGGAGCTCTGCCGTACGGCTTTCCTGTTCGGTACGCGCCTGTTCCTTGTTCACCTCCATAGAGGCGCTGGCTTTGGCGATACGTGATTCTTTTTCGGCATTTTCTTCTGCTACTTTCGATTCACGTTCCTTGTCGGCTATGGCTACTTTAATTTCCTCGTCACGTTGCGTATCGGCCAGTTGAGTGTTCTTGTCGCGGTTGGTTTCCGCTACTTTGGTGGCACGTTCTTTTTGTTGTTCCGCAATCTTGATGGCACCCAGTTTCTGTTGTTCTTCAATGTTAGCCAAGGCTTCGTTCTTGGCTTTCGCTTCGGCTTCTTTTCCCAGATTGACGATATAATCGGCTTCATCGCGGATATCGCTGATGTTGATGTTCATCAGGTAAAGACCGAATTTCTTCAATTCGGAGTCGATGTTCTTGCGGCAGTTCTCAAGGAATGTATCACGATCACTGTTCAGTTGTTCGATGGTCATGTCGGCAATGACCAGACGCATTTGTCCGTAAACAACGTCTTTAATCAGTTCCTGTTGTGCTTCGATATTCAGTCCCAGTAAGCGTTCGGCTGCATTCTGCATAACTTCGGGCTCTGTGCTTACGGCCACAGTGATGGTAGTGGGCACATCTACGCGGATGTTTTGTTTGGAAATGGCACCGGTCAGTTTGCAGTCAATCTGCATGGGTTTCATGTTCAGGAAAGAGTATCCCTGGATAATGGGCCATACAAAAGCGGCTCCTCCGTGATACAGTTTAGCCGATTTCTTGTCGCCGGTCTTACCATATACTACCAATACCTCGTCGCTCTTGCACTTGCGGTAACGACTTAAAATCCCGACGATGGTCAGGACGATGACAGCTACCAGAATAGCTGCATAAATGAGAATCTGCTCATCCATAAATGATTGCGTTTTTAGGGTTTATTTAATCAATATAATAGATTCCTTCCTTGTAATCCTTCAGTGTGAGGATATCGCCTTCCCGGTAGCTTTTACCCTGTATGCTCCGCACGGTAAGTTCTCTTTGTGCGCCATTGATGGCGATATAGACCACATAGTTTGTTCCTGCCTGTTCTTGTTCTTGGCAGCGGGTATATATTTCGCATTTCCTGCCTATTAATTCTTCTCCCTGTTCGGGCTTGTTTTCTTGTTTCAGCTTATAGCAGAGTTTATAAATCCAAGCTAGGACGAAGACAAAAAAGCTGCCGCTTATCACGGCGCCCAGGTAATGTAAGACAATGTAGGGAGGCTGGCATAAATACATGAACCAACCGAAACCCATGCAGAAATGAATCAGTCCTTTGAAGGAGAGTACGCTGCTCATGTCTATATCGGCGTTGCCATCGGCATTAACGTCTATGTCGGTGTCCATACTGCCGAAAAAGATGGATAAGATGAATTGCAGAAGAAAGATTCCCGTACTTACTAATGCAGCGAAAAAATATACGTTAGCTTCCATATATTTTGTGTTTATCTGTTTTTCAATTCACAAAATAAAGCAATTAATCCGAAAAAGCAAGAAGATAAGGGAAGAAATGTAGCTGTGTATGTACAGCTTTCGACGTTTTTTATCCGTCCGGCGGAAAGTTTTCCTAATTATGGGCATGTCTTTAAAAGGTTACGGGCAATCATTCTTGCGAACTATGCCCGTAGCTTTTATAGGTTGTTCTGCCTTGTATGTCCTGTTATAGGGAAATCAATGCCAGCGCTTTGTTTTCGGCGGCTTCCATAATCTCCCGTTCACCGGGGCCTTTGTCGTTGATGCCGCACAAGTGCAGGATACCATGAATAATCACCCGGTGAAGCTCGCGGTCGTAGGGTTGCTCAAATTGTTCTGCATTGCTGCGGACAGTATCCAAGCTGATGAATAAGTCGCCGGAAATACGGTCGCCTTCACAATAGTCGAAAGTGATGATATCCGTGTAATAATCATGTTGCAGATACTGTCGGTTCACTTCCAGAATTTTATCGTCCGAACAGAAGATGTAGGCGATTTCTCCCACTCTTTTTCCATAGCAGGCGGCTACTTCTTTAATCCATCCGGTGGTTTTTTTCTTTTTGATATCGGGCATTTTTACCCCTTCGGTTTGATAACTTATCATAGGCTGATTATTTTTTTATAATGTACAAAGATAAGGAAAGTATTTCAGCCGAAGAAAAGATAACAGATAAGAATAGCTGCAATGACCCCTGCCGCATCGGCTAGCAGTCCGCAAGGAACGGCGTGGCGTGTCCTCACTATTCCTACGCTGCCGAAATATACCGCCAGAATATAAAAGGTGGTGTCTGTGGAGCCTTGGAAGATACAGGACAGTCGGCCTACAAAGGAATCGGGACCGTATGTGGTCATGGCATCTACCATCAACCCTCGTGCCCCGCTTCCGCTCAAAGGTTTCATCAGCGCCGTAGGGAGCGCTCCTACGAAATCACTGTCGATACCGCATAGCTTTACGGCGTTGCCGATACCGTCAATCAAATAGTCCATCGCACCCGATGCGCGGAAGACTCCGATACCTACCAGTATGGCTACCAGATAAGGAATGATGCGCACGGCGGTGCTGAATCCTTCTTTGGCCCCTTCGACAAAGGAGTCATAGACATTGATTCTTTTTCTGATCCCTGCCACAATAAAGCCGATGATGATAAGGAATAGGAAAACATTGGCGAAAGTGGTGGAGTAAATATCTATCTGATCTCGTGACAAGGTATTGAAGAAATAAATAATTCCTGCTACCAGCAAACTCATTCCTCCTAAAAAGAGGAGGATAGTGCGGTTAAACAGATTGATTCTCTGATAAATACTTACTGCTACAATGCCTGCCAAAGTGGAGAAGAAGGTTGCCAGCAGGATGGGTACAAATATATCTGTAGGTTGGGTTGCTCCCAGCTGTGCACGATATACCATGATGCTGATAGGAATCAGTGTAAGCCCTGATGTATTCAGTACCAGAAACATGATCATGGGATTGCTGGCAGTATCTTTCTTGGGGTTCAATTCTTGCAGGCCCTCCATTGCTTTCAGTCCTAAGGGAGTGGCGGCATTATCCAGCCCCAGCATATTGGCCGCCAGGTTCATAAAGATACTGCCTGTTACTGGATGTCCTTTGGGAATATCGGGAAAAAGTTTGCTGAACAGAGGTCCCAGCAATCGGGAAAACAGAGTGATGACTCCGCCCTGTTCACCTATTCTCATGATACCCAGCCAAAGAGAAAGGACACCGGTCAGTCCCAATGAAATCTCAAAAGCGGTTTTGGAGGAATTGAAAGTAGAGTTGATAATTTCGGGAAACACTTGTGTGTCGCCAAGGAAAACGAGTCGCATCAACGCTACTACGAAGGCTATCAGAAAAAAGGCTATCCAAATGTAGTTCAGAACCATATCGCTAGTTTTATTAGTAATAACTCGGACAAAAGTAGTCAATTTATTCGTTTTTGAATTAGAAAAGATTCAATTCTCTTATTTTTATTTCCAATCTTTGTTTGAACACGATAGCAAAATAGTATGAAATGATTTTAAGGGCAAACTACTCTCTCATTTGATTATTTCGATGAACGGGACGAGAAGGAAGCGTTTAAGCGATTCTCGTGAGTTTAAAGAATATCAAAAAGAGTAAAAAAGACGTTTGGTAGTTTGCTATTTGTCGGGTATATAAAGAAAAATGTTTTTTATGGATTTAAATATGCTTTGAAATGGATACTAATGAAATGTAAAATAACTCTTGGAATAAGTCTGTTCTAGAAGAAACGGATAATATAAGAATCGAAATAGTTAGGAAAAAGAGTTTTGTTGGTCGGATCTGATAATAAAAGGTTATATTTGTGCAAATATGCAGTGTGAATTCTGTAGTAGAAGGAAGGCATTGACGTAATAACAAGTAATAAGAGGGGGGAATATGTGGCCTACCATTTTGCTGATGTCAGCAAAATGGTTTCTGTGGGGGCTGGTGCAGAAAGAGAGATAGATGATATCTATTTTACCCGTTATGCCTGTTATTTGACTGCTCAAAACGGTGATGCGCGTAAACCGGCTATAGCTTTTGCTCAAAACTACTATGATGGTAAGCCGAGGAATCTATCCGGAACAATTGCCTGCAGGCGAAGATTTAAAGAAAGTGGAACGCCGTTTGAAATCAGAAGAAAAGAAAATAACTAAGAAATAATGAAGGAACCGCTTGAGGAGAAACTATAAATGAGCTGAAACGGTTTGCTCACTTTCACATGCTTCAGTAAATAATTCTTGTGATGTCTGGTTAGGCAAAATAGAGCTTTTAGCCATATACTCTTTATTATTGGCATAGATAAAGAGTACGCTTCCCCCTTTTATCGTATTGATAATAGGTTTGGTCAGTGCCTGTGGCAAAGCCGGACAACCGAAGCTTCGTCCCAGTCTGCCTGATTTGCAGACGGAAGGGTTGGCGTATGCGGCGCCATGAACTACGATGGCACGTTCACGGGCCCGGTCATTGATTCCTTTTTCCAGCCCGTCTAATAAAAGGGAGTATCCGTTTCTGCCTTGATAAGTGTTTCCGGTAAGATAGAAGCCGAGGGAACTTTTATAAGAGCCGACTTCGTTGGAGAAAGAGGTAGCATAGTTCTCGCCGCTGTTTTTCCCATGAGAGACCACTGATGAGTATAGCATCTTTTTCTGTTCCATGTCAAAGACAAACAAACGTTTTTCGGTAGAGGATTTGGTGAAATCAATCAATGTCAGTATGGATTTGCTTTTTTGTTTAATCAAGTTGTATCCTGCCACAGCCTGTCGGAATGCCAGGAAATTGACCACCCCTCCCAATTGCATATCTTCGAATAATTGTTCGCCGTCCATTTTTTGAGGTGCAGGGACAGATGTAGCAACTTTCTTTTCGGGTGTAGCCGTCCGGGTCGATACATTGCTCGACGGAAAGAGGAATAGGAACAGGAGTAAAAAAGCTTTCTGCATACGTATGGAAAAACTGGATAACGGGTGCAAAGTTACGCACATTTCTATTCCAAAACAAATATAATCGTCTCATTAACAGGTGCCCATTCGAAAATAAACTTGGCATGAGAGGTGGCATTTCTTACACACATATGTGAGCGGGGGATGGTACCCAACGTATAACTGTATTCTATGATCCCTGTTGCCGGTGCATTGGTGGGTACTCCGTGAATATAACCACCATTATTGAAACGGCTGGCGTAAGGTGCAAAACCACCGGTGGCGGCAGAACCGTCTTTTAGAAAAATCATCTTGGTCTTTTTCTCTTGCAGAACGAACATACCCAATGGAGTTTCTTGGGCGTATGGAGGACGATGTTGTCCTGTTGTAGCAGGATTCATGCTACGTATCAGCCAGTAGCCCTTTTCTTTCCGTTCCAAAGTAGTTATATTCTGATTATGGCGGTCTATAAAAATAGCTTTGTTGAACACTACGCTGTCGGGAATCAGTTTTATATATTTTGTCGGAGCATACCATTCGCCACCTATAAAGACAGGTTCTACTTTGGTGAACTTTCCTTCCTCACCTAGGTGACGGGTAAGAAGTCCATCCAGTCCGTAGCGTTCGGCAGTAAGGGTGTCATCTGTTAGGAAAAGAGGAATTCCCTGATAGCGTTCCACTCCCAATGTGTCGGCTATCCGTTTGTATGCATCCCTTTTAAAACTTTTCACTAAAGGCGCTTCTCCGTTCCGGTTTTTATAATTCTGTAAGATGCACCATTGTGCCGGCTTTTTTCGAATATTCTCCAACAATGCTAGCCGCTCCTTTATTTTCTCCCATTGGAAATGGCGGGTGGTGTCTTTATAAGGATAGGTATCCTTCAAAGTATGTTTATCATACAGCAGTTCCTTGTCAAGCCTGATGTCTTCGGGTTTGATATCTTTTTCTACAATCTCGGTGATGGCTTCTGTCACAGTATTGTGTACCTCTGTTATCACTTCCTTAATTTCGCTATTTGCTTTCGAGGTACACGAGCAGATTGTACAGAAACCGGTCAATAAATATATGAATTCTATTCTTTTCATCATAGACACAGGTTTGTGGCTTTCTTCTACAAATATAATTCTTTAAAAGGAATAAACATGCGTTTTTGTTTTTAAATGCAGTGAAAAATTCCTGTTTCTTTGAACAATCTCCCCTATTGCATACCTTATAAAGGACCGCTGGGAATAATCGTTTATCTTGGCTTGAGGTTTTTACAGAAAAAAAGAATCAACTTAAAAACAAGTATTATGGTGGAATCAACTAGAGTAAGAAGTAAAAGATTATCCTTTTCAGGTAAGAAGACACTGTCTTCCTTTATGCAAGTGAATATTGCCAGTCTGAGACAATCGGGAAAATTGCGTACCAGTGAGACGTATAGAGCTACACTGAACAGTTTTATGAAATTTATGGATGGCAAGGATGTTCTGTTGAGCAATATGGATGCCGAGTTGATGATGGGGTATGAAACTTATTTAAAGGAGCAGGGAGCAAGTATGAACACCGTTTCTTTTTATATGCGTATTTTGCGTGCAACGTATAATCGTGCAGTAGATAAAGGGGTGATCAGACAGCGTTTTCCTTTTAAGCACGTCTATACGGGAGTGGAAAAAACGGTGAAGCGGGCCATTTCTTTTAAAGTAATCAGACAACTGAAGGAGATGGATTTAAGTCACTCTCAGTCAATGGAGTTTGCGCGTGATATGTTTATGTTCAGCTTTTATACCCGGGGAATGTCATTTGTGGACATGGCTTTTCTTAAAAAAACAGATTTAAATAATGGTATGCTGACTTATAGAAGAAAGAAAACCGGTCAGTTGCTTTCCATCAGATGGGAGAAATGCATGCAGGATATAGTGGATAAATATCCCGGAAACTATTCGACTTATCTTCTTCCTATTATAATTCATATCAGGAAAGATGAAAGATTGCAATATAAAAATTCAATTTGTTTGGTGAACAGAAGGCTAAAAGAAATAGGGAAAAAGTTGGGGCTTGTTCATCCTTTGACTATGTATGTGGCGCGCCATTCATGGGCCAGTGTTGCCAGAGGCAAACATATTCCTCTTTCTGTGATAAGTGAAGGGATGGGACATGATTCGGAAAAAACGACTTTGATTTATCTGGCAGCATTGGATACCACCGTGATAGACAAAGCGAATATGGTGGTGCTGAGGGAATTCTTGTGATAATAGGGTAAAGATATTGTTTCTTGTCAAAAAGAGGATATCATATCACAAGGTATCCTCCATTTGACGGGATCAGTGTGTCTAGTATTTTTTTAATAAATGTGTGTTTGTTCTCTCTAAAGATGATAGCACTTTCTGATGTGGCTGAGTTGAATATGTTTGTTGCAAGGTCGGCACAGCCTATGATCTCTTTTTATTGTTATCTTTTGTCAGAAGATACCTTATAGTAAAGGAGAATCGGATTACAGATAGATTTTGAAACAATTGCCATAAACCATTATGCTGTTTTTGTCCACCTATTTGTTATGAAAAAAATATCAGCTTCCAAATATTCAATATTTTTCCGTAATATGACAATTGTCATAGGTTTGTTTTTTTATGTGAATTATAGCTGATACAACTATTTTTTAGTAGACAAACTTGAATAAAAGAAAAGGCAAAGTTTACTTGGGTTTTATTCTTTGATTTTGGAGATAATACTCTTATTACAAGAACTTTATAGAAAAAATACTAAGTTGGAATATTATATATCTCTTATTAAGAGATATATATTTTGTCGCAAATTTAAGCAAAGTTTTGAGAATTAGAACAATTTAGCAAGGAAATTTAATAATTGATTCAAAAAAAACGTTTTCTGAATACATGATTTAGTCTTTCAAAGTATTCTTGTGTGAATGTATTTTGTTGATTTATAATGTGTTATATATCTCTTATATATCTCTTAATAAGAGATCTATCGTATAACTGATGACACGCCATATAATAATGTATGGTTGTGAAGATGTTAAAGCGAAGATTAAAAGTAAATAAAAATATGGACTATCTATTCTTGAGACGACACAGACGGACTGCTACTTCGAATAGGCAGAAAAGCCTGCTTCTTAAGGCTGCTGAACGCCAGTGGGAACTACAGTTCGCCAATAAGGGAACTGAAGGGAGAAAGGTGGATTGTGCCCTATATAAATGTATATTGTATAACCTTGAAATAAAGCAAGTTTTTTTGGATTCGGAGCTTTCTTTGAAAAAGTTTAGCGTTATGATAGACACCAACCAAACTTACCTGTCGAATGTGGTAAACAAGTATTTCAACTGCAATTTGAAGGAGTTGCTGAATACTTACCGTGTGGAATATGCCAAAGAGTTACTCCATGCTGGGAAATGTTCATTAGAAGAACTCCCACAGCGATGTGGCTTTGCCTCTAGAAGTGCTTTTTATGCCTCTTTTAGTAAAATAGTCGGAATGTCTCCTTTGCGCTTTCTAGCTCGAGAACAGAATAATTCGCTCTTAGAATCAATGATTTATGTATAATCAATTTTAGTTTTTTAAATTTATAAATTTAAAGTTTTTCTATTATGAACAAAAAGTTTTTAAGTGCAATCCTGTTCGGAGCCTTAATGGT
>OHEU01000503.1_pt1 | contig 23351 bp, 20 predicted proteins | sample 1567341 | NCBI WGS metagenome assembly OHEU01 (sample SAMEA3879524, study PRJEB24766) | human gut metagenome | biome: human-associated habitat; feature: feces | place: USA | collected 1985/1987 | reverse complement strand
AACGACCCCGAGATTACAAATCACGTGCTCTGGCCAACTGAGCTAAAGAGGCAAATCCTTGCAGCCGCCGAGCGACTCGTTTTTAGGACGTGTTGTAAAACGGCTGCAAAGATACGCATTATTTTTCTATTGCCAAAACTTTTTGCAGTTTTTTTTAATGGCTACGCTGTTTTTCCTTGAATTTGGTGAGTTGAACCTTCAGGCTCTCGACACACTGGTCAATACTTTCCTCAAATGTGTCACAAGTCTTTTCAACATAAAGGTCCTTGCCGGTCACACCCACAGTCACGCAGGCTTGCTTGTTGAGAGCGGTGGCAGGCTTCACCACTTTTAATTGCACCTCTACTTTCTGAATATCTTCATAAGTTTTTTCCAACTTGGCGATTTTCTTTTCGACAAACGCCTGTAACTTCTCGGTAGCGTCGAAATGTATCGACTGAATCTTAACTTCCATAATTACCTCCTTTTTATTTAATTAAAGAGTTACGCCCTTGGATGGGCTTCTTGATATACTCGCTTGAGTTGCTCAAAGGTGGTATGGGTGTAGATTTCGGTCGTAGAGAGACTCTCATGACCCAACAGTTTCTTCACACTTTCCAGACCAGCCTCGTGATTGAGCATAGCGGTAGCGAAGGTATGGCGGAGCACATGGGGCGACCGTTTGCTGAGCGTGGATACAAGCGACAGACATCGCTTCACCTCGTTTCTTACCTGGTCACCGCTCATCCTCTCTCCCTTGCGAGTCACAAACAGGGCGCCGTTACCGGCCTTGACCTGCTCATCACGCACCCTTATATATATTAATAAGGTGTGCTCCAGTTCCTCACCCAGAGGGATGATGCGCTGCTTATTGCGCTTTCCCAACACTTTGACAGCATGGTTAGCCCAGTCTATCGCCGTGTCGTCCAGTCCTGTCAATTCAGAGAGACGTATGCCTGTCTCGTAAAAAGTCATCAGCATCGTCCGTGCCCTTACGCTTTCGAATTCATCACCCCACTCCACCACATCCAGAAGCCGGTTCATCTCCTCTTCTTTCAGAAATTGCGGCAGGGGCTTTGCCTTCTTCGGGCCCTTAATCATCCTCGACGGGTCGCGGGCCACCTTTTGGTGAGCCAGAGCATAACGGTAAAACGAGCGAAGAGCACTCAGTCTGCGATTAACAGAAGTGGCCCTGTTGCCTTTATCCATCATGCTTTCCATCCATCCACGGATGACATCGGCATCGACAGTCTCCCAGGAAAGCAGCATGTCCAAATTTTTGAAATATGCCTCAAAGGCCTTCAGGTCTTCGGCATAACTGCTAACAGTCAACTCAGAACGGTTCTTTTCAAACCGCAAGTAGTCCAAAAATTCGCCAATCATCGCCATCGCGCCTATTACATTACTGTTTTCGGCAACGAATATACGGAAATTAATTCAAACTACCAAATTTTCGGAGGAAAAATTATTCCTCTTCCTGACGGAGCTTCTGTACGTAGATGGCGTGTTCCATCTTGAGACGCTTCAAAACAGAAGGCTTATCAAACTGCTGACGAGAGCGGAGTTCCTTAATAACACCTGTCTTTTCGAATTTTCTCTTGAACTTCTTGAGAGCTCTTTCGATGTTCTCACCATCTTTTACTGGTACAATAATCATTGTCTTGTTTTTATTAATTAATTATGTTAAACTTATTGCTTTCGGGCATGCGCCCAATAATCGCTGCTGCAAAATTACTGCTATTTTGTCACTTGGGCAAGTTTTTTGCCCTATTTTTTCACAAAACGTCTGAAATTGTTGCATTTACGCCATTCAGCGCCACTATTTCCAGCCCATTCCAACCCATAGATACGCCCTCCGCAGCCCCCGTTTTTGGGGCGGAGATTATGGATGGAAGTCGGGGAAAGACTGATGCGGAAAGGGGGATTTACATTCACATTTCTACTACTTTCATAGTTGGAGATAAATGCAGCCCCTTAGCCACACACAGCTTTTTCGCCTCTTCAACCTTACCAAATATCAGCAGGAGGGCAACACCTATTTTATATTATATAAGTTAGCAACTACATGCGACGTTGCTCTTCGTTACCCGCACCGGTACCGCGGAACTTGCTGCGTGTATTGTTGAAACTATAACTTACCGTGAACTCAACCTTGCGCATCGTATTATTGCCTACACTCCAGCTCAGCACATCGGCAGTCTGCATCCACTTACGGTTGGAGTACGTATTAAAGAGGTCGGTCACCGACAAGTTCAGATTCCACTTGTTTTTGGCCAACGCTTTTGATATATTCATATCCACCCTGAACTGCTGATGACTGTTATTCAGCCCGTCGTGTGCCAGAGATGAATACAGGATATTACAAAATACATAAGTATCCTTGGGCAGCACCACCATATTCTTGACCGATGCTTTATAGAGAGGTTTGTCGAACTTTCCGCCTTGGAATGTGATGAACTGCTGACTGTAAGAAGCCTCAACCGTAGGACGCCAAGCACCCAACTGGAAACCATAAGCAGCCCCAAACGACAGGCTTTTATAGGTATGCAGATTGATAGTACGCAGAGCCAGCACGGAGTCCACTTGCTCCAATGGGAAATATGATGTGAGCAGACGATTCCGGCTAAATCGGCCATTTGCCATAATCTTCAGTTTGCCGAAACTGGCCACCAGACCCAATTTATGGATATTGGCACTACGCAGCAATGGATTTCCCACTTCATAAACATAATCCGACACAAAACTCGTAGAATTGTTAAGCTGTCGATAAGTAGGACGCGCCACACTATAATCGTAAGAAAGAGACACACGATTGCTGCCTTTGGTATAAGCCACTACTACTGAAGGATATAGGAGTGTACTCGTATAGCTGGCATCAGCGTCATACTTGTTGTTGGAATAATAGTTGAAATTGATATGTTCTGCTCGAAGACCCAATGAGAGCGAGAAATCTTTCAGCCTGACATAGCCATCCCAAAACAGGGCATAATTGTTCTGTTCTGAAACGCTCTTACTGCTACTCATAGCTGTCTTCAGCGTACCCACGATGCCATTGTCTGCATCAATCCTGGTGCGCGACACCTCGCCACCTATCTTCATATCCATTCCCCATAAAGGGAAGCCATACACAGCTTTACCGGCATACAGCCACGAGTTGAAATGGTTTGATTCCAACAGAGTTTTCCTCTCTTTGACGAAGTACTTGTCCTGACCATACAGACCATTGATATGAAACATGTCTACATCGGCTTGAAACAACCTGCGTTTGGGCATTTCATGACGATAGTATCCATTGACCAGATGATAGTTCTGTCGTATGGAGTAGTCGGCATCCCAACTACGCTCCAATCTCCTACTGCCTTCATAGAAGCTCTCTGTCTGGGCTGTACCTCTACAAACATTCTGCTTGGGATGCAACATATAGTCATACTTAAGGCCGGCCGACACACCATTATCCGCTGTATAGTTGAAACCCATAGCCCCTCCCAATTGTGACATTTTATTATTGGCATCATTGCGACTGTCTACAGAGCGCTTGCCAAACGCTAAGTGCTCTTCGCTACGTTCATGCTGAGCAGCATGGGCATACTGAAGATTTCCGAAGAAATCCCACCATTTCACGCGATAGTTAAGGTCGGCAAATACGGCCTCTCCCACACGGTTCTTCCCCGTAAGTTGACCAAACAGCATACCACTCCATCCATCGCCTTGCTTTCTGATAGTAGTAATACGTATCACAGACTCTGTCCCCGACGGATATTCAGGGCCTGGTGTCATGATTATCTCGACCTTCTTTATCCGAGAAGGCACTATTCGTTTCAGTTCTTCTTGCCGCAGAATACGCCGGTTGTCTACATAATATATAGGAGCACCTCGCCCGAATACCTTGACATCCTTGCCATCGGTCGTTATGAAAGGCAACTGCCCGAGCATATCGTTGAGAGAACCAATCTTGGCCAATGGGGTTTGCTCTATATTGGCCACCAGTCCTCTATTGTCAAAGCGCACGGCATCAGCCTTTACCACTACTTCTTTCAAAGCCGTCACCTCTGCCGCCAAGGGGATGTCACCCATGTCTCCACCGCCAACTACCCTGCGTTCTTTGCTCGTATAGCCCAACATAGACATACGCACCAAAGCCTCTTCGGGAACATCGCTTATCTCGAAGCTACCATCATCACCGCTTGTCGTACCTTTCACGAAAGTAGTATCTGGCAATGCATATACCACCACATTGGTATAAGCCAAGGGAGTACCTGTTCCCTGCTCTACCACCTTCCCCTTGACCACGCACTGCGCATTAGCCACTTGGGATACCATACTGAGCAGGATCACCACTAAAATCAACACATTCCTTTTCATGGTCATTTCATTTTAAGATGTTTATAATAAGCCTCCAGATACGAGTGCAACATCTGCGGCGAACGAAGCACGGGAACACAAGCATCTGTTTGGAAACAATCATTTTTTACCCACAGCCTATCATTTGCATAGTCTGCATCGTATTCAAGGCAACAATGTATATACTTTACATTCCTACCCGTCAAACCACCACTACAAACGATATCATAAGCCTTATACAACATTCGTTCCTTTATCCTTAAGAAGCGCTCAAAGTTAAAAAAAAAACGGTTTTACCAAAACAACCATTGACTTTTTTGCATATTATTTCTACTAATTGCTTACAATTGTAAACTATCTATGCTATTTTAGCTACAAATCATATAAATTTTCTCATCACAAACCGAACCCGAACAGTTTACATTCCATCGTACCCGACTATTTTTATACATATAACGAAGAATGATGGGATGGCGCAATTTGTTTACTATGCATTAGCTCTGGCGAGTGGACATTTCGTAGTTATCACTATGCCGACGGCTGTGATTTCCAGAGATGGCTGGCAAGCCTTGCGAAGTCTGGACTTGCCCTTTGTTTTCCCAGAGGCTGCCGGCGCTTTCGCCGAGGACATCGTCAGAATTGCCGAGGGTACCTTCACACTTCCTGAGGGTACCTTTACGGTCGCCGAGGGTACCTTCAGAATTATTGCGAGGCGGGATATGGATATTTCATGGCTTGAAATGATTGTTGCGGAGCTTGATACTGGTATTGCGTGTCACGAAATTACTCTGATGGGATGCTGCATGGGAATGTGAGTGGCTAACGGATGAGCGAAGCGGGTAATAGGTGCGACAAAGTGGGCTGCAATGTACTATAAAGTGACTGCCCTTATATATATAATAATGTAGGGAATGGCTGAAATGGTGATTTGCCTGTTGGTGGCGATTGCTACAACGCCGGGAGCGGCTGGGAGGGCGGCTGGGGTTCTATCCACTCTTCCTCGGGCTGTCGTGGATATTTTTGAAGTTGTCACGGATATTCTTGAGACCGTCGCGGGTGTCCTTGGTGCCGTCACAAATATCCCTGGAGTTGTCACGGATATCCTCGGGGCTGTCACGGATATCCTTGGGGCTGGGGTGGCTCAACCTCTTGTCCATCCCGCCGCCACAGCCAGCCACACGGCGCTACCAGTGGTCACCGCTATAGCCGTTGTGACGGAAGGGAAATTCGTCCTCTTCCTTAGGGACAAACATCGAGTCGTCTTCGCTCTCGCCGTCCATACGGGCAAGCGTCTGGCTGTTCTTGAAACAGGTCTCGAGATAGTCGTTGCGATGAAAATATCTGCCGAGCACCTCACGGTAGTCATCAAAGGCCTGCGGCGATGGCGTCTCGGTGAATATACGGGCAATCGCAGCCTCAACCTCTTCAATACCGCAGTCCTCGGCCAGACAGGAGAGGGCGCCCAAGGCATAGATCCAACCCCGCTTGGCATACCGGGTGACGAGCCTTACCACCCGCTTCCGGCAGGCATTGTCTATACGACAGCCGTAGAGCCTCGACACGACCAACACGCCAAGATAATCGAGCCTCGCGTCGCCACACCACGACTCCACGATGTCGAGGAAGTGTTTGCAGTCATCCTCGGGCGAAGCGAGCAGCATCTTCAGCCCCGTCTCGTCCCTACAGTCGATATACTCTTCCACCTCTGCCATGCGGCGCTGGCAGTCCTCGAGTATGCTCACCATCCGCGCGTCGGGCTCTATCCCCACCCCGTGCAGGAAGAACTGGTGCAGGTTGTCTATCAGCGGTTCGTCGTTGCACTGGAATGCGAACAACATCTCCAGAAGGAACTGCGGCGTCTGGTTCTGACAGTAATCTTCGGCATAGAAGGGGTTGGGCTCGCCCCGCTCGTCATACTTGTCGATACAACCCAGCACATCCAGAGCGTCGGAGTCGCGGGCAAGCGCCTTTTCCACATAGTGGCGCGTGTAGCGGTTGTCGGGGCCCTCCCGGCGGCTGCAGTCGTCGAGGAAGAGACGCAGCGCATATCTGTTGTAGTCCCTGCCCTCGCTGTAGGCGGCATAGATGCTGGCGGCATCGGTCCATCCATAGCGCTCGAGATACGTATAAAACTCTGCCGGACCCACTTTTCTCCCCTACTTGTCATGACCAGACAAAAAAGTGTGCCCTTTTGCTCCCATTACTCGTTTTTTATTTTTACCTTTGTCACACATTGACAATCGCATTACACCTATTTATATTATATAGACAATGAAGACATCTAAGAAGTGGACCATCCACATTGCCTGTTATGTGATAGCTGCCCTCGCACTATCCGTTCTCAACGAGTTGCACCCTGCGGTGAAATACCGCACAGAAGTAATCGAGCCACAGACCGAGGCCATGCAGCCCACGGCAGTCATCGATCTGGACAACGACAACCCCTATGCCTACGCCGGACAGGAGAGCGACGGCAAGCTGTATCTCTATGCCGACAGACAGCTGGCGGTCATGAACCCGCGCGTCTCCGAGAACCGCAATCTGACATTCATGCAGATTGTCACCGCTGCCGACGGCTCTATGGAACTCCACGTCAAGGGCTTCATCAATGTCGACGCCCAGGGCCACTACTCGCTCGATGACGCCGGCAATGTGGGCAAGCCTATGGTCATCAAGCAGGTCAAGGACGGCGAGCCCATCATGCAGAACATATCCAATATCGACACCAAGCGGTATAAGATACGCTTGCTGCGCAACGCCCCTCTCGGCATCAATGCCGACGCCGTGGCCGAGGCAGCCCAGCGCGTGAGTCCCGACTACACCCCCGCACCCCAGCCCGACCCGGAGCAAGAGAAGATGCAGGAGCATATCCACAACAAGAGCCTGCTGGTCTACAAGAGTACCGTCTTCTACTCGCTCCTGGGCATTACCGTGCTGGCAGTGATTATGGCCATCCTGCTCTTTGCCGAGCGCGACGAGATAGAGTTGGGTCCGAAGAACAAGATAACCACCTGCGACGACGAGCTGACCATCAGCACCGAGTACCAGAAGATGCCCAAGCTGCTCCTGGTGAGCAACTATCTCTTGCTGGCCCTCATCGCCGTCATCACGGTATGCCTCTGCGTGCCCCAGCTGACCGAGACCATCTTTGCCAATCTCTTTGCCGGCTTCTTTGAAGGTCTGGGCGCCATCATCATGCTCACGGCACTGGCCTGCGCCATGGCCTACAACTGCTGGATGATGAGCCGCCACATCAAGGCTGCCGAAGCCTGCGATACCGACAAGGGCTTCTGGCTCACTGCCGTAGAGATACTGATGGTGATTGTGGTCAACACCGTGGTGGTAGCCATGTGGCTGCCCGTGTCGCTGATACCCGTCTTCGGCATCAACGTGATACTCGCCCTGCCCAACATCATCATCACCTATGCCACCAGCGCCCACCGCTCCGAGCTCCACTGGATGCTGCCCGTCCACGAGATATACAAGTGGATAAGCGGCTTCACCGTGCTGGCCATCGTCGTGCTGCTGTGGATATTCAACTGTCTGCTCCAGGGCAAGGTGCGCAGCGACGAGCTCGAAGCCGCCGCCAACGCCAAGCGCCAGCTCGCTGAGGGCAATGACTTCTATGCCACCGGAGAAGACGGCAAGCTGCACCACTTCCAGCGCGTAGGCTCCAGCGACGAGTGGCGCGACCTCAGCGATGAAGGCGGCCAGATCTACTACCGCAATGGCACCGTATTAACACGTGCTGCCTACTAAGAAAGCATGATGCCAGATACAGCCACACTACTCTACCGGCGTGTAGAGGCACTTGCAGACCTCGACAGCGATGCCGTCGAGGTGCGCAACAGGAGTCTGCACGCCACCCTGGCGCAGGTGTGCCATGAGGGAGTCAAGGATACGGGCATGGTCTTTGGCAACCTGTTTTCGCAGGTCGACTACCTGTGTCGCAGCCGTGCCGTGGGCGCCGCCGACAGGCAGGAGATACAGACCATGCGCCGCCACTCCAACAGCACCGAGCCCATCGCCGACGCCGACTGGCCCTACGACCTGCGCGCGCTGGCTCTGCTCGTGTCGGCAGTCACCTCCACCGACATGCCCTCTACCCTCGTGGGGCGTCTGCCCGTCATGGGGCGCCCCACCGACCCCAGCCACACCATAGACCGCCGCTATCTGCGCTGCGTGGTCACCGACCATGACGACCAGTTCATCCACGTCCATGCCGACGGCGAAGGCACGGGCGACACCTACACCGTCGACTACACCGCCCACAGCTATCTGCAGCCCCTGCTCAAGCGCGGCATGCAGCTCAACCTCATCGACTGCCATGAGGGCAAACACCTCGAGCCCGGGCTCATCATCGTAGAGCCCGACTATCTGCTCGACATTAGCCAGATAGCGCGCTGCTTCACCGACTACGGCCACCATCCCCTCGCCTATGTCGCCAACAGGCTCAGCCCTGCCGCCAACTCCTATGCCATACTCCTGGGTAACTTTGCCGGGCGCGCCCTCGACGACATCATCAACCACCCGACGGACTATGACTGGCTCGACACCCTGCGCACCAACTTCCGCGAGCGGGCGCTCGACTACTGCACCTGCCCCGACTTTGCCGGCGGAGCCACATTCAAGAGCGACGCCAAGGCGCAGGTCGACAATCTGTGCGGCATCGTAGACAATCTCTTCGCCCCCGACCCCGCCTCGCGCCGCCGTCCCTACAGGCGCGACCGGGCCATCCTCGAACCTTCCTTCGTCTGCGAGCGGCTGGGCATCCAGGGTCGTATCGACCTCATGACCACCGATATGCGGCTGCTGGTCGAACAGAAGTCGGGGCGCAACTACAATATCGAGCGCGGATATGCCAACCAGTATGGCTCCTTCCAGAAGGAGGACCACTATGTGCAGCTGCTGCTCTATGCAGGGCTGCTGCGCCAGAACTTCGGGCTGGGCCGCCGCAAGACCGACATACGCCTGCTCTACTCCAAGTATCCCCTGCCCGGCGGACTGGTAGCCGTCAACGAGTACCAGGCCCTCTTCCGCGAGGCTATTGCCCTGCGCAACCGCATCGTGGCGCAAGACTACGCCATAGCCCACGACGGGTTTGGCAGCATCATCGACCAGCTCACTCCCGAGACCATCAACGAGCGACAACTGTCTACCCGCTTCTTCTCCGACTACATTCTGCCCCAGCTCCAGCGCCTGCTCACTCCGCTCCACACCATGAGCGCCGTAGAGCACGCCTACTTCTGCACCATGGCGACATTCGTGATGCGCGAGCAGCTGGCTGCCAAGGTGGGCAGCAATGAGGGCGTAAGCGCCAGCATGGCCGACCTGTGGAATATGCCGCTCGCCACCAAGCGCGAGATGGGCAACATCTACACCGGGCTCACCATCACCGGCAAGGAGAAGAGCAAGGGACGCGGCGGATGGGACATAGTCAGCCTCAACGTACCCGACCAGGGCGAGGACTTCCTGCCCAACTTCCGCCCGGGCGACTCGATATATCTCTATGCCTACACCGACACGCCCAACCCCACCGGCGCCATCCTCTTCAAGGGTTCGATAGTGACGATGAGCCAGCACAGCATCACCGTACACCTCAACGACGGCCAGCAGAACGAACATATACTCGCCGACAGCACCTATGCCGTAGAGCACAGCGGCTCCGACAATACCTTCACCGCCAATCTGCGCAGTCTGAGCGAACTGATACACGCGCCGAGCGACCGCCGGCAGCTGCTCCTCTCGCAGCGCGAACCCACAGCCGACACCTCGCGACGGCTCACCCGCCCCTACAGCCCCACCTACGACGCCACGCTGCTCAAGGTCAAGCAGGCCAACGACTTCTTCCTGCTCGTAGGCCCGCCGGGGACCGGCAAGACATCGATGGCGCTGCGCTTCATGGTCGAAGAGGCACTCTGCGACCCCGACGCATCGCTGCTGCTCACCTCGTACACCAACAGGGCGGTAGACGAAATCTGCGCCATGCTCACCGAGGCGGGCATAGACTATCTGCGCATAGGCAACGAGTACACCTGCGACCCCCGCTTCCGCGACCAGTTGCTCGACAGGCGCGTGGGCGAGACTCCCAGACTCGACCTCGTGCGCCAGACGCTGCTCTCGGCACGCGTGGTCGTGGCTACCACCACCACGCTGCAGAGCCGCACGCCCCTCTTCGCGCTGCGCCGCTTCTCCCTGGCCATCATCGACGAGGCCAGCCAGATACTCGAACCTTCGCTGATGGGGCTGCTCACCCATATCGACAAGTTTGTCATGGTGGGCGACTACAAGCAGCTGCCGGCAGTGGTGCAGCAGCCCGCCGCGCTGTCGCAGACCACCGACCCGCTGCTCACAGCCATCCATCTCACCGACTGCCGCAACTCGCTCTTCGAGCGGCTTTACCGCCGCGAGATGGCATTGGGTCGCACGCAGTTTGTGGGCATCCTGCGACGTCAGGGACGCATGCACCCCGACATCGCAAGTTTCCCCAACGAGATGTTCTACCGTCGCGAGCAGCTGGAGTGCGTGCCTCTGCCCCACCAGCAGACCGACGTCATCTACCCCACGCCCCTGCCCCACACCGCCGACGGTCTCGACACGCTTCTCCACCATCACCGCCTGCTCTACTTCCCCTCTGCCGGCAATCTCTCGCCCACCCAGTCAGACAAGATCAACCCCGTAGAGGCGAGGATAGTAGCCCGGATAGTCGGGCGGATATACTCCTACTGTGGCAAGGGCTTCGACCCCGACCGCACGGTGGGCGTCATCGTGCCCTACCGTAACCAGATAGCCATGATACGTCGCGAGATTGAGCAGATGGGCATCGAGCCGCTCACCCACATATCCATCGACACCGTGGAGCGGTATCAGGGGTCGCAGCGCGACGTTATCATCTACTCGTTTACCATCCAGCACGCCTACCAGTTGGACTTCCTCACCGCCAACTGCATGGAGGAAGACGGCCTGGTGATAGACCGCAAGCTCAACGTGGCACTCACGCGTGCCCGCAAGCAGCTCATCATTACCGGACACGAACCTACGCTGCGCCAGAACGCGCTCTTCGCAAAACTCCTGGACCATATACGCAGCAGGGAGGGATATGCCGAGCCGCAAGAAGAGTAGCCCGGTCGTGGGAACAAGGATTATCGGCAGAGGCCATATCGCAGAGGCTTTGCCACAAACGATTGTGGTGGCCGCACGGCCCTCGTATAGTTGGAAAACAGACAATTGGCAGACGGGGATAAAAAAATTGGGCAGTCATGGCGTGGCATGGATAGATTATTAGTACCTTTGCACCGTCAAACAGAGCTGCCGCTATGGTTGCGGGCTGCTACACAACAGATATCTCTATGCTTAGCAACACTACTAAAGGTTATATTCTGGCTGCCATCGCAGCCGCAAGTTACGGAACCAATCCCCTCTTCGCCCTGCCCCTATATAAAATAGGTATGAACCCCGAATCGGTTCTTTTCTTCCGCTATATGACCGCCATACCCATGCTGGCAGCCATGCTGATGATGCGCGGACGCGGTTTTGGACTACGCCGGCACCAGATACTGCCACTCGTGGCGATGGGTCTGATAATGGCCATCTCGTCGCTCACCCTCTTTGAGAGCTACAACCACATGGCGGCAGGCATAGCCTCAACGCTGCTCTTCGTCTACCCCATCATGGTGGCGGTCATCATGGCACTCTTCTTCAAGGAGCGGCTCACCATCACCACCATCCTCTGCATCGTGATGGCTCTGAGCGGAATAGGGCTGCTCTATCGTGGCAGCGACGGCGACACGCTGAGTCTGGTGGGCACGCTTCTGGTAATGGCATCGTCGCTGAGCTACGCCATATACATCGTGGGGGCCAACCGCCCCATGCTGAGCGAAATCCCCACGCTCAAGATTACCTTCTACGTGCTGGTGTTCGGCGCAGTAATCTTTGCCGGACGCTTTGCCACCGGCACGCCCTTCACCATGCCCGCCGCCAGCCAGTGGTATATGTGGGGCGACGTGGTGGCACTGGCACTATTCCCCACCGCCATCTCCTTCCTCTGCACCACGGCTGCCATCCAGCGCATTGGCTCTACGCCCACCGCCATACTGGGAGCGCTGGAGCCCGTGACAGCCATCTTCTTCGGCGTGCTCGTCTTCGGCGAGACCCTCACCCCGCGCGACATGGTGGGTCTGACGCTCATCATCGCGGCTGTGACAATGGTGGTAGGCGGAAGCAAGACAGGCGAATACCTGATGCGGCTGCGCCGTATGTTCCCACGCATACTCAACCACGTACGCCACAAGTGAGGAAAGATTTAAGCGCATAAATTTGTAAGTCAGCAGGAAAACAAGTACTTTTGCAACCTGTGCATCAAGATACACAAAGAATGGAACAAGACAACAAGAAATTTGAACAGATACTGGTAAACATTACCGGTCAAGACCGCCCGGGACTCACCGCGATGGTCACAGAGATACTGGCACGCCACAAGGCCCAGATACTCGACATCGGTCAGGCAGACATCCACGCCACGCTCTCGCTTGGCATCCTCATCCGTATAGACGAGCGCCAGTCGGGACAGGTGATGAAGGAACTGCTCTTCAAGGCTACCGAACTGCAGGTGCAGATAGCCTTCACCCCCATAGGCGACGACGAGTACGAGGCATGGGTCAACAAGCAGGGCAAGAACCGCTACATCCTCACCCTGATAGGCAAGACGCTCACCGCAGAGCAGATTGCCTCAGCCACCAAAATCATCGCGCAGCAGGGGCTCAACATCGACTCGATACTGCGCCTCACCGGACGCCAGAGCATCAAGAAGACCAACCGCAACGTGAGGGCCTGCATCGAGTTCTCGCTGCGTGGCACGCCCCGAGACCAAAAGGAAATGCAGGGAGACCTCATGCACATGTCGGCAGACATGGGTATAGACTTCTCATTCCAAAAGGACAACATGTACAGACGCATGCGCCGACTGATATGCTTTGATATGGACTCGACGCTGATACAGACCGAGTGCATAGACGAGCTGGCCGACCGCGCCGGAGTGGGCGACAAGGTGCGCGCCATCACCGAGAGCGCCATGCGGGGCGAGATAGACTTCAAGGAGAGCTTCACCCGACGCGTGGCACTGCTCAAGGGCCTCGACGCAAGCGTGATGCAGGAGATAGCCGAGAAGATGCCCATCACCGAGGGCGCCGACCGCCTCATGTCGGTACTCAAGAGATGTGGTTACAAGATAGCCATCCTCAGCGGTGGTTTCACATACTTCGGCGAATACCTCCAGCGCAGATACGGAATTGACTATGTCTACGCCAACGAGCTGGAGATAGACGATAACAACAAGCTCACAGGACGCTATGTGGGAGAGATAGTAGACGGCACACGCAAGGCCGAACTGCTGAAGCTCATAGCACAGGTGGAGAAGGTAAACCTGGCGCAGACCATCGCCGTGGGCGACGGTGCCAACGACCTGCCCATGTTGAGCGAAGCTGGTCTGGGCATAGCCTTCCATGCCAAGCCACGCGTGGTGGCAAGCGCCGAGCAGAGCATCAATACGATTGGACTCGACGGAGTGCTCTACTTCCTCGGGTTCAAGGACAGTTATCTCGAAGACCAGGGCCGTTTCTGACCCCGCAACCATACACGACACTCCCGACCGCAATGTCCACACCAGGGCATTGCGGTTTTATTTTCTCCGAAGCGGGTGTATGACGGCTGCGGTTATGGTCTCTGCCGTGGAGTATGGCGATGCGCGCAGCGGGACTATGATGGATATTTAACACACATTATTTGGGAAATTCAAAAAAAATGAATAAGTTTGTGCAGGAAACAATAATAACAAGAACGATTATGACGAAAGAAGAACTGATGAGACGCGCCATCGCCCTGAGCGAAGAGAGCGTACGCAAAGGCGGCGGCCCCTTCGGCGCCGTGATAGCCCGCGACGGCGTGGTGGTGGCCGAGGCTTCCAACCGTGTGACCCTCGACAACGACCCTACCGCCCATGCCGAGGTCAGTGCCATCCGCGCCGCCTCGCTGCGTCTCGGTACATTTGACCTCAGTGGTTGCGACATCTACACCTCATGCGAGCCTTGTCCCATGTGTCTCGGTGCCATCTATTGGGCACATCTGGACCACATCTACTATGCCAACGACCGCAAGGACGCTGCCGCAATAGGTTTCGACGACGACTTCATCTACCAGGAGATAGCCCTCGCTCCGGCAGACCGCCACAAACCCATGCGCATCCTGCTGCCCGATGAGGCCAAGAAAGCCTTTGAGGCATGGAGAGAGAGCGACAGCAAGACTGAGTATTGACCCCTACAAGCCAATATCCGCCACTGGCAGAGGATATTGGCTTTTTTGGTTGCAGGGGAGTTGTCCCGCCGCCGCGCGAACTATCGTTTATTTGTTATGGATGACGAAAAAAACTGACAAAACAGTTACGTTTCTGATTTTATTTCTTAACTTTGCAGATATAGTCATTGTTTCTCAATATATTGTTATGACAGAAAGATACATCAACCCGCATACTGATTTCGGTTTCAAACGCCTTTTCGGCTCCGAGTTCAACAAGGAGTTGCTGATAAGTTTCCTCAACGCATTGTTTCGTGGCGAACAGGATGTAAAGGATGTGACTTACCTCAACTCTGAGCAGTTGGGCGACCGTGCTGATGCCCGGCGCGCCATCTTTGATGTCTATTGCGAGAACCAGAAGGGCGAGAAGTTTATCGTCGAGATGCAGAATGTGTATCAGGAGTTCTTCAAAGACCGCACCATCTATTACTCCACCTTCCCTATCCGTGAGCAGGCTCAGCGTGGAGGTAACTGGGACTTCCATCTCAGTTCGGTTTATACCATCGGTTTGCTGAATTTCAATTTCGCAGAAGGTCTGGAGGAAGCGCAGCATTGGCATCATGAGGTTAAACTTATGGAGGTCGACACCAAGAAGGTGTTCTATGACAAGCTCACTTATATATATGTAGAGATTCCCAAGTTTGACAAGACCGAAGACCAGCTCGTCACGATGTACGACAAGTGGATGTTTGTGCTCAAGAACCTCTCTGTGCTCATGGAGCGTCCCGCTGCCCTTCAGGAGCGTGTGTTCACAAGGCTGTTTGAACAGGCTGAAGTTTCCAAGTTCAATGCACAGGACAGGATGCTGTATGAGGATAGTGTGAATGCCTATCGCGACATCATCAACGCCATCAACACAGCCAAGAAGGATAGTTTTGCCGAGGGACGCGCCGAAGGACATGCCGAGGGACATGCCGAGGGACGCGCCGAAGGCATTGCTGAGGGCATTGAGTTCAGCAAGGTCGAGATAGCCCGCAAGATGCTGCAGCGAGGCATGGCTGTCGAAGAGGTAGCTGAGTTGACTAACATGACGGTCCAGGATATAAAGAAGATATTGTAGATGCATACCGATTGCGACATCATCAACGCCATCAACACTGCCAAGAAGGATGGCTATGCCAAGGGATTGGCTGAAGGATTGGCTGAGGGCATTAAGCGCAGAAAGGTCGAGATAGCCCGCAAGATGCTGCGCCGCGGCATGGAGGCTGACGAGGTGGCTGAGGTGATGGACATGACGATTCAGGAAATAAAGGAGATGATGTAGCCGGATGTTTTCGGGAGCCTTGCCATCATCGAGGCGACGCTGGCGACATCGGTTACCATACTATAAAGCAGGCTGGATTCCACTCGCGGGGTCCAGCCTTTTCTGTGGATAAACTTCAGAATCATTGTAGCAAAAGTGGCCGCTGAGCAGGGTTTATAGGGCTGACGCGCAGTAAAAGATAACAAAATCACGGCTGTTTCTCATTTTTTTATCATAAACTGCGGTGGGTAAAGAGATTTTTATTATATTTGCAATCATCAACATTATATTAACATAAACTAAAACTAAATTAACTATGAGAAAAGTTATGCTACTGTTGGCTATGGCGATGATGAGCTTCAGCCAACTCTCAGCCCAGGAAAGTGCTGTAGATGACCATGGAATCTTCAACCATCTCAGTGTGGGCGTCGGTGTCGGCCTTACCGGTATCAGCATCGAGGCTGCAACCCCCATCACTCCCTACGTGACCGTACGCGGAGGCGTAAACATCTTCCCGCAGATTAAAGTCAAGACCGACCTCGACCTCGACGGTGAAATCCCAGCAAGTTATAATGGCCCTCGCTCTTTCGAGGTGGAAGGCAAGTCGTCGCTCACCACTGGCCATCTGCTCTTCGATGTCTACCCATTCAAGACGAGTGCATTCCACGTTACCGCAGGTGCCTACCTGGGTTCCGACAAGATAATTACCCTAAAGAATACTAAGGACGGCGTGCTGATGGATATCAACAGACTCAACGCCTCTCTCCCCGACGGCCAGAAGATAGGTCTTGACCTGGGCGACTACCTGCTTACCCCCGACGAGCGTGGTAACGTAGACGCTACACTCAAGGTTGCCGCCTTCCGTCCTTATCTGGGCGTAGGCTTCGGCCGTGCCGTTCCCGCCAAGCATCGCTTCGCCTTCAACTTCGACATGGGTGTGCAGTTCTGGGGTACCCCCGAGGTTTATCTGCGCGACCACAAGCTGACCAAGGCCGACACCAACAGCGATACCGGCGAAGTGCTGAAGTATCTGAGTAAGGCTACAGTTTATCCCGTGCTCAACTTCCGCATCGTAGGTCGTATTCTCTAATCGCATCCATAAAGATAGAATTTTTCATGACAAGGCATATCGGCGGCAGAGTGCATCGCAGCCGGTATGCCGATTTTTATACCATCCTGATGACCATCGATACCCAAACCCTCGACCCCAAGCGCGACCCTATGGGCGCAGCCATCCTCGACTATCTCACCACGGGACGAGCCAAGACGCTCACCGTGATGTCGTCGATGTTTGACGACGACGAGATGCCGGTAGACTATCTCTTCCGCACTACCGACAGCATGCCGCCGTTGGAGCTAAAGGCGCTGGAGATGACCCGCGGCACCACGCTCGATGTGGGCGCCGGAGCCGGATGCCACGCCCTGGCGCTGCAGCAGCGCGGTGTGAGCGTCAAGGCTATCGACGTGTCGCCCCTGAGTTGCGAGGCCATGCGCCGGCGCGGCATCGCCGATGTGGAGTGCATCAACCTCTTCGACCCACGCCTCGGCGGAGGTTTCGACACCATACTCATGCTGATGAACGGCACGGGCATAGCCGGCAAGATGAGCGGACTGGGCGGGCTGTTGCGTCGCGTGGCGAGTCTGCTTGCCCCGGGTGGACAGATACTTATCGACTCGAGCGACCTGAGTTATGTCTATCAGGATGAAGATGGTGGTATGGACGTCGACCTGTCCGGCAAATACTATGGAGAGGTCGACTATCAGATGCGGTATGACCGTGTCGAGGGTCTACCGTTCGACTGGCTCTATGTCGACTATCCGCTGCTCAGCGCCGCAGCCCGTGAGGCGGGACTCGACTGTCGGCTCGTGGCCGAAGGCGACCACTACGACTATCTGGCTCAGCTCAGTCTGGAGAGAACCAACCCTTAAGCATATCAAGATTATGATGAAAAAGATATTTGCCCTGGTCATCACCCTATTTGCCATCTTACTGATGGCGCTTACCTGCCCCGACAAGAAAGCCCATACCGAGGCCATCCGTTCTGCGGTCTCGGGCTATGTAAACGAGACCCTTTCCCAACGCCAGGACGACGGTATTGTGATGGGCTTTTTAGGTTCGCTCTTCGTGAGCAAAGTGACAGAAGTCTATCTGGACAATTCGCTGGAGGTAAGCAACTATCTGCTGTTCAGCGTAGGCCGCATCACCTTCGACGGAACCACCCGCGTGGTCTCGGTGGGTGCCTTCAACCATGTCTTCACCAGCGACAAGGACGATATACGCCAGGCGCTGGAGAAGACTGATGAATGACACGGCCTCCCAATTCACCCCTACCCCGCTACTGGCCACCCAGCAGTTCGAAATAACCGATGATTTCTTCCCAGGTCTTGAACTTGTCGCTGCCCCAACGGATGACGGTACCCATAAAGTCGTCCACATCGCGGTCGCTTATCAGGTAGTCGGCACAGATGAGCTGCGGGTCGTTGGTATAGATTACCCTGTTCCACGCCGAAGTCGAGAGCGCGTCTTCTATCCATGCTCCCATCTCGGTTATCTGTTCGGGGTGGTCGGTGGGAGCCGGCGCCACTATCCTTACATCGTACTTCTCGATGAGCATCTCAAACGCCTTGTGCATGCTTGATGTCGCGTTGAGATAGCTGTCTCTCATGGTCGAACTGTCTATCAGCACCACGGGGCGCGTGCGGCCCTCCTGCCGGTCGTCTATCCATCTTATCACCGGTATCAGATACCTGTGCACCACCTTTTCTATCAGTCGGTGCTCGCCGTGGAAGCGGATAGCCTGAGGATAATGGCTGTGGAAGAGGTCGAAGGTATGCACCACCGGGTCCTTGTCGCCAAAGAGGCCATACACACGCCGTTGCTCGTCGGCATCGACCGCCGCAAAGCAGCGGGTGGTAATGTCGGCATACTCCTTGACCAGAGCCTTGGTCACCACCACCTCCTGCACGCCGTCCCGACGTGGATTCTGAAACACCTGTTTGCCCATCATGTTGCTCTTCTGCATGGTCTGTCCCATCTCCAGTGCGGGGTTGACCAGTATGCGGTCATAGCCGTGCAGCATCTCGGCATACATACCGCCCATCGAGGTGCCGATGATGAGGTCGGGCTTCTCTCGGCGAGCCATTTCCTGCAACATCGTCACCGCCTCGACCGGGTCCAGCGGAATGTCGTCCGCCACCACCGTCGCATTGGGTAACAGTGTCTGCAGGATAGATACCGTTCCGCTCTGTGCTGATGACATAAAACCATGAATATACATGATTTTCTTCCCGTCCATGAGGTCGGGGTACTGTTTAATATAGGGATTTTGCATTTTTAAGCCATTTATGTGCAAAGTTACCATTGTTTTTGCTTATCTTTGCCATGTCTACCTATGCATTATCATTAAATTAACAATAATTACATGAGAAGTTCATTCCTTTTATTGGCACTTGCAGCAACACTTTCAGTGTCGGCGGCCGACGTGACGCCCACTTTCACTGAATGGCAAGACTTGCAGGTAAACGCGGTAAACCGTTTCCCATTGCACACCCAGTTCTTCGCGTATGAGAACCGTGACCTGGCGCTCAAGGGCGCCAAGACCGAGTCGTCCAATTTTCTCTCGCTCGACGGCAAGTGGAAGTTCAAGTTTGTAGAGAACGCCGACCAGCGTCCTACCGACTTCTACAAGACCGACCTCGACGACAGCACATGGGGCGAAATCAACATTCCCGGCATGTGGGAGCTCCAGGGATATGGCGACCCTGCCTATATCAACGTGGGATATGTCTGGCGCGGTCATTTCAAGAACAACCCGCCCTATACCCCCAACGAGCGCAACCACGTGGGTTCATACCGCCGCATCATCACCATCCCCGCCAACTGGGACGGCAAGCAGGTGATAGCCCACTTCGGCTCTGTCACTTCCAACATGTACCTCTATGTCAACGGACGCTTCGTGGGCTACAGCGAGGACTCCAAGGTGGCTGCCGAGTTCGACATTACCCCTTACATCCATAAGGGCGACAACCTCATTTCATTCCAGACATTCCGCTGGTGTGACGGTTCTTACTCAGAAGACCAGGACTTCTGGCGCCTCAGCGGTGTGGCCCGCGAGAGCTACCTTTACGCCCGCGACGCCGGAGTGCATATCGACGACCTCAGAATTACCCCCGACCTCATCAATGACTACAAGGACGGTACCCTCGAGGTGAAGGTCGACGTGACCGGACGCCCTGTCATCGACTTCGAGCTGCTCAACGCCAACGGCATCACCGTGGCCAAGAGCACTGCCGACTTCAAGCGCCACGCCTACGGCACCATCCGCTTCTCGCTGCGCAATGTCAAGAAGTGGACTGCCGAGACTCCTTACCTCTTCACCCTCGTGGCAACAGTCAAGAACGGCAACAAGGTGACAGAGGTCCTCACCCAGAAGGTGGGCTTCCGCAAGATAGAAATCAAGAACTCGCAGATGCTGGTCAATGGCCAGCCCATTCTCCTCAAGGGCGCCAACCGTCACGAGATTGACCCCGACGGCGGCTACGTGGTAAGCGTGGAGCGCATGTTGCAGGACATCAAGATTATGAAGCAGCTCAACATCAATGCTGTCCGCACCTGTCACTATCCTTCTGACCCCCGCTTCTACGACCTCTGCGACGAGTACGGTATCTATGTCCTCGCCGAGGCCAATCAGGAGAGCCACGGTCTTGGCTACGAAGAGACCGCTTTTTCTCGTAAGCCCGAGTACGCCAAACAGATAATGGAGCGCAATGAGCATAACGTACACATGTATTTCAACCATCCCAGCGTCATCATCTGGTCACTCGGCAACGAGACGGCAGAGAGTGTGAACTTCGAGAATGCCTATAAATGGGTCAAGGAGTTCGACCCCAGCCGTCCCATACATTGGGAGCGCGGCCGCTGGAACTCCGACTCCGACTTCTACTGCCCCATGTACCTTGGCCTGAAGGAGAGTGAGGAGTACTGCAAGCGCACCGACGAGAAGGCCAAGAAGCCTTTCTTCCAGTGTGAGTATGCCCACGCTATGGGCAACAGCCAGGGCAACTTCAAGGAGTACTGGGACATCATCCGCAAGTACCCCAAGTACCAGGGTGGTTTCATCTGGGACTTCGTAGACCAGGCTCTCCGCAAGAAAGATGCCAACGGTGTGGAAATCTTTGCCTATGCCGGCGACTACAACGACTGGGACAGCAATGATGACAAGAACTTCAACAACAATGGCTTCATCAGCCCCGACCGCAAACTCAATCCTCATGCCTACGAGGTCGGTTACCAGTATCAGGACGTATGGACAAAGGCCATCGACGCCAAGGCTGGCAAGATAGAGGTTTACAATGAGAACTTCTTCCGCAACATAGACAACTACAAGCTGTGCTGGACTCTCCTCGCCGATGGCAAGGCCGTACAGCAGGGCGAGATAGCCAACCTCGATGTGGCTCCCCAGCAGAAGGTGGTTTACACCCTGCCCTACAAGCTCGACGGTATCGACACCGATGCCGAGGTGATGCTCAACATCGACTTCAAGACCAAGACCGCCGAACCTCTCATCGCCAAGGGACAGACCATGGCTTACGCCCAGATAGCCATCGCCGAGAAGGACGCCAAGCCCGAGCTCAACGCCGACGGACTCATCTGCACAGCCAAGGGCAAGGTGAAGGTAGCCAACAAGAAGGGTGCTCCTCTGCGCGTTCAGGGCGGCAACTTCGTGGTAGAGTTCGACCCCGCCACCAGCTACATCAACCGCTACGAGGTCGAGGGCGTATCTATGCTCGGCGAGGGAGGTATGCTGAAGCCCAACTTCTGGCGTGCAGTGACCGACAACGATATGGGTGCCAACCTGCAGCGTCGCTACGTGGCTTGGCGCACCCCCGTCATCAACCTCAAGTCTACCGAGGTCGAGAAGGGCAAGAACTCAGCATCGGTTAAGGTCGTTTATGATATGCCCGAGGTCAAGGGAACACTTACTCTGTCTTACCTCATCGGTGCCGACGGACAGATACGCGTTACCCAGGACTTCAAGGCCACTCCCGGTGCAGAGGTGGGCAACCTCATGCGCTTCGGTATGAAGCTCGACATGCCTTACCAGATGGACCAGAGCCACTTCTATGGCCTCGGCCCCAACGAGAACTATATCGACCGCTGCTCTTCTCAGCGTCTTGGCATCTATACTCAGACCGCCGACGAGCAGTTCTATCCCTACATACGTCCGCAGGAGACTGGTACAAAGACCGGCATACGCTGGTGGAACCAGACTACCACCGAGGGCAAGGGTCTGAAGATTGTGGCCGACGCGCCCTTCTCTGCCTCTGCACTCCACTACAACATCTCCGACCTCGACGAGGGCGACAAGAAGAAGCAGCGCCACGCCGCCCAGTTGCCCAAGTCCAAGTACACCGAGCTGTGCATCGACAAGAAGCAAGCTGGAGTGGGTGGTGTAGACTCATGGTCACGCGCGGCTGAAGCCCAGCCCGAGTATCGCCTCAAGTATGGCGACTACAGCGTAACCTTCTGGCTCGTTCCCGTGAAGTAAACTGACCCCGATACCCTTCAAGCCCGCCATCACCGCAGCCCAAGCGAAGATGGCGGGCTTTTTGCGTATGTCCGTGACGGCGAAGAGCAAGCAGCCCGCAAGCAGCGGCAACTCTGTAGGAGTTGCGTTTCCCCAGCCCAGGGTTGAGGTGCGCAGCGCCTCTACCCTGGGTATATATATAATAAGGTGTAGCAACTCTGTAGGAGTTGCGGTTAGCCGAAGGCGTTACCCACAGCAGGATAGTGGGCAGAAATGTATAGGGGGATATTATTATACTCACTCTGATAATGCACTCCACCAATTTCCTGACCATTATCCCGCCAAGGGCAACGCCCCCGGTTGGCTCGTATCAGCCGTTACGAGGGCTCGTGCCATAAGTCACGAGGTCACGTATCAATTGTTACGAGGACACGTATCAACCGTTACGAGCCACCAATGTTGGCCGCGGGCGATGCACGCTGGCCGATAACGGCATCCACACCGCCCGATGCGCATGGGCAATGATAGTCGCGGGCGGTGCCAACCATCCCTCCGCGGTATGCAGTGTATGGATATAAGAGCCGGAAAGGCGTTGCTCCTTTTCACTGCTTTGCCCTCTGCGTAAAAAGTTGGTGTCGGATATTCCCGAGAACCATCTCAGGGATATCCGACACCAACCTCAGCGCCGCACCTGCGCAAGGCAGGCTGAAAAGGAGTAAAATAAAAAACGAGAAGCCCAACAAAGGCCTCTCCCCAATCCTCTCCAAAGGTAGGAAAGCCTTAATAAGCCCCATCTCAACCACCTTCAAGGGCAAGGAACACCTTCTAACCGACTAAAACACAGCAAGAAAGGACTCCCTCCCCTTGGGAGGGCACTGAAAAAGTCCCCTTTTTTTATGACCAAAACGGAAAAT
>OHEU01000498.1_pt1 | contig 23542 bp, 19 predicted proteins | sample 1567341 | NCBI WGS metagenome assembly OHEU01 (sample SAMEA3879524, study PRJEB24766) | human gut metagenome | biome: human-associated habitat; feature: feces | place: USA | collected 1985/1987 | reverse complement strand
AAGATGGAGCATGGCTTCAGAAAAAGAATGAGTACTGCCAATGGCAGAAAGGTTCTTAAGAGAAGACGCGCTAAGGGTAGAGCAAGACTTACCTATTAATCGCGCGAGCACAGTTATTTTCTTTTTGCAAAGAACAGCGAGGCTATCTTCTTTTTGATAATGATGTAATTAAGTACCGATACTATTATAAATAAGGTGCATCCTGCCAATATGGAAGGAAGCATTCCGCCCGAGCAGGTCGACGGACAGAGTTCGCTTAGCGTATCTGCGTATAGACCGCGTGTGGCATATACTATGCCCATACCGATTATCCATACCGCTCCGCTAAGTATGGTGGTGAGCAGTTGGTAGGGTAGTGCCACTTGCGAAGGACTGAAACCTATCATCAGCAGGTTCTCCAGCTTCTTCGTGTTTTTCTGCAACAGCAGGTAGATGCTCAGCATCAGCAGGTAGAACGACAGCACACTGATAATCAGACCCACCGTGAGCACGATGCCCACCACCATCTTCAGGAACCACGTCGTCTTTCCCGCATCCAGCTTGTCGCCTTCCGTCTCATAGCCTTTCTGCTTGAAATACTTCGCAATGCGGTCGTCCGCCGGATTGTCCACTTCCACAATCAGTCGTGAGGGAGCCGTCTCACCGCCGTTACCCAGCGTCGCGTTGGCCCATTCCATGAACGCCTGCGGCACCAGAATCGTGTTCAGCCGGTTGGAGAAACCCACGATACGTCCCTTCATGCGCTCCGTCCGTCCCCGTCCGCTCAGCCGCACGTCCAGCGTCATCATCCCCATCACGCCCTCCGAGAGCTGCGGCAGGTTACGGCTCTGTGCAAAGCCGAAATTATACAGGTTCAGGTAGTTGCGCGGAATGATAATAGGGATTTCGGTCTGCCCCTCGCGATACGTCCAGCCTTCCAGCCGCACGTCGACAAACTCATCGGGCACCGACTCAAAGAACATCGCCGTAGAGAGCTGCATGCCCGCCATGCCCATGCCGGCCGACACCTGAAACTGCGCCGGAGTGAACGCCCCCGTCCGCTTGGCAAACGGCTGCGACTCCATGTCGGCTATGTCGGCACGCGAGAACGTACCTCCCTTGCCCACCAGGCTGCCCAGCGTGCTCACCTGCTTGCTCACAATCACGTAGTCCTTCTTCATGAAACTGTCGCCCTGCGTAAACACCGGCAACACGTCCTTATAAAACTGTATACTCAGCAGCACGATGACCATACCGCACAGGTTGGCCAGGAAGAATCCCGCCAGCTGCGCCACACTGATGTGCTGTCTCAATAATTTCCAGATCATATCCGTCTTCGTTTTAATCCCTTACAAACTCAGCACCCTGTCATACTCCAGCGGCAGGTGCTTGCCGATGGACGTCACAATCACTCCTGCTCCCTGGCGGGCCGCTTCCTCCTTCAGGATGCGCGCCATAATCTGCCCGTTGCCGTCGTCCAGGTGGCTCACCGGCTCATCCAGGAAGAAAAAGTCGGCCGGCTGACACAGCATCCGCACGAAAGCCACACGCTGCTGCTGTCCGTACGACATCTTGCCCACTTTCACGTCCCACTTGTCGGCGATGCCCAGCTGTTCAAACCAGTCCTTCACCTGCTGCTTGCGGCAGAAGCCCGTCAGCCCGTTCTTCAGCTGCACGTTCTCCCATGCCGTCAGTTCCCCGAACAGGCGGAGCTCCTGAAACAGCATACTCAGCGAACGCTTGCGGATGTCGGTCCACTGCTTCACCGTGAGTTTCCGCACATTCTCCCCGTCGAAGGTGATAATCCCCTGGTAGTCCGTACGGTACCCGTAAATAAAACTGCAAAGCGACGACTTGCCTGTGCCCGACGCCGCTTCAATCAGATACATCTTTCCCTTCTGGAAAGCCACCTGCCGGTGCCACACGTCAGACACGATTCCGTCGCGTCCGGCGAATACCTCCGGCAGGGTTTGCTGTAATTCTATTGTGTTCATTTCATCAGTTAAAAAGTAAAAGTTAAAAGGTAAAAAGTAAACGGACATGCACCCGTAACTTTTAATTTTTAACTTTTAATTATTCACTATCTGTACCAGCTGCTTCAGCGCATTCTCCTTGCGGTTCTTCAGCTGCAACACCATGCGCGCCTTGGTCGGTTCATCCGATTCCACGCTCAGGTAGTCCAGCATGCTCACGTATGGCACCTGCGGAAGCACGGCAGCCAGTGCCTGGAAGTTCACGTTCAGGTAGAAATGCTTGTCCTTCACGTCCTTGGCCCAGTCACAGTCTTTCAGCGACAATCCCTTCACCTCACGGCCAATCAGGTCTTCCTGATTCGTCAGGTAGAAGCGGTCATCTTTCACGCCCAGCCAGAAAGACACCGGTCCGCGGCCCATGCCCAGCATGGCACCATTGGCAGCCACAAACTGATAAGCATTCTCGCCCTTGTTTACCAGGCGCATCTGTCCGTTTGTCATGGCCAGCATCGGTTTCAAGTCTTCAAACGTGCGCATAAAGTCACTGTTCGTCACGTCGGCATACAGGATGAAGCCCGGCTTCATCGACATTTCCGGCATGGCCACTGCCACGTCACCCTTCACCGCCTTGAAGATAGCCTCAAAGTCGAGCGGCATCATCGAGTTGTCCAGCTCCTGACGCACCGTCGGGTTCTCGCGCAGCAGTTCGTACGCCTTCTCACCGTTCACGTTGGCAGCCATCCAGCACACCGTATTGGCCGGGAACGTCTTCAGGTACGTACCGTCCAGTTCCCCGCTCACTTCCGCCTGCTTTTGCAGCAACTCCTTGAACTTGCCACCCAGCAGCGCTTCCACTTCCACCACGGCTTTTCCTTCTTCAAAGTCGAGCGTAGTAAACAGTTTCAAATCATTCAGGTTCAAGTCAGCCGGCAGTCCCATGGTCATCGGTCCCCAATAACTCTTCGGCATGGCATCCAGTGCAGTCACCATTGCCACATCCTCGTCGGCATCCTCTAATTTCTTGAATTCCGGAGTGCCCGAATAGCCCTCCCCTTTCTTCTGGCGCAGCCACATCGAAGCCTGATGCTGCAAGTCCTTCGGGTTGCCGTTGCCCGCCAGCATCATGAACGCATCGTCCGTCCAGGCCATCAGTCCGCCGCCACCCACGGTCCAGCGGCAGCCGTCGCCGTCGGCAGGCGCCTCACACGCCTTCTGCTCCTGAAGCATTGCAATCAAATCTTCCAGTTTTCCCTTGTCGGCCATGCGCACCAGCACACCGCCCATTTGCATCTGAGAAGCACCAAAGAAATACACCCGGTCGGTCAGTTTCAGTCCGCTTTCCTCCGGATTCTCCATCAGTTTGTCCACCAGGGCATCCGCATTGCCCTTCAGGCTCGATTTCATCATCTGCCCCATCGACTGCTTTGCCTGATCGTTCAGGTCACACTTCTGTGCCATATCCATCAGGTCGAACGAGAATACAGCAGCCGCATCTTTCGGCAATGCATTGGTGTACGCATTGTCTTCCCCGCAGGCAGACAACAGGAAAGCCATACCCAGTGCCAGGCTTCCCATCCATTTCCATGTCTTTTTCATAATCATTTATTTAAAAGTTACACATCACCTTCATTCCGCGTGTGTCAGGTTCATCAGGTGTACGGCCACCAGCGCCGCCGTCTCCGTACGCAGACGCGACTTGCCCAGGCTCACGGCCTGAAAACCTTTTTCAGCCGCCAGTGCCACTTCCTCCGGACTAAAGTCCCCCTCCGGACCAATCAGCACCACGGCATCCTCATCCTTGCGGAGCACATCGCGCAGAAGGGGCTTTTCCCCCTCATAACAGTGCGCAATGAACTTCTGCCCCGTAAATTCCCGCTCCATGAAGCGGCGGAAATCCGTCATCTCGTTTACCACCGGCTTGCGCGCCTTGAGCGACTGCTTTACGGCCGACACCACGATTTTCTCCACCCGTTCCGTCTTGATGACCTTCCGTTCCGAAAAACGGCAATTCAGGAAAGTCAGCTCGTCGAAACCGATTTCCGTGGCCTTTTCCGCCAGCCATTCCATGCGGTCCATGTTCTTGGTAGGTGCCAGTGCCAGGTGCAGATGCCCTTTCCAGAAAGGCTCCTGCTCCGTTTTCTCCACCACCTTCACCACACAGCGCTTCTGCGTGGCAGCCGAAATGACCGCCCGATAGAAGCAGCCTTTCCCGTCGGTCAGGGTAATCTCCTCGCCCACTCCCAGGCGCAACACCCGCAGACAGTGTCCGGCCTCTTCCTCCGGCAGCTCCATGGTCTGCGCAATATCCGGTGCATAAAACACGTGCATAGACTTATTCCTTTTCGTTAGCTTCTTCTTCCAGACTGTCGTCTGTTTCCCCTCTCTCCTTACGAGCCTGCATTTCGCGCTTAATCAGCTCTGCATACTCGTAGTTTTCCTCACGGATGGCCTTTTCCATCTCCTTCTCCAGGTAAAACATCGGCAATCCGCGCAACAGCGCCGCCTGCAAGTGCGATACAGACTTCTTGGCAAAATCCGGCACCCGGTTTTCCAGCATCTCCGTTCTGATATAGAACGGTGCCTCTCCCAGGGTAGCGAGCACCAGCGCATCGGCCAGTTTCACGGTCAGTTCCACCACCGTGCCGTCCGCCTTGCGCATATAGACACTGGTCTGCGGTACCTGGTCTTCCTTTCCCCACAGCACTGCCTTTTCCACCGTAGCCCCATAATGCTCCTTCAGCATCTTCAGCATCTGGTAGTGCACAGAAAGATCCACCGCCTCCGGCGCATCCAGCGACACGTCCAGCAAGTCTGCTTCGTCGGCATTGATGATAGCCATGAACTTGCGGTGCGGCTCTTCCTTCTCTTCCAGCATCATCTTGTAATTGTAGCCGTTTGCCATCAGCATATCCATTTTGTCCGCATCCGTCAGCACCTCATCGAATGTCAGGTCCTTTACCAGTTCTACCGGGTTTATCATCTCTGTAATGTAGCTGACTTTCAGTTCTGTCAGTCCTTCGTTTCCTTTGAATTCCATAGTGAAATCTCATTTAATTGTTATTACTATTATGCTTATATTTAAATACCACTGAAAAGACTACGGCCACCACCAGTGCATAAGCTGCAAACACGAACCATGCGTAGCTCCAGCCTTCCACCTGCGGCGCCTGCGAGTTGAAGTCCACAAAGCAGTTCACCACCGCCTGCGCACTCAGCGTACCCACCGTAGCACCGATACCGTTGGTCATGATAATGAACAGTCCCTGCGCGCTCGAGCGGATAGACAAATCCGTCTCCTTGTCGACAAACAGCGAACCCGACACGTTGAAGAAGTCGAATGCCACACCATACACCAGCATGGACAGCACGAACATCCACACCCCGCTGCCCGGGTCACCCAGGCCGAACAGTCCGAAGCGGAGCACCCATGCCACCATGGCAATCAGCATCACCCGCTTGATGCCGAAACGTCCCAGGAAGAACGGAATCAGCAGGATACAGCACGTTTCACTGATTTGCGAGAGCGAAATCAGCAGGTTGGCATGCTGCACGCCAAACGTGTCGGCATATTCCGGAATGGCGCTGAAGCTGGTGATAAACGGATTGGCAAACCCGTTCGTAATCTGCAGCGACACACCCAGCAGCATCGAGAAGATGAAGAACACCGCCATCTTGCGGTTCTTGAACAGCAGAAACGCCTTCAGTCCCAATGCCTCCACCAGCGACTTGCGTCCTCCCTGTGCACGGCTCACCGGACATTCCGGCAGTGTCTGGGCATATACAGCCAGCACCACGCCCCAGGCCGCACACGTAAAGAACTGCATATAGTTCGACTGGAATCCCAACAAATCTACCAGCCACATGGAACAGATGAAACCGATGGTGCCGAACGTACGTATCGGCGGAAAAGCCTTGATGGTGTCCAGTCCCGCCTTATCCAGCGCCGTATAGGCCACCGAATTCGACAAAGCCAGCGTAGGCATGTAGAACGCCACACTCACGGAGTAGAACGAGAACAACGGTGCAAATTCCACCTGCGGTCCCGTAGTCATGGCATAGTAGCCCGCTCCTCCCATAAACAAGGCTGCCAGCAAATGGCTCAGCCCCAACAACCGTTGCGCCGGAACCCAGCGGTCCGCAATGATACCCAGCACAGCCGGCATAAACAGGGACACAATCCCCTGCATGGCGTAAAAAATTCCGATATGTCCACCCAGTCCCACGCCTGCCAGGTACGTACCCATCGAAGTAAGATAGGCCCCCCACACAGCAAACTGCAGGAAGTTCATGACAATCAGTCTCAGTTTCATGTTCATATACTCATAGATTTATTAAAGGTTATTTCATCATCGTAGCCAGTGAAGCCAGCATCGTAGCCAGCGAAGCAAACGAAGTCGCATTCGATACCACAGTGGCAAAATTGAACTTCTTCGTCTTGTTCGGCACCACGATTTCGCAGCCCGGCTCAATCTGTTTCTTTCCGCTGCCCTTCACCTTGGCCACCTGTCCGTTCATGTAAATAATGAACTTCTGGCTCTTCTTGGCGTTGGCAGAGTAGCCTCCCGCCTGGCTCAGGTAATACTTCACGCTCTTGCCCTTGGCATACGACACCGTGTTCGGCATCCTCACCGCTCCGTTCACCTTCACCGTATTGTTGTATTCCGGCACCGTCAGCACATCGCCCTCGCGCAGCACCAGGTCGGCATCACCGCCCGGGTTGGCCAGCGCCGCTTCCAGGTCAATACCCACCGTGAACGTGCTGTCCACCTTCAGCCCCAGCGAATTAGCCAGGGTTTCACCGATTTCCCGGCGCACCATCTTCACCACATCTTCCATGCGGCGCAGTTCCTCCTCGTTGGCCACGCGGCGCAACTTGGCACCCCGCACATACGCATAGCGGCTCACCCCTCCGGCCCGCTGAATCAGGCTGCTCAGGCGTTCGCTCTTCGTGCTCAGCGTATACTCGCCGCCATACAGCACCTCACCGTCCACCTTTACATTCAGCTGCTCGTTGTAGCTCGGGCTGCGGCGCACGAACACCTGGTCGTAAGGTTGCAGTTCAAATCCCGCCTCGCCGTCCACCACGAAGCCGTCCTTCAGGCCGAACGAGAAATTCTGTCCGATCATGTCCGGTTCCGTCGTCCCTTTCGGGTCACGGATGCGCCGCGACACGTCCACGCGCACCAGCGAAGCCGATTCCTTCAGTCCGCCCGCCGTAATCACCAGGTCCTCCAGGCTCATGTGGTCGGCATACGTATAGCTTCCCGGCTTGTTCACCTCCCCGCTGATGGTCACCTTGCCCATGTCCTGCAAGTCGTGGATACTCGGAATATACAAAATGTCATTCTTCTGCAAGGCGATATCGGGCGAAGTTCCCTTCAGAATCCCTTCGATATCCACCGGCAGCACCTCCTTCGTCAGGTTTTCCCGTTCACGATACAGCACCGCGCGTCCCGTAAACGCATCCCCCAGCAGTCCGTCGGCCTTTTCCACCAGCTGGCGCACCGTGTTGAGCGAACCGCTCAGTTCGAACACACCCGGATGATACACCGCGCCCTTCACCTCCAGACGGTTGTTGAAGCGGTTCAGGATAGAATCCACCGTCACCACATCCCCGTCTATTAATTTAAACGCAGAATAGTCTATATCGTTCACCGTTTTTACGGAAAATTCTTTTCCATCTTTTCGTAACACCCTGATACTCTTCTTGTAAGCATCCGAAGAAAATCCGCCGGCATACTTCAGCAACGTCGCGGCCGACTCCCCGTTCTTCATTTCATAGAACATCGGGCGCTTCACCTTACCCGTAATCTTCACCAGTTCGTCGTAGGTAGGCACAATCACCACATCGCCGTCCTGCAAGCGGATGTCGTCCTGAATCTGCCCCTTCATGATGTACTCGTACACATCCAGCCGGGCAATCGTCTTTCCGCCACGGGCCACCTGCACGTTACGCAAGCTACCGATGTCGCTCACCCCGCCCGACGCATACAAGGCATGAAACACCGTCGAGAGCGACGACAGGGCATACGTACCCGGCGCTCTCACCTCTCCCATCACGTTCACCTGGATGGTGCGGATGTTCCCCAGCGTCACCTGTATGTTATTGGCCGAATCCGCATAAATCTTGCCCAGTTCCTGCTTCAGCAGCTGGCGGGCATCCTTAATGGTCATGTTGTTCAGGTATACCGGACCCAGATTGGTGATGTTCACGTAGCCGTCGGGCGAAATCTCCAGCCGCATGGTATTCTGGCTGGCCCCCCACACGTCGACAATCACCTCGTCGCCCGGTCCCAGCCGGTAGTTCTCCGGAGTAGCCATGTTCAGGTTCGGCTGGAAAGTAAGTTGTTCAATGTTGAAAATATTGCGACCGAACACGTCATTCTCGCTGGCCGTCGACACCTTCAGCTCCTGACGTTTCTTCATGGTCTCCTTCATCTCGTCTGTATTCGCACCTTCAAGGGCCGCCTCTCCGTCAGTCGCATTGGCCACCGTCGTCTTCCGCGCCCTCGTACCGGTGTCCAGCCCCGAAGCGTCCCCCGTCAGCGAAGAAGAGCCCGAAGTGGAAGTGCCCGAATACTGAGACTTCAAGCGCAACAACTGTTCCTGAGTAGCCCCCTTTGAAAGCAGTTCCATGGCAATGGTCTGCTGGTCTTTCCCCTGCTGAAGTGCTTGCTGTACATATTCTATCACCTGGCTGTCGGTCATTCCGCTTTGGGCATACACAGCCGGCCCTCCCAGCAGAAACAACCACAGCACAACTCTAGCGAACTGTTTTCTCATTTTATTGTCTACGTTTTTGGTTTTAATGACAAAGATACATGAAAAAAAATAACCACCAAGCCCCCAGGGAAAGGAATTACGGCATGGAAACCGAAAAAATAGTAAAATCAGGCTGTTCCCGCGGTCAATTTACAGGAAACATTCGGGCTTCAAAATATAAATAAAGTTAACAAGGCGCATTTTTCTGTGCATTTTATATGTTACATAACATAAAACCCTTACCTTTGCACTGTGTTTTTCATGGTATTAGATTTAAGGTTAATGAAGATTGGGAGTCTGGGAAGATTCCCTTTTTTTATGCCCTTTTCCAGGAAGTTAAAAGCGAACAGTTAAAAAGTAAAAGCGGTACAGTCACCGCATTTCACTTTTCCCTATTCATTCTTCATTTTTCATTATCAATTATTTCATTCTTCTTTTCTTGATCACCTGGTTAAACCACAGGTGAAGCAGCGTCCACGCCACCACGTCAATCACGAACACCAGCGTGTTGTTCATATACTGTATGGCCGTGATGGTAAACGCACAGAAGCAGGCCGACATCAGCTGGATAGTCACCATCGCCTTGCGGGGCGAGAAACCCATCTCCAGGAACTTGTGATGAATATGCGTCTTGTCGGGCATGAACAGCGGCCGTCTGTTGCGCGCACGGCGCAGCACCACACGCACCACGTCCAGACACGGCACCATCAGCACGCCGAACGACACCAGCACCGGACTGCTCTTCACCCTCAGCAGCATATCCGGCTCGTACATGCTGTATTTGATGACAAAAAAGCTCAGAATAAATCCCAGCGTCAAGCTGCCCGTATCCCCCATGAAAATCTTACGCCCCATGTCGGCATTCCCGAACACGTTGTACGAGAAGAACGGGATGATCACCCCCACCGTCACGAACGCCAGCATGGCATAGCTCCACATCTGGAAATGCACGAACAGCACCCCGAACACCAGCAGCGCCACCATGCTCAGTCCCGACGCCAGTCCGTCGATACCGTCAATCAGGTTGATGGCATTGGTAATGAACACCACCAGCAGCATGGTCAGCGGAATGCCCACCGCCTCCGGAATGAGGTAAATGCCGAAAAGCCCGTAGAAATTGTTGATGTACAGGCCCGCCAGCGGAAACATGGCCGCCGAAATAATCTGCACCAGGAACTTCCGGCGATAGCGCACCCCCACCAGGTCGTCGCCAATACCTATAATATATAATAAGGTCATTCCGCCCATCAGGAAAAGAAACTCAGACACCTGCGTCTCCGCCTCCCTCTCCTGCGGTCCGATGCCCAGCACCAGCCGCAAGGCCGTAAACACACAGACTGAAAAAAGAATCACCGGGAAAAACGTCACTCCGCCCAGACGGGGTACCGGACGCTTGTGCACCTTCCGTTCATCGGGCACGTCGAACAGACGCTTCCGCATGGAAATAATCAATACGTTCGGAATGATGATACGGCCCAGAATCACCGCCGAGATAAAGGCCAGGATAACGATATACAGATTTTCCATAACAATCTTGGTTGAATATTGAATATTATTGCAAAGTTACATTTTTATTTCATATCTGCAACAGAATCGCTTCCCGGCGTACATAAAAAAACGGGAGTCAAAGCTCCCGTTTCACTTCAAAGCAAGGACACGCCTTGGTCCACTCATCCGGTTCCACCACCCCGTCGCCGTCCAGGTCCGGACTCAGGTCGCGGTGGCCCACCACCTGCGTGATGCCCGGAAAATCCGCCTTCAGCACCCTCACCAGAATCCGCAGCGAACGCTTCTGCAGCTCCGTGCGCGTATCCGCCGGGCGGCCCTGCTCATCCAGCCCCCCTTCGTACGCGATGCCGATGCTCCGCTCGTTGTAGCCCCGTGCATGCGCCCCGGCCCGTTCCACCGGACGCATGGTGCAGATTTCTCCGTCCGTGCGCACATAGTAATGATAACCGCAGCACTTGAAGCCCCGTTTCCGGTGCATCCTGGTCAGTTCAGCAGGCGAGAGCGGACTATCCGCCCTCGTTGCTGTACAATGAATCACAATCATGTCAATTTTTCTCATCACAATCCGGTTTTCTCCCGGTCAGAAGGCAGAGAATACACTTCAGTACCCTGACCACAATCCATTTTACCCTCGTCATTTCTCACTGCACCTCATTAAGATTAAGCCCCCAGACCTTCGTCGGTTTCTTCTTCCTTCTTATACTTCACCGGCACCTTTTCGAAAGCCAGGTTGCCGATGGCTTCCTGCATCACCGTGCCCGGGCGGAACAGCACACGCACCTTGTCAATCAGCGCGTCCGTGTAAGTCTCCTCCGTGTCCGAACCGCCTCCGCTCAAGCTCAGCTGCAACGAACCCAGTTCGCCCAGTCGCACGATTTCACCGCCCTGCAAGCCTTCCGACACGATGTCTTCCAGTGCCGTCAGCACCGCCATCACGTCGGCACGGGTCACGGTACACATCTGGTGGATACGTTCCGCTATTTCACGGATGCCCATCTCGCCGCGAGCCTGCGACTGCGCATAATACTTCACTTCACCGCTTTCACGGTCTGCCGGGTTCACACGTCCTACTACTGAATAAGTCACTGTCTTTTTCATAAGTCAAACAATTAATAGTTAATAGTTAAAAGTTAAAAACGAAGACTGATGATTTGTTTTTCGTTTACAAAGGCAAAGATACGCCGCGCCGTTCCCGCCGTGTAGACTTATGAAGACATGCGAAGAGATAAGAAGAAATAAAAATTTCAAGACCGTCAGAACAGCTCCACTTCCATGCAGGAATTCGGCTTGCTCACCTCGCCGTGCCGGTTTTTCGCCACAATCAGTCCGCAGCGCTTTGCATCCCCGTTGCGGTCGGTACGGTGCAACATGAGCACCAGGTCGGCATCCTGCTCAATCGAACCACTCTCACGCAAGTGCTTCAGCTCCGGCCGGTGATCGAAAGTCTGCTCCACCTGACGGTTCAGCTGGCAGGCCACGATAACCGGACACTCCAGCGCACGGGCCAGCGCCTTCAGCCGTCGCGAACACTCCGCCACTTCCTGTTCCCGGTTCCGTCCGGCCCTCACGTTCGTCCCCACCAGTTGCAGGTAGTCCACAATCACCATATCCAGTCCCCAGCGCGACTTCACCGTCCGGGCTCCGGCACACAGCTGGTCGATGCTCACATACGGCGTGTCGTCCACCATCAGGCGGCAATCCTCCATCCCCTTGGCCACATCCACCAGGCTCTCCACCTCCTGACTCGTCACGTAACCGCTCTTCACCTTCTTATACAAGTCGGGCACACGCATCATCAGCACACGCTCGCCCACTTCCTCGGTCATCATCTCCAGCGTGTACAGCAGCACCCGGTAGCCCTTCTCCGCGGCATGCATCGCAAACTTCAGTCCCAGCTGCGTCTTGCCCAGTCCCGGCCGTCCCGCCGTAAAGATCAGGTTGCCCGGCTGCCATCCGCCCGTCATGCGGTCCAGCTCCGGAATCCCCGTCGGGATGCCCGTCACCCCGTTCACGCTACGGCTCACCCGGTCCACGATGCGGGCACACGTCTTCTCCATCATCCCCTTCATGTTCGTCAGGTGATCTTCCAGCGGCGAACCCTCGCGCAGCGCCATCAGGTCGTGCATCATCCCGTCCAGCACCTCATAGATATCCTGCGTCCGGTCGGCAGCAGCCCCCAGTCGCTTTGCCAGGCTCTCCACCACCGAGCGGCGCAGGTAAAACTCATACACCACGTGCACATGCTCCCAGAGGTGCGCCGAGCTGGCCAGGTTACTCGTCTTCCTGGTCACCCCGTACGGGCCTCCCGCCTCCTCCAGCCGTCCCATCTCAGCCAGCTTATGCGCCACCATCAGCAGGTCAGGCTGCAAGCCCGCCTTCACCAGCGCCTCAATGGCCTCCCAGATATAGCGGTTGTCCTGCTTGTAGAACATCTCCGGCCGTACAAATCCGATAATCTCGTTCAGTGAATTCGTTTCCAGCATGGCAGCTCCCACCACTGCATCCTCCAGCTCTTCCGCATGCAGCAAATTCAACCCAAAACAGTTTCTCTCGTCATTTTTTAAAGTTTCTTTCATGGTTCTTTATTTTAAGATTGTATTTTGTTCAATATCTTCCGGCATCAGATATGCCTTATAACGCAAATAATTCATGGCTGTTTTCACAAAGCGCATATCACTCAACGAGCGGAAATAACGCTCTATATGCTTCATGGCCAGCCTTCGCTCCCTTCCCGTCATGCGGTTCCACTCCGACAGCGCCGGATAGAAATCCGTGCCGTCGCGCTCCAGCAACGCATAGTAGCGTTTCCAGAAATCGAAGAAAGCCACCTTCTCCTTCGGTTCCACCGGTCTGCCCTGTCCGCCCGTCAGCGCCTCATAGAAGCACATCGTCAGCTTCGACTTCACGCCCGGCACCACCTCCATCTCGAGCACGCCCAGGTCGCGCAGCGTACGCAAGAAGTCCCTCACCGCATGCTTCGACCACATGAAGCGGTCGGCCAGTTCGCCCGAGGTGCAAGTCATCTGCCCCCGCTTCAGCGCCTCCTTTCCCTTCCGGTTACAAAACTCACAACGGACATACAGGTACATATACGCCTGTGCCGGGGTAAAGGGCGTGCCCGTATCGAGCACGCGCCCCAGTAAATTCCGCGGCACCACCAGGTAACCGCCAGTTCCCATACCCTTGAAATCATCACTCAAATTTTTAATACTTTTCATGTTATTTTATTTAAATATAAGCATACTTCTCCCAGCCCGTGAAAAAACCATACTTTCACAGGTCACAGAAATAAACACAATGACGAACGGCAGAAAAGATTTTTTAGACTTTCAATTAGAAATTATAAAACTGTTTTTTCAAACATTTTTCTTTCATTCGAAACCATTTTGTTTCATTTTTCGCAACAAAGGTTGGCGAAAATTTTCTAATACAAAAATATTTCGGAAGTTTTTTGCAGAAAAATTTTTCCCGGCCCTCCGCAGGCTTCCGCCCTGTATGCCAGGGCGTTTCCACCCACCTGCCAAAACTCCGCAGGGTATTCTTCACACCCCTTTCCGCGCAAAACACACGCTTCCAGCAGATTAAAAACCAATTAACAGATTTTAAGTCAGACTTCTGAACCAGGCCCGCGCGCCCACCTTTATTTTATTAATTAAATCCCCCTCTTAAAGGGCGAAGATTTTTCAGAAAATCCGGCTGAAGCCGGCAGAGTTTCCGCTCACGGTTCCCCTAAAAATTTTACGATCAGCTCCACCTCCGGCTTCAGGTAAAACCGCCGGTTTTTGTCATAGCCCGCCGCTTCGAGCGCTTTCTCCAGTTCGGTGCACCGCTTGATCCAGCGGGCCAGTCCCTGCAAGGCCGTTTTCTTGCCCGCCTGCGGAAAATACAGCTGGGCCAGCTCCGTTTTTCGGTACACCCTGGGGCGGAACGGCGCGTCTTCCACCTCCGCTACCGTTCCGAATCTCGTTTTCTGTTGCATGTAGTTCATATTCTATTTCTTTAATTTATTGTTATAAATTTACTCATTTTCAATGAGATATGCAAGTTTTCTACCCGTTTTTCAAACGATTTTCCCATCTTTTTTCACGTTCCTGCGCACCGCCTTTTCCAGAAACGCCAGTACGCTTCCCTTCAGACGCAAGTGCATTTCACCCGAAACGCAAGCACGTTCTTCCTCAAACGCCGAAGTGTTTTGATACAAACGCACTTACGTTTTTTGTCCAAACATACATATCCGTGTTCCAGAAGGCATAAAACCGCCCAAAAACGTTGCTTCCCAACAAAATAAATATTACTTTTGCAGCGCTATTACAAAAAACAAGAGCTTACCTTCCTGGCCTTGTGCATGGGAGTGGTAACGGCGAAGCACGCCCTGAACGACTGGAAATTTAAAGACGTAAAGAGATATGAGATTACACAAAATTGCCTGCCTGGCGGTCGCACTGACGCTGACAGCCGGATGTACTTCTTACAAGAAAGTACCTTATCTGCAAGACCCAGAAGTGGTAAACAACTACGGAAAAGAGATTCCGCTCTACGATGCCAAGATCATGCCGAAAGACCTGCTGAGCATCACCATCAACACCACCGACCCGCAGGCATCCGCTCCGTTCAACCTGACGGTACAGACTCCGATGAATGCGGCACTCACCAACATCAACACCACCACCCAGCCTACCCTCCAGCAGTATCTGGTGAACAACAAGGGTGAAATCGACTTCCCGGTGCTGGGTCGTTTGCAGGTGGGCGGACTTACCAAGAACCAGGCAGAAGACCTGATACGCGAAAAGCTGACTCCTTACCTGAAAGAAGCGCCCATCGTGACCGTACGCATGGCCAACTATAAGATTTCCGTGCTGGGCGAAGTAACCCGTCCGGGTACCTTCACCGTGAGCAACGAAAAAGTAAACGTGCTGGAAGCCCTGGCCATGGCGGGCGATATGACCGTGTATGGCGTGCGTACCAACGTAAAGCTGATTCGTGAAGACGCCGACGGCAAGCGCGAAATCAAGGAACTCGACCTGACCAAGAGCGACCTGGTGCTGTCGCCCTACTTCTACCTGCGTCAGAACGACATCCTCTATGTCACTCCGAACAAGACCAAGGCCAAGAACTCTGATATCGGTAACACCACTACCACCGTTATCTCGGCCACTTCCATCCTGGTATCCATTGCCAGCTTGATTGTCAATATCCTTCGCTAATCCATTCACTAACTTTTCGCATATAGCTGTTATGACTGAACAAAACATCAACAATATGACGTCGGAAAATCCGGAAGAAAACTCGTTCAACCCCTATGCTCTTATTTTCAAGTATTTAGTTTACTGGCCCTGGTTCGTAGCCAGCGTACTAGTATGTTTGATATTGGCCTTTGTATACCTGCGCTATCAGGCACCGGTATATAACGTGACTGCCAGTGTGTTGATCAAGGAAGACGATTCACGCAACCGCTCCATGGGAGCTGCCGGTGGCGCATTGGAAGCCCTGCAAAGCATGGGTGGTTTTTCTATGAGTAACAACTTCGACAATGAAGTAGAAATACTCAAATCACGCACGCTGATTAAGAAGGTAGTAACTCACCTAGGACTATATACTACTATCAGTGAAAAACGTTTTTTGGGCTACAATCAGCCTTTATACAAGACCTCACCTCTTGAAGTATACATGTCACCAGAAGAGGCTGAAAAGCTAGGAAACAGCATTAAGTTATATCTCACCTATACCCCCGATAATCATTTAAAAGCCAAAGCAGAGTACGTATTAAATGAAGAAGAACTTGAAATCGAAAAATCTTTTGAAAAGTTACCGGCTGTCTTCCCTACTCCAGTAGGTGTAATCAGCGTAACTGTTAAAGATTCTTTACTGGCCGAATGGCGGAAAGAAAACAGCGGAGAATTACGGTTGATAACAAACATAAGCTCGCCAACAGAAATGGCAAAAGGATATAGAGAAAGCCTTAGCGTAGAACCAACTTCAAAAACCACAACGATTGCCCAAGTTGCTGTAAAAAATGCTAGTCGACAACGGGCTGTTGATTTTATCAACTGTTTAGTAATGTACTACAATCAAGATGCAAACGACGAGAAGAATGAGGTAGCCATGAAATCGGCAGAATTTATCGAAGACCGTATCCAGATTATCAATCAGGAATTGGGTACTACCGAGACGCAACTGGCAGACTTCAAACAAAAGTCCGGCTTGACCGATTTAACCAGCGATGCCAAATTGGCTTTGGAAGAAAACTCCAAATACGAACAGCTTCGCATTGAGAACCAGACTCAAATCCGCTTGGTAGAATTTTTGCGTGAATATATTAATAATCCTGCGAATATCGGTGAAGTGATTCCAGCTAATGTTGGATTACAAGATCAAGATTTAAGCAAAGTGATTGATCAATATAATTCTATGCTGATTGAACGTAAACGTTTATTACTTACATCTTCCGAGACCAACCCTGCAGTGGTCAATATGAATACAGGCATTGAAGCTACCCGTCACAATGTACTGACTACGGTAGCCAGCGTATTGAAAGGTCTTCAGATTACCAAGGCAGATTTAGAACGTCAGGCCCGCAAATTTGAGGGTCGCATCAGCAATGCTCCCCAGCAGGAAAAAGAATTCCTAAGCATGGCTCGCCAGCAGGAAATCAAGGCACAGCTTTACATCATGCTGTTGCAGAAGCGTGAAGAGAATGCCATCACTCTGGCTGCTACAGCCACTAACGGACGCATCATTGAAGAAGCACTGCCTGACAAATACCCGGTATCACCAAAAAAGAAAATGGTAGCTTTAGCCGCTCTTATCATTGGATTGGCTATTCCAGTAGGCTTTGTATACCTGCGTGACCTATTGAAATACAAGATTGAGAACCGAGACGATGTAGAACGCATCACTACAGTAGGTATTCTAGCCGAGCTACCGAAATGCGACAAACCGGAAAAAGGTGCTATCGTCATCCGTGAAAACAAGAATGACATTATGGAAGAAACCTTCCGCGGTCTGCGTACCAACCTCCTCTTTATGCTGGGAAAAGACGACAAGGTGGTTCTCTTCTCCTCCACCCAGCCGGGTGAAGGTAAGTCCTTCGTAGCCGGTAACACCGCGGTCAGCCTTGCTTTTTTGGGTAAGAAAGTCATTGTAGTCTGTATGGATATCCGTAAACCCGGTTTGAACAAGGTATTCAATTTAAGCCGCCGCGCCGAAGGTATCACCAACTACCTGAGCGACCCCGAGAATGTGAACCTCTTTGATATGGTACAACATTCCGACATCAGCCCGAACTTGGACATTCTGCCTGGTGGCCCCGTACCTCCTAACCCTACCGAACTGGTAGCCCGCGATGTATTGGATAAGGCCATTAACCAACTGAAATCCCGTTATGATTACGTCATTCTGGATACCGCCCCTATCGGTATGGTGGCCGATACCGCCATCATTGGCCGCGTAGCCGATATGTGTGTCTATGTCTGCCGAGCCGATGTTACTCCAAAGGCCGGCTATGAATACATCAATGTACTGAAAAACGAACATAAGTTCCCGAAACTGGCTACTGTCATTAACGGTATTGATATGAGTAAACGTAAAAACAGCTATGGTTATGGATACGGTAAGAAATATGGTTACGGCAAAGGCTACGGATACGGGTATGGGTATGGATATGGATATGAAACCAAACAAAAAAAATAATACCACACTATCTCTACTTTATCCTGTACATAGAACACATATAACATTATACTTTAATCAAATAATTATATAAGAAACTTGTAGAAAGAAAAAGGTTAATCTAAACAATACACTTCAATGAGACATGCATTTCTTATAATTGCACATAATAACCCTTTTACTTTTCAAACTCTGATTGAGTTATTAGATGATAAAGACAATGACATATTTATACACATTGATAAGAAAGTAAATATAAAGGACTTCCAAAGTATAAAATGTAATTATTCCCAGTTGATATTTATCAATAATAGAAAAGATGTGCGATGGGGAGATTTTAGTCAAATAGAATGTGAGCTTGAATTGTACCAGTACGCCTATAACTATGGTAAATATGAATACTTTCACTTATTATCAGGAGTTGATTTACCCATAAAAAACAATAAATATATTCATGACTTTTTCTACAAGAACAGAGGAAAAGAGTTTATTGGAATAGACAATAACTCAACTCTACAAAGAGAGATTGGCAATAAAGTTCTTTTGTATCATATACTAACACCATATTACAAGAATTATAAACTTGCCGAGAAGTTAGACAACATCTTTACCAAGATACAAGTCTTCGCAAAGATACATCGCCCCCAATATTACACTTGTTACCGGAAAGGTACTAATTGGGCTAGTCTCTCTGAAAGATGTGTAGCCTTTCTTTTAAATAAGCATAATGAGATATATAAAAACTTTAAACATACTAAATGTGCTGATGAAATTTATAAACAAACAATAATTATAAACTCTCCATTTAAAGAAAATATTTATTCTATGGAGGATGAATATAATAGTAATCAACGAGAAATTGATTGGCTAAGAGGGAATCCTTATGAATATAAAGAAGATGATTTCAACATTCTAAAGAATAGTAACAAACTCTTTGCACGAAAATTTTCTGATAACAATAAGAAAATAGTAATATTGATTAAGAGGTATCTTAATGGAAACAAAAGAAAAGAGCAATAAAATAGCAAAAAACGCATTCTTTATGTACATAAGAATGTTTCTTATAATGCTAATAACTCTTTATACAAGTAGAGTAACCTTAAAATGTTTGGGAATAGACGATTACGGTATTTATAACGTCGTTGGGGGCATTGTAACTATGTTTTCTTTCATAAATTCGGCAATGGCTGGTTCTATACAACGATACCTAAATATCGCAATTGAAAAAGATGATGGTTCTTCAAAAACAATATTTATAAGTAGCATTCATATTCATTTAATTATAGCATTGATTGTTTTATTACTATCAGAAACTATTGGTCTATGGTTCCTAAATGAAAAAATCCAATTTGATTCAACACGATTATTTGCAGCTAATTGTGTATACCAATGTTCAGTATTTTCCTCTGTAATAATGATTATTAGCGTACCCTATAATGCAATGATAATAGCACAAGAGAAAATGAGTGCTTTTGCTTACATATCAATTGCAGAAGCATCCTTAAAACTATTAATCGTTATATTATTAATGTATTTCAAAACCTATGATAGTCTCATTGTTTATTCCTTCTTACTATTATTTATTCAACTTATCATACGTTTTTTATATCAACACTATTGCTATAAAAATTTTGACATACCTCCATTTACATGGAATATCAATCACAGGCAAATAAAAGAAATAGGTTCGTTTGCAGGTTGGAGTTTTTTAGGTAATATAGCTATTATAGGCTTAACTCAAGGTGTCAACATTGTACTTAATGTGTTTTTTGGCCCAGCTGTTAATGCAGCAAGAGGAATAGCTGTTCAGGTACAAAATGCAGTTCAAGGATTTGCTAGTAATTTTCAAGTAGCAATAAATCCTCAAATTATAAAATCTTATTCATCAGGTAATATTGACTATATGCATAAATTAATAATCACCAGTTCTAAATTTAGTTTTTATGTCTTGATGATATTAATAATTCCTATTTCACTAGAAATAAATTCAATCTTAAATATATGGCTTGACGTTGTACCTGAGCACACTGGAAATTTCGTTAGACTAATCTTAGGAATAACTTTATTAGAAACATGTGCCAATTCAGTAACAACAGGTATAAATGCAAACGGTCGTATCAAAAGATATCAATCAGCTATTGGTACTATACTACTTTTAATTGTACCCATCTCATACCTAGCACTAAAATTAGGTTTTCCTGCGGAAACAGTTTTTTGTGTTCATCTAGTAATAACCATTATTGCCCAAATTATTAGATTATTGTTTGCAAAAAAATTAATAAAGCTATCAATTAAATTATATGCTAGAAATGTGTATTTAAAGATTTTTGAAGTTCTAATTATATCATTAGTTATACCTATACTTCTTCAACAACTGATACCAACATCTTTCATAAGATTAATTATCATTATCCTTACAAGTATAATGACTAGTTTACTTACGATATATTTAATTGGTATGAATTTAAATGAAAAGCAACTAGCAAAAGAAAAAGTTTATCACTTAATACGTAAATTCAAATGATGAAAAAAATTGGAATAATAACATTTCATAGATCGAACAACAGTGGATCTATGCTACAAGCTTTTGCACTTCAAAAGAAATTAAGTGACTTAGGCTATAATCCAACAGTTATAGATTTCTCCAGCAAAGGTCAACGAGAGTTATATTCAATCATGCCTTCATTTTTCCTTAAAGGAAAGTTTAGAAAATCACAGGTTAAATTATGGTTTCTATGTATCCCCTATAAGAATCTCTTAATAAAAGAGAATAACGACTACATTTCTTTTTTAGAAAAATATTTTATCCTTACAAAAACACAATATCTTGACAATGGGTCTCTATGCAATGAGAATTTTAATTTTGATGCTTATATTACAGGTAGTGATCAAGTTTGGAATATCAATTGCGTAGATGCTGATGATGCCTATTTTTTAAACTTTGTTTCCAATGGGCGTAAAATAGCTTATGCAACATCATTAGGAGCCAATGATATAAAAGAGACTTCTCCTAATCCAGATAAATATATTAAATATCTAAAGGCATTTGATTATATATCTGTTAGGGAAAAAAATGCTGTATCACAAATAGGAATGCTGTCTGGTAGAAATGATATCCAAATGCATATTGATCCAACATTGTTTATGAATCAAAAAGAATGGATAGACACGATAGAGATAGGTGATCGTCTAATCAAAGAAGAATACATTTTTTACTATGCGTTTAATTATTCTAAGGAAGTCAATCATATAGTCTCTGAGATATCAAAAAAATATAATTTACCTGTATATATTATGGATGTTAAAAACTGGGGAGCCAGAGGATTAAGAAATATAGGATTTAAACTTTCTCCGAAATTTGGCCCGGCAGCATTTATCAATCTTACCAAATATGCAAAACTTGTTTTAACGACATCATTCCATGGAACTGTTTTTTCAGTCATATTTAATAAACCCTTTTGGTATATTGAGTCTTCTATGCATAATATAAAAGATGATAGAGCTGTTTCTCTCCTTTCACAATTAGAGTTACCTAATAGGCTTCAAAATGGGAACTATCTTTTAACACATGATATTTTAGAAGCATGGGACTTTCATAAAACACAAAGTCGCATTATAGAATTACAAAATCAAGCTTATACATATCTCAAACAAAGCATAGATAAATAAAATAAATATGCAAAAGCGTTCAACTCAAATAGCAGATTTAAATCTTTTACTTACTCTATTTATTGTCACATTACACTCTTTGTATAATCCTGATAGAACTATTTTTCAGGATAGTGATATATATATAAGTTGTTACAATGCTCTTGTTACATTGTTCGATTCAGCAGTACCTACTTTTTTTGTTATTTCTAGTTTTCTTTTTTTTAGAAACCTTAGCAACTCACAAATTATAGTTAAAATAAAGAAACGATTCAAATCACTTATTATTCCATATTTAATTTTTTCAACAACTTTTGCTGGCATATTCATTTTTGTAGAATCCATTATTGGCAGTAAACAATATCCAGTAGAAATATTACTTTGGGATATTTATAAGGCAACATATGATCCTCCAATTTGGTACCTGAGGACTTTATTCTACTTCGTTTTAATATCACCAGTCATATTTTTCTTATACACAAAAATAAATAAACATATTTGTATTGGTATTTGCATTCTCACTTTAATACTAAATTATACTCACCATTTCCCATATGATAGCCTACTGTTTTGGCTCCCATCTCTATTAATAGGGGCATTCTTTGGGTTAAATTACCCATATGCATATGATAAAATAAAATTAAATCATAATGCTCTATCAATATGCATACTATTGTTTTTTGTATTAATATATATTACATCTCAGTATAATCAAAATAGTAATATATACTACTCATACAGAATAATATCTTCTCTCTTTATTATCCCGATTTCTTTTTCTATAATTCAATTCAAAAGTATCAAGCTACATGAATATACATTTTTTGTTTATATGATTCACTACGTAATAATTCGTATAATTTCATATCCATTACCTAGTGAAGCAACAATTATTTCAATTCTATTTAGACCTTTTGCCGCAATTCTTCTATGCTTCTTCATAGCATACATAACAAAGAAAATACTTCCCCGCTCAATTTGGGAAACTTTAAATGGAAATAGATAATATGCAAAAAAATAAATTATGCGCATTGTTATTTTTCTGGATGTTAATCATGATCAATAATCTTCCAGGCTTATCAATCTCTCCAACAATACTTCACATAGTAACTTATGCACCTCTCATAATATTTCTCATCAGTCTAAAAACCAAACTCATACAAAAACTTATTGGTATTATTTCAATTAGTTTTATTATCTATGGATTTCATACTTTTATGGGTAGAAGCTACCTTTTTGATTTATTAGAACTATTAGTAGTACCTTCAATTATAGCATCTTATAGATTTTTCTTTAAGAATGACAAATATAATATTCTATTATATACAGCATTAACCGTCTATGTAATCAATTGTGGGGTTTCACTTTTTGAATATCAAAATAAAATCAATTTATTTTATGAAGATCTCACATATTTTGAAAGATTTAGATCTTCAGGAATCTGGGGGCACCCCCTATATAATGCTTTAATTCATGGTGGATGTATGATATTTATAGTTCTTTCGAAGAAAATAAATAGTTATCTCAAAATTGTATTATGGTTCCTAGGAATCTATGTGATGTTCTGTTTTGATGCAAGAGCTGCAACCATTATGACTACTATTATGACAATAGCGATTTTATATATAAATAAAATTATTAGCAAAAAAAACCTTTTATACATAATCGCAATAGGTATTATATTTATTCTCATACTTAACGAAATTGGCAATACTGAACTTGGTGGTAAGTTATTCAACTCAGAAACAAATTCATTTGAGGATGGAAGCAGTAGAGTTAGAAGAATAACTATAGAAGCCTTTTTTAAACAGCCATTCGATGATATTTTGTTAGGAGTGGATGACCAATTCAGCCTAGCTAATAAATATGGTATAATCTGTTTTGAAAACAGTATAATAGCCCTAATTTTAAGATATGGTTTAGTTTTCGCACTTATAATAATCGTTATTCTTATAGAAAAAGTATCCAAGTTAACAGAAGGAAGAAACAAAAAAGAAAAATAT